>ERZ773196.1229-NODE-1229-length-14668-cov-7.422364_pt1 | contig 14668 bp, 9 predicted proteins | sample MGYA00581009_ERZ773196 | MGnify/ENA primary metagenome ERZ773196 (study PRJEB29015, sample SAMEA2738162) | human oral metagenome | biome: human oral; feature: human-associated habitat; material: saliva | place: China | collected 2243 ... | reverse complement strand
AGCCGCCGAAGAGCTTTTCGAGCACGTTGGAGAAGAGCTCACCGAACTGCTGCGGCGAGTCGGTCTTACCCACGCCGCCGGGGAAGAGAGTATCACCGGTGAACAGCAGGGTTGCGGGGGTGCCGTCTTCCCAGGTGGTTTCGAGGGTGTAGACGATGGATCCGGGGGTGTGGCCGGGCACGTGCAGGGCGCGAATGACGGTGTCCGAGAGATAGAAGTCGAAGCTTTCGCCGCCGGTCAGCTCCTCTTCGACGGTGTAGTCTTCCTGTTCCTTAATGTCAGCCACATCAGCCGCACCCGCGGAGGTGACAGCACCGGTGAGGCGGTCAAGCTCCTTAATAGCGCGAATGTGGTCCCAGTGACCGTGGGTGACCAGGATACCGGTCAGACCAATTGCGCGGGGCCTAATAGAGTTGAAGTCCTCTTCTCGCTCCATAACGCGCACACGGCGCTCTTCACCGTCTGCCAGTTCGAGCTGCGGGCAGTCACTCAGGAGCGCATCGAGAGTGAAGGCGTAGAGTTCTTCTGCATCGTCCGCGGGATCGATAAGCACCTGCTCACCGGTGGCGCGCATGGTGATGAGGTAGACGCTGTTGTCCATCTCAGAGACGCTGAACGCACGGACAGTCAGTTCGGGGTTCTCAAAGATGAGGGTGGGTTCGGGGTAAGTAGTCATAGTTCCAGTGTAGGGGCTCCCATGATGCGGCAGGCACCCATCTAGAGCACTTCCCTATGAGCGCATTCCAGGTGCATTCCGAGCGCATTCGGCATTGAACGCGTGGGATACATGCGCGGGATGCATGCGGAACAGATTCTGGAGCGCACTCGGTGCAGATCTCGGTACAGATCTCGGTACAGATGAGGCTCAGCTCGGATGAGGTTCCGACTGGAAGCCACCCGGGGTCTGCCCGGCTGAGGGCCCAGCGAAATTCAAAAGTTAAACAGAGAAGCGACTGCGCATCGATACACAGTCGCTTCTCATGACACCCAGGGGTATCTATCACTCACTCAAACACAAGCAACCCGAGGACTTTGGAAATCTCACGATTACTTGATGACTCAATAGTAGCGAACTTTTTGGGGGCTGTTTTACCGCTCAATTTGGTACGGAGAGCCGGTTTTAGTGGCTTGAGTCTCAATGTAATCGTTCTGTAATAAAAACAGCTGTTTTTTAGGCTATCCATACGTACCAATTTCATTTTTTTCGAGTTTTAATGTGACTTATTTCACCCAAAATAATTTTAGATTTTCCCTCATTTGGCACTTCGGTGCACCTTTAACCTGAGCTTCATACTCAGCAATTTTGAAGGCTCAATACCCGGTTTTAGCCCGGTATTCCGCGGAAGTAGAGGGTTAAGGTCAAACTATCTTCAAGCCTTTGCAACTTCATGGAATGGAAAAAATGCACCGCGCACCGTTCAAAAACTGCACAATTATTCGCGCGAGGGCAAAATCAATTGGTCTGTTTGGACCCATTAGGCACCCCCTAAAGTAGAACTTTTATAACAAAACGATAACAGCAGCCCCGCCTTCAGGTTCACTGAGTGCACTCATTGAAACCCCTGTCAAAAAGTAAAACACCTAGTCAATACTATATTTTCACAAAATGCAAGACAGTGTGTCACTAAAAAATCAATCTCTACAGATTGTTTAATAAAACTTGACCTTCAAGCATACATAGAGCCCATTTATTGAGCTATACATACCATTTCCGCCTTCCGGAGGGGCATACGGGAGCCTTCAAGGAAAGGTTGAAAGACCCCTCCACTAGGGGTTTCACTATCCTTCACTCCCCCGCCATTCAGCACTATTCAGTACCCTTCAGCGCCCAAAACACCAATACGCTCCACCTTTCGCCGGCAATCACACCGGCATTCACCCCATCTGCCGCCCGGTACCTGCCACCACTGGAGCACAGGAAAGCGGCGCCCCTCCCCCGCTGTGGGGAAGGAACGCCGCCTCCACTAACTATAGATCAGCCGGAATAGTCGCCTTAGGACAGGCCGACCATCACGCCGTTCTCGTCGAAGCCAATGCGCTCAGCTGCGGGGCTCTTGCTCAGGCCCGGCATGGTGCGCATGGTGCCGCAGATAGCGTAGACGTAGCCGGCACCTGCAGCCAGGCGAACCTCGCGCACGGGCAGGGTCCAGCCGGTCGGTGCGCCCTTCAGAGTTGCATCCGAAGAGATGGACAGGTGGGTCTTCGCAATGACCACGGGCAGGTGCGAGTAGCCCAGCTCAGCGAAACGCTTCAGCTGCTTAGCGGCAGCCGGAGCAATGGAGATGCCGTCCGCACCGTAGACCTTGGTGGCAACCTTCTCGATCTTGGTCTCGATGGAGTCCTCAAGGTCGTAGGTGTACTTCAGATCCGAAACGTCGTCACATGCCTCAGCAACTACGTTTGCCAGGTCGGTGGTGCCCTTACCACCCTCAGCCACACCGCGGTGAATAGCGACGCGAGCGCCAGCTTCCTCAGCGATACGGCGGATGGTCTCGTGCTCGGACTCGAAGTCGGTCGGGAACGCGTTGATTGCCACGACCGGCTGAACACCGAAGTTGCGCACGATCTCGATGTGCTTCTTCAGGTTCTCTGCGCCCTTCTCCACGTCGGAGGGGCTTTCCTGCAGCATGCCTTCGGGCAGGGGCTTGCCCGGAACGATCTTGTACAGGCCGGAGTGGGACTTCAGGGAGCGCACGGTGACGACGAGCACTGCTGCGTCGGGCTTCAGGCCGGAGACGCGGCACTTGACGTTGAAGAAACGCTCCGCACCCATGTCGGCACCGAAGCCAGCCTCGGTAATCACGTAGTCGGAGTACTCCAGGCCAACGTAGTCGGCGACCACGGAGGAGTTACCGGTTGCGATGTTGCCGAAGGGGCCCGCGTGAATCAGTGCGGGGGTGTGCTCCAGGGTCTGCAGCAGGTTCGGGTTGATTGCGTCTGCCAGGATGACGGCCATTGCGCCGTCAGCCTTCAGGTCGGCTGCGGTGACGGGCTCGCCGTCGTAGTTCAGGCCGATTACGATCTTTGCCAGGCGCTCGCGCAGGTCCTTGAAGGAGGTTGCCAGCGAGAGAATCACCATGATTTCGGAGGCGCTGGTGATATCGAAACCGGTCTCGCGGACCACGCCGTCCATGCGTTCGCCCAGGCCCACGACGATGTTGCGCAGGGAGCGGTCGTTCATGTCGATAACGCGGCGCCACTCGATTGCGCGCGGGTCGATGCGCAACTCGTTACCGTGGTGCAGGTGGTTGTCGATCATTGCGGCAAGCAGGTTGTGTGCTGCGGTGACGGCATGGAAATCGCCGGTCAGGTGCAGGTTCAGCTTCTCCATGGGAACGATCTGGGAGTAGCCGCCGCCCGCTGCGCCGCCCTTAATGCCGAAGGTCGGGCCCATTGCGGGCTGACGCAGAGCCAGGATTGCCTTGCGGCCGGTCTGTGCAAAGCCCTGTGCGAGCGAGACGGAGGTTGCGGTCTTACCTTCACCGAGCGGGGTGGGGGTGACTGCGGTAACCACAATGTACTTGGAGCCGCGCTTGCGGGCGGTCTCTGCGTTGGTGGTTTCGTCGAGGAGGACCTTAGCCACGTACTTACCGTAGGGTTCAAGGCGATCTTCGCTGATGCCGTTGTCCGCTGCGATCTTGTTAATGGGCCAAAGATCGGCGGCAAGTGCGATTTCGAGGTCGGAAGGGAAAGGCTTCTTCGTCATTATCATCCTTCGAGTTGTACGAATCATGCTCTTTCATTCTATGCCTTAGCTCACGCATTTGTCCCCCACCTCGCCGGAAGGTGGCAAATAAACCCAATTTTTAATGCACTAATCCCCGCGACCGGTACCCTACGCTCACGTGGAACGAACAGGGTCGGTGCGGGGATCAGTAGCGCATACACGCCGGGTTGCCGGTACAGTGCCGGTACAGAAGGCACAAGAACCAGCGATACAGCCAACCGGTGATACAAGCGGCTATTACGGCATGGTCAGCAGAACCTTGGTGGCGGTGCGCTGGTCCATTGCCTCGTAACCCTTAGCTGCCTCGTCGATGGGCAGAACCAGGTCGAATACCTTACCGGGCTCAATTTCGCCCTTGTAAATCAGGTCGATGAGGGTCGGCAGGTACTTGCGCACGGGAGCGGGGCCGCCCTCCAGGTGAACCTGCTTGCCGAAGAGTTTATCGGTGCCGATGGAGCTATCGTGCGGCACACCCACGAAGCCGATGTAGCCGCCGTGGCGTACGCAGCCGAGTGCCTGGTCGAAGGACTGCTGGGTGCCAACAGCCTCCGCAACACCGTGTGCGCCCACGCCGTCGGTGAGCTCCATGACCTTGGCGATGCCTTCTTCGCCGCGCTCTTCCACGATATGGGTTGCGCCGAATGCCTTAGCGAGCGCCTGACGTTCGGGGTTGCGGGACATGATGATGATCTTCTCCGCGCCGAGCTGCTTAGCGCCGATGACTGCGCTCAGGCCGACTGCGCCGTCGCCAACAACGACGATGGTCTTGCCGGGGCCTGCCTGCGCTGCGTCTGCTGCGTACCAGCCGGTGCCGAGCACGTCGGATGCCGCCATGAGGTGCGGGATCTGCTCTGCGGTGGGTGCTGCTGGGGTCTTGACGAGGGTGCCGTCGGCGAAAGGCACGCGGGCGTACTCTGCCTGGGTGCCGTTGGAGCGTGCACCGATGAAGGCGTCGCCTGCCGCGATTGCCTTGAGGCAGCGGGAGGGGTAGCCTGCGGTGCAGGTTTCGCACTCGCCGCAGGAGATGCAGAAGGAGCCTACGACGAAGTCGCCGGGGGCTACGGTGGTGACCTCGGAGCCTACTTCGACGACCTCGCCGATGTATTCGTGGCCCATTGCTCGGTGCTCAACGGGCTGTGCGCCGCGGTAGGGCCACAGGTCGGAGCCGCAGATGCAGGATGCTGCGAGCTTGATGATGGCGTCGGTGGGTTCGAGGAGGGTCGGCTTATCGACTTCGTTGACGACGACCTTACCGGGGGCTTCCATAACAACTGAACGCATGGGTGTTCCTTTCGGGGCTGTGGGATAGTAGTCCAACAGTACGCCCCGCACCCCGATATATCAATAATTTTTTATGCTAGGGGGTGAAGGCAGAAATTCCGACAGTTGGAACCGTCGGAACCGGCAAAACCGCTCCCGCTCCCCTGCACCCAACATCGATTGCCGGGCTTTTTTCTTTCTAAGTGCATCTTGAGAGACGACTTTTCGTGTCATCTGCACAACAAAATAGCTATATATACCGCCAGAAGGGATATATTTAACCCATATCTACAGATTCAAGTAGGTACACTCAAGAGCAGAAGGAGTCCGCCGATGGACGACGGATACAGGCTTGAGCTAATCACACCCGAATCTCTGAATGAGATTGAAAAGGATTGGCTTGAAAACGCCGACGAAGATGTATTCGAGCTAGAGCTCGCCATCGTTTTTGACCACTTCCGTGGTATCAGTTCTCAAGAACATGGTGAGAACGACGCGTACATTTTCGGATTGTTTGATAACTTAAAAGGCTCCTGCCTAGCACTCGCAGAAATGGTCAGCAGTAAAAGACGTTCTGTCTCTAAACTGCTGAAGGTAACTTTATCTCCGGTGTTCATCCCCGACCTATCCGGGATGAAAGAATCTGAGAAGCAAACCCTGGCAGGAATCTACAAATCTCTATTCATGAATATCATCATTCATGAAGGAACAGAAGGATTTGACGAGGTACGAATCTACGCAAGGACACCAGATATGTTTGAGTTGCTGGATTTGGTCGCCAAACGTTGGAACAACGAATCCAACGACAACACTGACACAGTGAGTATGAAGGGCCGTTGGCTCGTTATCTCACACCAACCCAAAGGATAGATTATGAATTCATCGCACGTTTCAGCTATGGAAAGCGTCTTTGCTGCAAGCATTGAAGAGTTTTTCGCTGGTAAGACTGTTGCAGAGATTCGAGATTTCGTAATTGCCCCTTACCGTGAAGCGCGAGAAACCTTTGAGAAGGGACTACAGGAAGTTCTTGATTCGTCAGCTGCTGTAGCCGCTTAGGACAAACCTCAAGCCCCGGTGACCATAACGGTCACCGGGGCTTCTTTGATTTTATACGTGGCTTTTTGTGCATCTTACTTAAAGCTGCTCTGCTTGTTCCATCCGTCGATAGTTTCAACCGACCAATTGAGCACGAACTTGCCGCTCAAACCTCGATGTACGCCTACTTCAGAAATATGTGCAACGTCGAAGAACGTTAGGAAAATGATACAGATAATCAAGCATGCTCCTACTTCTACACAGCTTCTCCCCGCGCATCCTGACAGGTTAAACGGCAAAACCCCCGCGCCTTCCTAGATACCCATCGGAGTTCCCTGGCAACAGGCACTCCAAGAGAAAGGCGGCTCATGGCACACACGAACCCCCACGGACCTTCTAGGTCACGTGGGGGTTCGTTGTAAAAATTTGGGGGGTTGTTATCGCATCTTACGATAACAGTATCCGCCAATGTATGTAAGCGAGGTTTATAGGTCCAGATAATGGGGTACCAAACTCGCTGCAGCACTACTTCTGCACGATGTAACAAACACGGTATATCGGTGTGCTGTTCTTATCAGCCCGTAAGTCAGGCTGCTTCAGTGCCACGGCCACCGGTGAGGTTGTAGACTCTGGCGCAGAGTCATAGATTACACACGTTACCGGAGCATTTTTAGGACTATCGGCAATCATTATGCCGTTATCCGGAGGAGTTCCTAGGTATAGAGCCAGGGTTATCAGCGCGGGACTTATAGACTTCTTCAAGAACTCCAACATTTTTTTCCAGAGGAAATCTTTGGCTTTCTTCCAAAGGAAATCTTTGGCTTTCTTCCAAAGGAAATCTTTGGCTTTCTTCCAAAGACGGCTCGAATCCAGCGCCTCAGCAATTGCCTTGTCGACCTTCTTATCCAGTGCCTCAGCAATTGCCTTGTCGACCTTCTTATCCAGCGCCTCGTCGGCTATCCCAACAGTACTCATCTTTGAGTAGTCATATTCCGCAGACGTCGAGATGTGCTGGATATCTGTAGTGTGCCCCTGCTTCTGAGCCTCAACATTATTCCTGTTATTGTTCGAATGGCTCTCAGGAATAACTGCGTACCCTGAATCGTTCTCTTCAATAAATGGGTCAGCAGAGACAAAGCCTTGTATTTTTGTGGCTTGTACTTCTTGCTGTGACAGATTCACAGCGCTTTCTATATTAGGTGCTTCTTTAGGTAAGCGGGCATCACGGGCCGGCGAGACCGCATTCCTTACTGCATTAGCTGCTTCTACCTTCAGGGGGATGAATGGTGGTGTTGGTAGTGTTTGTAGCGTTGGTAGTTCTGGTTTCATAATATGTAAATATCCTAACTTTAGTAGGGGTAGTAGGTTAACTCCCCCGGTGCCGCCCATACATAGGCAGACACCGGGAGAGGTTGATGAGAGGCAGAGACCTATTAGAAGTCCCAGTCCTCGTCCTCGGTGTTCACAGCCTTACCGATCACGTAGGAAGAGCCGGAACCGGAGAAGAAGTCGTGGTTCTCATCAGCGTTCGGGGACAGTGCCGACAGGATCGCCGGGGACACGTTGGTCACGGACGCCGGGAACATCGGCTCGTAGCCCAGGTTCATCAGAGCCTTGTTAGCGTTGTAGTGTAGGAACTTCTTCACGTCCTCGCTCCAACCCACACCGTCATACAGGGAGTGGGTGTACGCCACCTCGTTCTCGTACAGTTCGTACAGCAGGTTGAAGGTGTACTCCTTCAGGTCTGCCTGACGCTCCGCGGATTCCTTCGCCAGGCCGCGCTGGAACTTGTAGCCAATGTAGTAGCCGTGCACTGCCTCGTCACGAATAATCAGACGAATCAGGTCAGCGGTGTTGGTCAGCTTCGCGTGCGAAGACCAGTACATGGGCAGGTAGAAGCCCGAGTAGAACAGGAAGGACTCCAGCAGAGTGGAGGCAACCTTCTTCTTCAGCGGGTCGTCACCGATATAGTAGGACAGAACGATCTTCGCCTTCTTCTGCAGGTGCTCATTCTCAGAAGCCCAGCGGAACGCCTCGTCAATCTCCTTAGTGGAGGCGAGGGTCGAGAAGATCGAGGAGTACGACTTTGCGTGCACGGACTCCATGAACGCAATGTTGGTGTACACGGCCTCTTCGTGCGCGGTCACAGCGTCCGGCAGCAGGGACACAGCACCGACAGTACCCTGGATGGTGTCCAGCAGGGTCAGACCGGTGAAGACGCGCATGGTCAGCTGCTTCTCTTCCTCGGTCAGGGTCTTCCAGGAGGGCACGTCGTTGCTCAGCGGCACCTTTTCCGGCAGCCAAAAGTTACCGGTCAGACGATCCCAAACCTCAAGGTCCTTCTCGTCCTCAATACGGTTCCAGTTGATAGCCTCGATCACGTGGTCGACGAGCTTCACCTTTTCGCTCATTAGTAATTCTCCGATTCTTAAGGGGCGGTTACGGTCCCACGCGCGCCCAACCGGTCGCGCAGGCGGTTTGCGTGTTCACCGTAACCGCCCCTTCCAGTCTTTAGTTATAGTGTGCCAGCTCAGGCTGAATGCGTCACAGCATTCGGGCTAGAGCATGCAGGATACGCAGCCTTCAACCTCGGTACCCTCAAGAGCCATCTGACGCAGACGGATGTAGTAGATGGTCTTGATGCCCTTACGCCATGCGTAAATCTGGGCGCGGTTGATATCGCGGGTGGTTGCGGTATCGCGGAAGAAGAGGGTCAGCGACAGGCCCTGGTCCACGTGCTGGGTTGCCACAGCGTAGGTGTCGATGATCTTCTCGTAACCAATTTCGTAGGAGTCCTGGTAGTACTCCAGGTTGTCGTTGGTCATGTACGGCGCCGGGTAGTAGACGCGGCCGAGCTTGCCTTCCTTGCGGATCTCAATCTTCGAAGCAATCGGGTGAATCGAAGAGGTCGAACCGTTGATGTAGGAGATGGAGCCGGTCGGCGGAACAGCCTGCAGGTTCTGGTTGTACATGCCGTACTGTGCCACGTCAGCAGCCAGCTGAATCCACTCTTCACGGGTGGGGATGTGGTGCTTAGCGAACAGTTCGCGGGTACGCTCGGTCTGCGGTTCCCATTCCTTCTCAATGTACTTGGCGAAGAACTCACCGGATGCGTACTTCGAGTTCTCGAAGCCCTCGAAACGCTGGCCGCGTTCCTTAGCAATCTGCATGGAGGCGCGGATTGCGTGGTAGGCGACGGTGTAGAAGTACATGTTGGTGAAGTCCAGCGCTTCTTCGGAACCGTAGTAGACGTGCTCGCGTGCCAGGTAGCCGTGCAGGTTCATCTGGCCCAGACCCACGGCGTGGCTCATGTTGTTGCCGCGCTCGATGGAGGGTACGGAGCGGATGTCGGACTGGTCAGAGACGGAGGTCAGCGAACGAATCGCGGTTTCCACGGTCTTGCCGAAGTCGTCGCCGTCCATGGTCAGTGCAATGTTCAGCGAACCGAGGTTGCAGGAGATGTCCTTACCGACGGTCTCGTAGCCGAGGTCAGCGTGGTAGGTGGACGGCTCAGAAACCTGCAGGATCTCGGAGCACAGGTTGGACATGATGACCTTACCGGCGATGGGGTTAGCGCGGTTGACGGTGTCTTCGAACATCACGTACGGGTAGCCGGACTCGAACTGGATCTCTGCGATGGTCTGGAAGAACTCACGCGCGTTGATCTTGGTCTTGGTGATGCGTGCATCGTCGACCATCTCGTAGTACTTCTCGGAGACGTTGATGTCGGAGAAGGGCACGCCGTAGATGCGTTCCACATCGTACGGGGAGAAGAGGTACATATCCTCGTTCTTCTTCGCCAGCTCGAAGGTGATGTCGGGGATGACAACGCCCAGGGAGAGGGTCTTGATGCGGATCTTCTCGTCAGCGTTCTCACGCTTGGTGTCCAGGAAGGCGTAGATGTCGGGGTGATGTGCGTGCAGGTACACGGCACCGGCACCCTGACGTGCGCCGAGCTGGTTTGCGTAGGAGAAGGCGTCTTCCAGCAGCTTCATGACGGGGATAACGCCCGAGGACTGGTTCTCAATCTTCTTAATGGGCGCACCGGACTCGCGCAGGTTGGTCAGGGCGAATGCCACGCCGCCGCCGCGCTTGGAGAGCTGCAGTGCAGAGTTGATGGAGCGGCCGATGGACTCCATGTTGTCTTCCATGCGCAGCAGGAAGCAGGAGACGAGCTCGCCGCGCTGCTTCTTACCTGCGTTGAGGAAGGTCGGGGTTGCCGGCTGGAAACGGCCGGAGATGATCTCGTCGACGATGTCTTCGGCAAGCTTCTCGTTGCCTTCTGCCAGCAGCAGCGCGACCATGCAGACGCGGTCTTCAAAACGCTCCAGGTAGCGCTGACCGTCGAAGGTCTTGAGCGCGTAGGAGGTGTAGAACTTGAAGGCACCCAGGAAGGTCGGGAAGCGGAACTTCACGGCGTAGGCGCGCTTGAACAGGTTCTTGATGAACTGGAAGTTGTACTTGTCGAAGAGTTCCGGCTCGTAGTACTGGTTCTCGATCAGGTACTCGATCTTCTCTTCCAGGTCGTGGAAGAAGACGGTGTTGTTGTTGACGTGCTGCAGGAAGTACTGACGTGCAGCCTGACGGTCTGCATCGAACTGAATCTGGCCGTTCTCATCGTAGAGGTTCAGCAGTGCGTTCAGTTCGTGGTAGCTCATACCCTTGAACTTCTCGGGCACGCTCTTGCCGCTGTGGCTCGCACCGAGAGTTTCTAGTGCTGAGGGCAGTTTTGCGTCCAAAATGCTTCCAATCCTTCGTTGACTTTTTCTACATCTGAATCGGTGCCCATGAGCTCAAATTTGAAGAGCACGGGCACATCGCACTTCTTGGCGACAATGTCTGCCGCGATACCGAAGAGCGGACCAAAGTTGGTGTTGCCGGAGCCAATCACACCGATCATGTGGTTGCGATTTTGCTCCACGTTCAGGAATTTAACCACCTGCGGGGGAACGTTACCGGCGCCTTCAGGCTTGCCGTAGGTGGGGACGACGAGCACGAACGGCTCATCAAGAATGAGGGTGTCTTCGCCGGTGCGCAGGGGCAGGCGGAGGCGGCGGGCACGGATCTTCTCCACGAACTTGTGGGTGTTACCGGAGATGGAGGAGAAGTACACGATGAGCGGCGCTGAGTCGTCCAGGACCTCGGTCGCTCGACCCTCGGAGGCGTTGCGTGCATCCATAAGAATCTTGCGGATTTCTGCGTGCTCGTCGACGGGGTTGGGCGTGAGGGTGGTACTCAATGTGTACTCCTTATTCTCGTGTGCCGGTGTGAGTTCCGTGCCGATTCCCGTTGGTGCGGGTTTCGGCTGGGTTGTTACGCTGCCAGAGCGTTGATCTTGTCGGGCTGGAAGCCGGACCAGTGCTCGTCGCCTGCGATGACGACGGGTGCCTGCATGTAGCCGAGGGACTTGACCATTTCGAGGGCCTGAGCGTCTTCGGTGATATCAACCTTGGTGTAGCTGATACCCTTCGCGTCGAGGGCGCGGTAGGTCATGTTGCACTGGACGCACTGCGGCTTGGTGTACACGGTCACTACCATGGGAATGCCTCTTACTTTCTCCCGCTCAGGCGGGGTTATCTCGTGAATGAATCTGGCGTGTTTCGTCTGTGGTTCACCACGTGGTGTTGACGGTGAGCGCGGTGCCGTCCGCTGCCCCTCCTAGTGGGGTGTGGCGGTTTCCTGCGCGGGGGCAGGGCGCTCAAAAGTGCCGTAGTGGTGGAACCGAGTATTAATACTACATCTAGTGTCGAGATTTTTCTGCACCACAAGATGATGTGGTGTGAGGGGCGTGTTTCGTTCGATAAACCCACAGTTGAACCCACTTAAGAGGGGGTGTCTACAGCTTATCCACACCCTGCCGCGGGGCTAGTTCGTTGGATTTTCGCGGGGTGCGCCGGGTTATCCACAGGTGGGGTTTAAGTTGGTCAGGATTTTTAAGGGTTCATTCGCCCGCTGAGTTGAGGTTCAGTTAACCTCATGTATGCGTTTGGGGGCATAAAACCCGGCAGATTCGGGCTTGATTTTAAAGAGATTTCCGCTCTCACCCGTTCTTGCGCGGAACGGCGCGGTTTTAAAGCAGAACGGACTTTCTTAAAGGCGGGGGTTAACCCCCTTCGAGCGGGTTTAAGCTATGTGATTAAGGCTGTAGAAAAGATTTTTAACTCTTTTTCAGCAGCCGGTGTGTCGTGGGTTTAAGTTGGTTAATTCCGCTGAAACACCAAAACCCACCGCATATACCGGCATTTCGCGGTATTTGCGGTGGGTTTACTGGGTATCCATGCTGGTTTTAGCAACCGGTGAGCAGTAACCGGCTAGAAATCGATCAGGCCCAGCTCGCGCAGCTTCTTGCTGAGCGTTACGCCATCGGTGGCTTCAATCCACAGCGGCGAGCGCATCATCTGTTCGGCGCGGTAGTCGCTCCACACGCGGCCGGAGGCGAGCATGGTCTCCCCCACGGTCAGGTTGCGGATGACGATTGCCGCCACGCTGTCCGGGTAGCGTACCGCGAAGCCGTTGTAGATGTACGGGTCGCGCTGCCCGTCGTCGCCGACGAGGATCCACTTCATCTGCGGGAATTCCTCGGCGAGGCGGCGCAGGGACTCGACCTTGTGGTTGGTTCCGGAGCGGAACCAGCGGTCGGGGGTGGGGCCCCAGTCGGTCAGCAGGAACGTGCCGCGCGGGTAGCCGTTGCGGCTGAGGAAGCGGCGCAGGGTCGGGGTGATGTTCCAGGCGCCGGTGGACAGGTACATGAACGGCGCATCCGGGTGGCTGCGGCGGATACGGTCGGTCATGACCGCCATGCCGGGAGTGGGGATGCGTGCGTGCTCGTCGAGGATGAAGGAGTTCCAGGCGGCAACCAGGGGGCGCGGTAGCATGGTGACCATGACGGTGTCGTCGACGTCCATGATGACGCCGAGCTTCTGGCTTTCGGGAACGATGTAGACGCTGGTTGCTACGGCGCGGGAGCCGGGCACATACATGATGACTTCGTGCATGCCGGGGTCCAGGTCGATGCTGAGTTTGACGTCGAGCACGCCGCCGCGGTCGGTGTACGCCTCGTACTTGGTGCCGTCGATGACGATGGTGACGGGCGCATCGGACATTGCGATTGCGGTGAAGGAGCGCCAGCCGCGCATGGGGTTGGCGGTGTCTTGGGTGCCCTCTACGACCTGCAGCAGGCGTTCGAGGTTGACCGTCTTGTAGAGTGCGCGGGCGATGATGCGGACCCAGCCGGGGTTTCCTTCGGAGGCGGCGCGTCCGTAGCCTTCGGTGGGCACGAGGATAGGCTCGCGACCGGCGGCGATGGCGCGCTTTTCACGCCACCTGTGCAGCCGGTCTGCAACACGGTAGCCGATGTTGACTGCCTCGTCGGCAGCATCGTTCACAAGGTTGCGCAGTTCGTGAGTGCCCAAATTCTCCATCCCACTAGTGTAGCGGAGCGTTACCGGCTTGCGGCTTTAGGATTTTGTGTTCTTATACCTAGTTTTTATACCTATTAATACTGTGGTGCTGAGCGTGCGGTGTGATGTGCACATTATTTAGGGTGTATTCGCTGTTCAGATTCGTTCCTTGCAGGTGGGGGCGTTATCCTGGAAAGTATGACCCACTCACAGCCTAACCGCCGACTTTTTGTGCTCGGCACCGCTATGCTTCCGCTGATTGCTGCCTGCTCGAAGAAGTCGAATGACTACGACGGCACCAGCGGTAATTTCACTCCGTATCAGGCTGGCGGCGAGACTACTGCTGCTACTCGCCCCGCACCTACGAATTCGCCGACGGTTGCCGCTGCTGGCAACCCGGTTGATAAGCCGCGCGAATGGCCCGGTATCGGCAACTCTCTCGTTGGTGAGGGTAAGTATATTGCGTGGACTGTTGATGACGGCGCGAGCCCGGAGGCGATTCGCGGCTACGCTGAGTTCTCGAAGCGCACGAATACTCGCCTGACGTTCTTCATTAACGCTTCGTACACCGGTTTTAAGGAGCATGTGTCGTTGCTGCGTCCGCTGGTTCAGAGCGGTCAGATTCAGGTTGCGAACCACACCTACAGCCACGCCGACCTGACCACCCTGGACGCTGAGGGTGTGAAGGAAGAGCTGCAGCGTAATGAAGACGAGATTATGAGCATGTTCGGTGTCTCGTCGAAGCCGTACTTCCGCCCGCCTTACGGCCGCTATAACGATGCGGTGCTGAAGGCTGCCGGCGAGATTGGTTTTACCCGCCCGGTCATGTGGAACGGTACTACCGGTGATGAGGCGAAGACGAGCCCCCGCGTGATTTACACGCGCTGCATCCGCTACATGCTGCCGCAGCAGATTGTGCTGGGTCACCTGAACTACGAGACGATCATCCCGATCCTGGATAAGGTGAAGGGCTTGCTCGATGACCGCGGCCTGACTGCGGTGACGATTCGTGACTACTACGGTGACGCGTCCGAGGAAGAGATTAAGGCGGCGGCTCCTTCGCCGACCCCTACCCCGGAGGAGCACACCCCGTCACCTGAGGCGACCACCGAGGCCCCTACCCCGGAGCCCACTACTGAGGCTCCGACTCAGGCGCCGACCACCCGCTATGAGGATGAGGTAGCGGCTTCTCAGCAGGCTACTACGGCTCCGGCGGCAACGACTGCTCCGCCTGCTCGTGCGACGG
>ERZ773196.1227-NODE-1227-length-14681-cov-21.260427_pt1 | contig 14681 bp, 6 predicted proteins | sample MGYA00581009_ERZ773196 | MGnify/ENA primary metagenome ERZ773196 (study PRJEB29015, sample SAMEA2738162) | human oral metagenome | biome: human oral; feature: human-associated habitat; material: saliva | place: China | collected 2243 ... | reverse complement strand
TCGACAATCCAAAAATAATTGAGAGGCTAGGACTTTTGTCCCAGCCTCTTTTGTGATGAACAGCAAGTAACAAAAGGAAAAAGGATGAAAAAAGATGTTTGGAAAACACATATTTTCTAAAAAATGAAAGAGTTTTCAGAGAAACATTGAAGTAAAGTCGAAAAAATAGTAAAATGGAAGAGCTGATTGCAGCAAATCAATTCTTCTACTTTCTCCTTTTGATTAGAGGAGTAGCGTAAATTAGAAAATGGAGTATTCTATGAAGAAAAAAGTTATCTTGAAAAGCAGTATCCTAGCGGTTGTTGCGGGTCTCAGTGTTTTTACGATTAATAGCGTTTTTGCGGATGAATTGCCAGTGCAGTTCATGGGAGTCAATGACTTCCACGGCGCCTTGGAACAAACTGGGACAGCTCGTTTAGAAGGTGAAACTGTGAAGAATGCAGGAACAGCCCCACTTTTGGCAACCTATCTAAATGATTCACAAAAAGACTTTGAAACGGAGAATGCAGGAACGCCAAATGCCAGCATCCGTGTACAAGCTGGAGATATGGTCGGAGCTAGTCCAGCTAACTCTGCCTTGCTTCAAGATGAACCGACTGTAAAAGTCTTCAATGAAATGAACTTTGAATACGGAACCCTTGGTAATCACGAGTTTGACGAAGGACTTGGTGAATTCAACCGGATCATGAAGGGGGAAGCCCCAACGCCTGGTCAATTCAACAAAATTGTGGATGATTATCATCATGAAGCTTCCAAACAGGAAGTTGTCATTGCCAACTTGGTGGACAAAGATACCAATAAAATTCCATTTGATTGGAAACCATATGCAATTAAAGAAATCCCAGTGAATGACAAGACGGTTAAGGTTGGATTTATTGGGGTCGTTACGACAGAATTCCCAAATCTCGTCTTGCGTAAAAATCATGAACAATACCGTGTTTTAGATGAAGCGGAATCAATTGCTAAATATGCCCGCGAATTGAATGACCAAGGGGTTCATGCGATCGTCGTTTTAGCTCACGTCGCTGCAACAAGTAAAAACGGTGTCGCAGAAGGTCCGGCTGCAGACATGATCAAAAAATTAAATCAAATCTATCCTGAAAACTCAGTGGATATCGTCTTTGCAGGTCATAACCACCAATATACAAACGGGATGGTCGGAAATACCTTGATCGTTCAAGGTACGTCTCAAGGGAAAGCCTACTCGGATGTCCGTGGGGTCCTAGATACAGATACAGCTGACTTTGTCAAAGCTCCAACTGCTAAAATTATTGCGGTAGATCCATCTAAAGGCAAAGCAAAAGATGCCAAGGTTCAAGCGATCATCGATGATGCCAATGCGACGGTTAAAAAGGTAACAGAAGCAAAAATCGGTACAGCAGACAAGGCTGAAAATATTACTCGTGAATTGAATGCACAAAAAGAAAGTGCTGTTGGAGATTTGGTCACAGCAGCGCAACTAGAAATTGCCAAAAAATCAGGTTATCCAGATGTTGACTTTGCCTTTACAAATAATGGGGGAATCCGTGCAGATCTTGTTGTCAAGCCCGACGGAACTGTAACGTGGGGAGCGGCTCAAGCGGTACAACCATTTGGAAATATCCTTCAAGTAGTTGAAATTACTGGAGACCAAATCTACAAGGCATTAGACCAACAGTATGATGAGAAAGAACTCTACTTCTTGCAAATGGCTGGCATCAAGTATACCTACACAAAACCAGCGGATGCCACAGAAGAAAATCCTTATAAGGTCGTGAAAGCTTACAAGGCAGACGGTACCGAAATCGATCGCAACAAGACTTATAAAGCGATTATCAACGACTTCTTGTATGGGGGTGGAGATGGCTTCTCAGTCTTCCGTGATACCAAATTGATCGGGGCTATCAATCCGGATACAGAAGTCTTTATCCAGTACATCCAAGATTTGGATAAGGCAGGGAAGAAATTGTCTGCTTCAATCTTGGGCAATAAGACCTTTGTGGAAAAAGTAGAAGAAGAAAAACCAACTCCTCAACCAACTCCTCAACCAACTCCAGAACCACAGCCAGCGCCAGTCGATCCAGTCAGTCCTGAAAATCCAGTCCATCCTGTAGCTCCAGTAACTCCGGCTACCCCAACTCCTCAACCTGAAAGCCCAGTTATCCCAGCTAAATCAACTACACCTGAAACGAAAGAAGTTGCAAGTGTCAAACCAGTCGCTGTCACTTATCATACGGGTGGTCAAGCAGAAGTAGCTACTACACCAGCAACAGGTCTTCCAAAAACAGGTCAAGAAGATTTGGCTTCAACCGTCCTTAGCCTCTTTGGCATGACCTCACTAGCTTTAGCAGGATTTGTAGCTAGCAAAAAGCGTGAAGAAAATTAATCAAAACTAGGAAGCATCCTCTCTAAGAGGGCTTCCTTTTTGTTTTTCATTGAGAGGGATGTCTTTACCAAAAGGTTTCACCTTCAAAACCAATCGCTTCCTTTCATTATTGATAAAGAAAAATTGTCAGAAATAAACTAAATATTATACTTATTTTAGATTTTGACAGACCGCATTGACTTTACATAAAAGAAGGACTAAAATGAAGGCGTAGTAAACGCTTACAACAAACAAGGAGGTCTGGTTATGAGAAATGACAGACAACAACGATTTTCTTTCCGTAAATATGCCGTTGGTTTAGTATCAGTGGTAGTCGGGTGCCTTTTTTTTGGTCCGGCTGTTTTAGCGCAGGAACAGGAGGGAACGGTAGAACCACCTGCAATTGTAGCACAAGAAGGGAAAGAAGAGGTTCAACCGTTATCTGGTTTGGAAAAAAATTCGGAGGAAGCTCTTCCAACTGAAGAATCAAGTAAGGAAACTTTTTTGCAAGAGCAACCAACACCTGAGAAATCTCCTGAAACAGCAGATTCAAATGGGAATGTAGATTCCGCTTCTAATCCTAAATCTGAAAAGAAGGGAGTCGAAAAGAAAGAGGAACTGGAGAAAACAGCAGCAGAACACTCTTCAGTAGCCAATAAAGAAGGTGTTTCGGAAACTGTAACAGATCAAGCACGTGTTCAGGCCTTGGTACGTTTGGAGACGAAAAAACAGGATGTAGCAACTTCTCCAAGTATTGCAGACCAAATTCGGAATAATCTCCCAATCAAAACGGCAGTTTTAAAAGAGCTAGATGAAAAGGGAATTCAATATAAAAAATTAGCTGATTTTGATTTGATCTTTAATGGATTTGTCTTGGAGACGAATTACAAGGATGCCTTGGAGATTCGCAAGATAGCTCGAGTTGAAAACGTTGAGATTACCCCTCTTTCTACAACTATAGAAAACCAGAGTCTTCCGAAGAAGCAGACGACCCTGGTCCCAACCAAGGTAAGTGATGAAAATGAATTGATTAATCTTCAACCATTGTGGGATAAGGGGATCAAAGGACAAGGAAGTGTGGTTGCTGTCCTAGATACTGGCCTAGACTATGATCATAATTTCTTTAGTTTAACGGATAAGAGTAGAGCCAAATACAAGAATAAAGAGCAGATGGAAGCGGCCATGAAGAAGGCCGGAATTACTTATGGTAAGTGGTACAACGATAAGGTGATTTATGCTTATAACTATTCGGATATGAATGATGAGATCAAGGAGGATGATCCGCGTTCGCACGGGACCCACGTGGCGGGCTCTGCAGTAGGAAATGCAACAAAACCAGTGCCAACAGGAGAACTACTTAAGGGGGTAGCTCCAGAGGCACAACTCATCTTTATGCGGGTCTTCTCAGATAAGAAAGGGATGACCGAACAAGGTTTTATTGTAGCAAAGGCTGTAGAAGATGCTGTGAAGTTGGGGGCAGATACTATCAATATGAGTTTTGGGGGTGTCAATGGGGCAGAAGCTGATACCAATCCGTTGACGCGTCAAGCTTTTGAGTTTGCAAGAAAATCAGGTGTTATCATTAATGCCGCAGCAGGGAATTATGCCGTGAGTGGATACTGGCAGGCTAAGCCAAAAGCAGATGCACCGGATACTGGAACAATGGATGAACCAGCTGTTGAAAAGGGAGTTCTAGCGATTGGTGCTTTCAATAATAGCATTACACATGAAACAAAAATTAGTTTAGAAGTTCCAGCTCTAAAAAATAAGGAAGAATTCCAGAATGGTCTGATTGACCTTCCTGTCTATCGCTTGATCTTTCCAGTAGAAGGACCACAGTCTTATGTTTATGTACCGAAGGGGGGAGAAGATACTTATCGAAATGCTACTGTAAAAGGCCAAATTGCACTGGTTGAAAGTGGTGGCGATGTAACAGATGAAGATAAGGTCAATGCCCTCAGACAAGCTGGAGCAAAAGGGGTCCTGGTTTATCAAAATGAAGAACAAGGAGATACCCTTCAAAATCTTTCCATGGGGTATTGGGGATCCTTCTATCCTGTCAGTGTACTTGGTCATTCTATCGGGAAAGAGCTAGCCACACATGCTGGGGAATATACGATCACTTTCCATCAAGAAGTCAAGAAAGTACCCTATAGTGAAGCGAATAAGATGCTCTACTTTACAGGCTGGGGATTAACCGCTGAAGGAATGTTGAAGCCTGATGTTACCTTGCCAGGTGGAAATGTGTACTCTGCTATCCCAGATGGTTCGTACGACTTAGATGCAGGTACGAGTATGGCGACACCACATGCGGCAGGGGCGACAGCCTTGATTAAGCAAGCCTTAGAACAACGATTCCCAAATTATAGCCCAGAGCAAATCCATACGCTTTTGCGACAATTAGTCATGAGTACAGCCAAACCTCATTTTGATCAGGAAAGCAACAGTTACTCCTCGGTTCGTCAACAAGGATCTGGTCTTATGGATGCTGCAGCTGCAGCTTTTGGCGATGTCTTTGTAACAGGTGGAAAAGGAGCAAATAGCAGTCTGACCCTTGGAAATGTTAAAGATTCCTTCACGTTTGATGTCACTGTACATAATCTTAGTTCAGAAGCAAAAGAATTCACTTACCATACGGTCGTCAATACCGATCAAGTGGAGAATGGACGTATTACCTTGAAGATGCGTCAACTACTGGATCAAGAAGGAGAAAAAACCATTCATGTTCCTGCTATGGGAAGTGTGACGGTTCCGATTTCTGTGAATACCAGTAACTATACAAGTGAGCTCACGAATCAAATGAAAAACGGTTACTTTTTAGAAGGTTTTGTCTTCTTTAAAGATGCCAAAACTAAGAAAGACCTAGTGAGTCTTCCATATATTGGTTTTAAAGGGAACTATCAAGATTTACCAGGAATTGAAAAACCCATCTATGCCTTCACTGGGGATGAAAAACCATTCTATTATTACGCAAATGAAAAAGCGGAGCACCCTGAAAAAGACCCAGGGGATCACTTTACTGCCTTAGTCAGCTCTATTTGGAGAGGGGGCAAAAAAGTACAAGTTGTCTTGGGAGAAAAAGACGGGCATTATGATGGAAATAGTCTCGTATTCTCGCCAAATGGGGATGGATCCTATGATAGTGTCAAACTCAATGCAGTGGTCTTAAGAAATGTGGACAATATTCATTTGACGGTTTATCGTGCGGATGACGTCAAGAGAGAACATCCAATTTTTGAAAAAGGCAATGAGAGCCAGAAGAAATCAGATTATGGCTGGCGGATCAACGATCGTAGTAAGATTCTGTATGCGACACGTTGGAGTGGAAAAGATAAAAACAATCAGCTTGTGCCAGATGGGGACTATCAATATGTGGTCACTTATCGTCCAAGCACACCAGGTGCTAAACCTCAAGAGATTGTCTTAAAGGTCAAGGTCGATAAGCAAGTGCCACAATTGGCTAACACCAAGGATCTGTATGATCCAACAACCCGCCTCTTTAAGCCAGGTGAGATTGTTGAAACGGGTAGTGGGCTAGCTGGTAAATACCTCTCCTACCAACAAGATGGTCAGGAAGTAGAAATCACTCCAAACGAAGATGGAACCTATCTTATCCCTGACGGAGTGGATCTAGAAACAGTACGCTTCTATATTTGGGACCGGGTCAATAATACCAATACCATGACTCTGGATGGAAAGACCGTTTCAGACGAGGTGACGACAGAAAATACTGGAACAGAGGAAGCAAGTCCGACACATGAAACTAGTGAAGCCACAGTGGGACGCTTAGAGGTACAAATTGTCAATGAAAAAGGAGAAGCGACCAATCAATATCCAGAAATGATGCGTTACCAAGTATTTGATAGTCGAGGAAATCGGGTTGATAAGGAATTTAATATTTATTATGAAGATCCACTACCAACTCTTCCATTTGGAACCTATACTGTAAAAGTTGTCGGTCAAGACCAAAACTACTCTTGGGTATCTCCAACAACGGTAACGGTGGAATTGAGCAAAGAGCATCCAGAAGGTGTGGTCAAATTTGTCTATCATTATATTGATAAAAATCGCTTTGATCTTGTCTTTGATAAAGAGCTTCCAAACGGAACCCGTGTCTTTGCCATCGATAAAAGGACGGGGCAAAAAGTGGAGTTGGATCAAACCCTTTACGAACCAAAGACCTTTGAAAAGATTCTAGTTAATGGAGATTATCAGATCCATATTGATTTGCCAAAAGGTTATCGCGCAGTAGAGAATGATTTCTTCTATACAGTAGGTGAGCGCATTAATCGCTACTTAACTAGTTTTGTCGAAGTTTCAGATGATCAGGTAGAAGATCCGATTGTTCCATCTTCTCCTATTCCATCTCCTCAACCGTCAACGACGACGCAAGAAGGTGAAATAGGAAAACAGCCAGATGGCAACGAGACACATCCAATAGTCGCGAAACAGACAGATATCCGTCCAATGTTCCAAAAGGTTATTGGATCAGAAATAGGACAGTCAACTAAAGAGGATGCAAGTCAATCATCACCTTCTCTTCCAAAAACTGGACAAGGAAATGAACAAACAGGGATGGTAGGTTTGTTGGTTCTTCTTCTCACGTTCGGTGGTATCCGATTGAAGAAGAATCGTCCGGATCAAGGATAATCTTCTATTAGTTTAGTTGCAAGGATAAAATAAGGGTTAAGGTAGTGTGAAGCTACCTTAACCTAGTGTGTAAAAAGGAGTTTTTATGGAATTTCATCGACAACAGCGTTTTTCCATTCGTAAATACGCAATTGGAGTCGCTTCTGTTTTGATTGGTACCTTTCTAATGGGTTCAGCCGTTTCAGCTGATACGATCGTACCAACACCCTCTGTCGTAGAGCCTTCTGTAGTGGTGCCAGAAACCGCAGTAACAGATGAGAAAACAGCAGAACCACTTTCGGCTACTAAGGACAGTACGCCCGCTTCAGTTATAGAAGATGTTGCTTCTAAGAACCTTGCTACAGCTGAGATTGAGAGTAAGGAAAAGACAAATCAGTCTCTACCTTCATCTTCAATCGATACAAGCAGTTCGACTACAAATCAAGTAAAGGCAGAGAAGGCTTCACCTTCAGTTGCGGAAGCACCAAACGAAAATGGGGTTGCTGCTCCAATTACGACCCCTATTGAACCAGTAAAGGAAAATTTAGAAGAAACAAGCCCAGTTGAGATCCTGGTTCGCTTGAAAGAAAAGGTTTCTGATGGGATTGGAGAGGTATCTCCGACTTCAAAAGAAACTCGCATTGAAAAAACCAATCAGGATCATGAACAGTTTTTGAAAGAGCTAGAAAAGCAATCCATTCAATTCAAAAAATTGTATGACTTTAATCTGCTTTTTAACGGCTTGGCTCTAGAGACGACTTATGGAGATGCTAAAAAGATTCGAGGACTAGCGCGTGTGGATGCTGTAGATTATGCTCCACTTGGTCGGACCAGAGTGGCGGAAACACAGCCCGCACCTGCATCACCGACTTCAACTACGACCAAGGTCAGTGAAGAAAATAGTCTGATCAATTTACAACCACTCTGGGATAAGGGAATCAAGGGTCAAGGGCAGGTAGTTGCGATCATTGATTCCGGTGTGGACCCTGCCCATGATGTTTTCCGTATAACAGATATCAGTAAGGCCAAGTACAAGAGTGAGGCGGAAATTGAAGAGGCTAAGAAAAAAGCGGGGATCACTTACGGTAAATGGTACAACAATAAAATCGTCTACGTTCACAACTACAGTGATATGGATGACAATGTCAAAGAAGACGATCCAATTTCACACGGGGCTCACGTAGCAGGAACTGCTGTGGGAAACGCCTCTCAACCCTCTCCAAATGGTGAAATTATCCGTGGTGTTGCTCCAGAAGCCCAACTGATGTTTCTACGTGTTTTCTCAGATACCAAGGGCGGTCAAGTTCAAAATTTCATCTACACTAAGGCGGTAGAAGATGCGGTCAAATTAGGGGCGGATTCCATCAATATGAGTTTGGGAACAGCATCAGGTTCTGTATATGATGTTGGAGAGATCACCCGCCAGGCCTTTGATACAGCAAGAAAGGCGGGAGTAACCATTACAGTTGCCTCTACCAATATGGCGACTAATGGCTTCTGGCACAGCAAACCACTGGCCACCACACCAGATTATGGAATGACAGGGACGCCATCCGTCAATCCAAATGTCATTTCAGTCGCGTCTATTAATAGTCTCACCAAGCATGAGTCGACAGAAGCAAGCCTGACCATAGATGCGTTAAAAGATTCCGTGGACTTCCCAGATGGCAAGATTCCGATGCATTCCTTTGTAGAACGCGACGCTTTTCGCACGACGATCCCTCAAAGCTATCTCCATGTGGACAAGGGAGGGATCGACCACTACCAAGCAGATAGTATCAATGGGCACTTAGTTCTTACTGAGCGAGGTGGCGAAGTTTCGGATGTGGACAAGGTCAAAGAGCTCAAAAGAGCTGGTGCTACAGGTGTGATTTTTTACCAAACGGAGGAACAGGGAAATAATCCTGTAGGCTTTGATTTAGAAGGGCTCGGAGAACGATTCCCAGTTGGGGTTATTGGCCACGCTGCTGGACTTGTTTTGGCTCAACATGCCAATGATTACCAGCTCCATATTGCCAATAAATTCAAACGGGTGCCTTACGACGCAGCCAATCAATTATCCGACTTCTCTTCTTGGGGACTATCAGCTGATGGGGATCTCAAACCGGATGTCACCCTTCCAGGAGGAATGATCTACTCATCTGTTAATAATGGAGAGTACTATATGGATAGGGGAACCAGCATGGCCTCTCCTCATGCTGCGGGAGCCACTGCACTGGTGAAACAAGCCTTGAAGGAGCGCTTCCCTCATCTTGGCCCAGAACAACTACAGGTTCTAGTCAAACAAATGACTATGAGTACAGCGATCCCTCATGTAGATGAGGAAACGCATGCCTATTCCTCTGTTCGTCAGCAAGGAGCGGGGGTCATGGACGTCACAGCAGCAGCTCTAGGAGACCTCTATGTGACAGCAAAAGATGCTAAAAGTAGCCTGACACTTGGCAATGTCACAGATACCTTTGAATTTGATGTGACCATCCACAATCTTTCCAATCAAGATAAGTCTGTCCGATATGAAACCACTCTTCAGACAGATCAAGTTCAAGATGGCAAATTTACACTCCATCCTCGTCTATTAGAAACGCTAGACGGTAAGGAAACGGTCACTATCCCAGCCAATGGTCAGCGGACCATCCACGTAGCAGTTGATGCAAGCAAGTATAAGGAAGAGCTCAGCAAGCAAATGCCAAATGGTTATTTCTTAGAAGGTTTTGTACTGGTTAAAGATGCCAGCACCCAAAAACATCTGGTCAGCCTCCCTTATGTTGGTTTCCATGGGGATTACCAAAATCTGCGTGGCATTGAAAAGCCTATCTACGAATATACAGGTAGCGACAAGCCGTTTTACTACTACAAGGATAAGACCGATTATCCAGATGGAAAAGTCCCAGAAACTCCAGAGCGTCATCCAGACAATCACTTTACCTCTTTGATCAGTTATGTCTATGAAAATGGAGAATCCGTAGCCAAAACTCTTGGTCAGGATGGGGATCGCTTTGACGGGGATCAACTCTACTTCTCTCCAAACAACGATTCCAGCTTTGATAGTGTCAAGGTAAAAGCCGTCATGCTTCGCAACGTTGAAAATGTACACCTATCAGTCTACAAGAAGGATGACACAACTCGTACCAACCCGATTTACGAGGTCGGAAATGAAGTCCACCGTAAGACGGACTGGAGTTACCGGATTGGGAATCGCAGTGAAGAGTTTTATGAAATCTCTTGGGAAGGCTTGGACAAAGACGGCAAGCAATTACCAGATGGGGAATACCAATTTGTGATCACCTACCGTCCAACTGCTTCAGGTGCCAAGCAACAAGAGCTTAACTTCAAGGTTAAGATTGACAATACGGCTCCAAGTATCGAGTCTGGAAGTGCTCAGTACGATCCAGCAACACGGATTTTCCGCCCAGGTAAGGTACTTGAAACCGGTAGTGGCTTAGCAGGGACTTATCTGTCCTATGTCAAGGACGGGGAAACAGTGGCCTTGGAACCCCAAGAGGACGGTAGCTATCTTCTTCCAGAAGGGATGGACCCTTCTACTGTTCGCTATACCATCTGGGATAAGGTCTACAATACCACTGAGATGGACATTGAAGGAAAGAAAGTAGAGGAAACGACTCCGACGAATGAAGCCGGTTCAGATGAACAACCAAGTGAGACAGAGTCTGAAAAACCGAAGGCTGAAAAGGGGACCTTAGAAGTCGTCTTCACAGATAGCAGTGGCGAAGTCATTTCTTATTATCCATCCGTCGTTCGTTACCAAGTGGTGGACGACCAAGGACGTGTAGTGGAAGGAGAGTTCAATGCTTCCTACAATGGTGGTACCTTCCCAGACTTGCCTTTTGGTACTTATACAGCCAAGATCACCCTATCTGATTACCATTATGATTGGGGAACAGAGCTGGTGAAAAAGGTGACCGTTTCACCTGAAAATCCACATCCAAAAGTAACCTTTGCTTTCCATTATTTAGATGAAAACAAATTGACCATTGGATTTGATCAGCCGGTCCCTGCAGGAACGGTTGTAAAAGTGGTAGGGAATGACGGTATCAGCCGACTTCTCCCACAAAGCATCTATGATCTTCTGCGCTTTGAGACCATGCTGATGAATGGCTCCTATCGTGTCCATGTGGATCTCCCGGCAGGCTATCGTGTTGCGGAAAATGATTTCCTTTATGAAGTGAGCAATCGGATCAACTACCATCTTCTTTCTTTGGTCAAAGACGTTATCAAGCCAAACCCAGAGGTGCACAGTGGAGCGATTGTAGAACCATGGATTCAACCAGAAAACCCAACACTAGTGATAGATGAAGTGCCAAGTCGTCAAGCAGAAACCCCAGTGACCCCAGACCAACTAGCGGTATCCGAAAGTCTAGGAACTCCAGTTCAACCAGCTGCAAGCGAAACAAAAGAAGTGGCAACAAACAAACCAGTTGCTGTCACTTATCATACGGGTGGTCAAGCAGAAGTAGCTGCTACACCAGCAACTGGTCTTCCAAAAACAGGTCAAGAAGAATTGGCTTCGACTGTCCTGAGCCTCTTTGGCATGACCTCACTAGCTTTAGCAGGATTTGTAGCCAGCAAAAAACGTGAAGGTTAACTGGGGATAGAAAGTATACAAACTGTTTTTGCATAAAAAATTAAATGATTCTGCAATAGATATCATTTACTCCTTACTGGGACTTTCCGCCGTGAGAAAAGAGAGTGGGACAGAAATCGGTAATTCGTTAGAATTCGATTTCGTCGTCCCACCTCCGCACAGTTGAGTAGGGCTGTAAAAGCTGATGAAATCAGCGTAGTAGAGCCCACTCAACCACTGCGTCTTGCTCGACAATCCAAAAACAATTGAGAGGCTAGGACTTTTGTCCAAGCCTCTCGGGAGTTTTGAAACCTTAGGTTCAAAACTAAGTCATGGAACTTTGAAGAAGTTCGCTGACGTCCGTTCTCATCTAAGGAAAGTTTCTCAGAATACTTTGACTTCAAACTAAAACGTCCGTTCTTTTAAGAAACGGACGTTTTTCATGTCTTAGGCTGTTTTCTCTATCCAGACACTGCGGACAAAGAAGAGGCTGATCAGAGTTAGTGCAAGAAAGGCAACTCCAAGGTAATAATAGGGTTGATCCATTGTGGTAGATCGACCAGAGAGGTTGACAATTCCTCGGTAGAGGGCTCCGGCTGTGAGGGTAGCCACTCCTGAATTCCAAAGATTGAGACTCAGGCGAGAGAAGCCTTTCACTATCAACTGTAGAAGCACTAGTAGGGCGCCACCGATCAAAGGAATCAAAAAGAGGTAGTGCATGAAGGCAGAGGTTTCGCCAAAACTAAAGTGTTCATAGATGCGACTTCCGAAAAAGAAGAAAGCTGAAATCAGAGTGTACCAGAGAATCGTTTTTTTCAACCGTTGTTTAATAGGATTAGTAACCGATGTAGACAATGTCACTCACCGCCCTTTCTGAGATAGTACCATTTGTTGTTGGTTTATTAATAACTTGGCCATTGAAGTAAAGGGTAGAAGATCCACCCCCGTCCAGGTTGTAGGCTGTTTTAACGCCATAAGACTTCATCACTTCTGCTAATTGGTAGAGAGAAAGCCCTTCACTCTCTGAAGTCCGTCCGTCTGACACGACGATAATGTAGTGGTTTTCATCGATGATCCCAATCGCTGTCCGTGGATTTGATGCCATAGATTGCCCGACCTCTGAGTTGGTATCGACGGTAATTTCTCCATTTTCAACTAAGGAAGGACCGAAAGAGAGGAGATTGACGACCCCGTCTTTGACCAATTGATCCGCAGAGATCTCATCTTCATAGATAATTTTGAAGGATCCATCCTTGTAAATGGCTAGGTCACCATTGCTTGAATCTTCCCGAACGGTATCGCGGTAGACCACTCCATTTCGGATGACGTATCCTGTACTGTTAGCCCCGTAATAGTCACCATTCACTGCCAGAATGGCACTGTTGTTGGCAGCTGTGACAGAGGTCTTGGCTGTCACGTTGGTTCCATATGTGTTTTGTGCAAAGGCTGTTTTGAGGTAGTCAGAGGAGCTGACTGTGATATCTGCGATGTAAACCTGGGTATTTTCAACCGTTTTTTCTGTTAAAGTCACCTGGATATTGTCATCTGAATAGCTGGTATCGGTCGTTGTTGCCGATGCAGCTGCTTTTTTGGCTGCCTTAGTATCCGTAGTCGTAGCTTTTACGGTTTGGATGGCATCGGATAAGACAAAGGTCTTGAGCATCGAGTAGCTAAAACTGCTGGTCAAAAGCAGGCCAAAGCAGGCAGCATAGGTGTAGGATTTTTTAAAGAATTTCATGGTGGGTAGCAGTCCTTTCTTTGAAGATCACTTTTTTCTGGATCACCCATGAGACCAGAAAGAGGAGGAAGCCGACGACAATCTTACTGATCAGGAGATTGAGCCCGAAAGCAGTATAGAAGAGTCGAATCAAGAGCGTATCGAGAATAAAGAGACCAAGGGCTAGGCCAAAGTAGCCACTTCCGGTTTTAGTGACGCTGTCTTTGTTCTTAAAGACCAGGTGCTTATTGGTCGAGTAGTTAAAGATGGAACTCGTCACACGAGCGATCCCATTCGCTAGGAGAATACGTAGACTAATGGGCACGGCCATCATCACGAAAAGGAAGAAGGCGTAGACCAGATAATCCACGATAAAGCTACTGAGGGAAGAGAGGGCAAACTTAAACATGTCCTTGTAGATCATGAGGCCATCTTGAATAGGTCGGAAATGGGAGCCTTCGTTGTCATTGATGTAGACCGTCTCGATGGGAACTTCCACGATGGGGAAGGACTTGCTTGCTGCGAGGAGCACATTCATTTCATATTCATAGCGCTGTCCTTCAACTTCAAGCATGAAAGGCAAGAGATTCGTAGTAAAAGCTCGTAAGCCTGTTTGGGTATCGCTGACTGCCACTCCTGTTTGTTGCTTAAACAAGAAGCGGGTCAATTTATTCCCGAAAGCAGAACGCAAAGGAACTTTTCCAGAGAAGGCGCGTGCTCCTAGAATAAGTGTTCCAGGATGCTCTTGAGATTGCTTAACAACCCTGAAAATATCCCAAATTTTGTGCTGACCGTCTGCATCAGCTGTAACAATGCTTCCATAGGTGCCTCTTTCTAGGATGTAGGCATAAGCAGTCTTGAGAGCTTGCCCTTTTCCTTGGTTGTGCTCGTGGGTCAGAACTGTCGCAAGACCCTCTAATTTGTCAAAAATCACTTTCTTGTCAGCGTCACTCCCATCGTCGACCACTATGATGTTAAGATCGCTCTTAGCGTGGACCAAGCGAACCAGTTTGACAAGATTCAGATCCGGTTGATAGGCGGGGATGATAAGATAATTCATAATCGTTCCTCGTTTCTTGAGATTTGTTGTAGCCAGTATAAAGACTCAAGCTTAAAGCTAACTGATATCAGTTTTCTTTAAGGAAAGGAGAGGAAGAAGGGGAGTAGTTTCTACTATAAAATGTCATTTTTTAGGGCATTTCTTTCCTTTAGAAGGGAACGTCCAAAATCATTTTTTAAATCCTAAAGATAATTCTTGCCTTTGTTCCAAAAGTCTGGTATAATAGTTTCTTGTGAGTAAACCTCACTTACCCCTTGCAAAGACAGGGGGTCATTAGTCCAAAAGGAGGAACATTATCAATGGCTAAATACGAAATTCTTTATATTATTCGTCCAAACATTGAAGAAGA
>ERZ773196.1225-NODE-1225-length-14706-cov-3.119582_pt1 | contig 14706 bp, 12 predicted proteins | sample MGYA00581009_ERZ773196 | MGnify/ENA primary metagenome ERZ773196 (study PRJEB29015, sample SAMEA2738162) | human oral metagenome | biome: human oral; feature: human-associated habitat; material: saliva | place: China | collected 2243 ... | reverse complement strand
CCAGTATCTTCTGCTGAAATGATTAATAACTTATCTAAAGCAGTGACTAAAAACAAACAGGGTAAATTGTTTAACTTCCTTCGTTGGACTACTGGTGAAATTTCTTTCTTGAAAGATTTAGTATTCAGTATCGATGAAGTAAAACGTGATTTATCCGATGAACGTGATAAACGAACTTCTCCATGGTGGAACCTTCTTAAGAATCGCAATTCTGTAAGTCGTTTCCGTAAATGGACTCGTTCCAAGCCATTACTTCCAAATGCAACTATCGTTATTACGCAAGCTGAAGTGGATGCAATGAAAGCAAATCTTAAAATTGACTTAGGTGATGCAGTGGTTGCTCGTAAATGTATGGAAGAACTTGGTCTTATCCAATTCGTTATTATCGACGAAGCAAATGATATTGCTCAATTCTTAATTGATGGTCAATCCCGTTACCAAACATATACATTTGGTGCATTAGCTCGTGATAATAATGATGCTGAAAAGCAATTCAAAAATATTCTTAAAGCAGTGAATAAACTATAGGAGTATGACAATGACTGATAATCGTGAATTAGAAGTTATGCTTGCTGAAAGCCTTACTTCTAAAGAATATACTACACTTACAATGGCTTTAGAGTCTGAAGAAACAAAAGGGAACTTCTTAACCCGTTTGTATGAAAAAGTACTCTTTAGCTTCCATCGTTGCTTGATTTCTATCAAGAAAAACGATATGGCAAGAGTGACTCTTGCTACTAAAGGGGATTGTTTAAAACATCCTTACTTCAAACAGCATGGAATTCCTCCACAAATCGCTGTGTTATTTACAAAATCTGATAATGAAGTAGTACGTAACATCGGGGAAGATATTATCACTATTGGTAACTTCTTACAACGCCATCGTGCTAATTTCATGAAAGCGTTCCAAGCACAATGTCCTGCTTGTACAGCGATGTATACTACTATGGTATTAGCATGCGTACAGGCAAGTAGCTATGCTATCGGTATTGAAGCTAGTGATAAAGTAACGGATTTATATAAATCTGGTGCTGATGCTGTTGCTAAAGCTGCTGAGCTTATTAAAAATGGTCAAGCTGAAAAATTGTTTAAAGGTCCTATCATTACAGCTCAAGAAGCAATTGGTGATGACGTTATGAATTACTTTGTTAAGAATAAAACACAAAGCAATGCAGTCTTCGCTGTTGTTCCTGCTGTAATCATCGCCCTTATGGCATTCTTCATGACTGGTAAATTCATTATCTTCAAGATTTATGAATCCAAGTCTAATACAGCAGATTACTTAGCTCAACAAGCACTATATCTTCAAATGAATGCTGATGCCGTAGAAGCTAATGAAAACATTCCTCTTGAGAAACGTCAACAAATTGCTGAACGTCAACGTAAAGCTGCTGAAAAATTATTGGAATTATCTGATAAGATTGCAGTTGATGGTATTAAAGCTGGTCGTAAAGCTCAAGAAGAAACTCGTCGAGATAACAAAGTTATCATTGAAGATTCCAAACATGACATTTCCGTAAATCCAAATACTACACCAAGCGAGACTAATCAAGGTGTAGATGTATTATTTTAGGAGGTAACTCACATGTTCTTATTCGAACAAGCACTTCTTGAAGAAAAACAAGAGCAAGAAGTTAATAACGTAGAAACACCTGAAACTGAAGAAGAATTGGAAGAGCAATTCTCCGGTTACATGTGTGAATCCATTCGTTTAGAAACTGCTATGGTTAAAGCTGACCGTAAATGTACTGAAAACTACTTAGCAGCTACTACTGAATCTGACAAAGAAGCTGTTAAAGCTATCTTCGAAAATACAGTAACTGATTTCGTTAAGAAATCCAAAGAAGCTATCATGAAAGCGGTCAATACAGTAATCAACTGGATTAAAGAAAAAATCAAATGGATTACTGAAAAATTAGCTAAACGCGTTGAATCTGTTGTAGCTAAAGCTAAAGGCATCGATGCTAAATTGAAACAAAAAATGGACCGTGTAGAAGTTCAATTCTTCAAACAAGATAATGCTAAGAAAATGGCAGCTATCGTGGTTCGTGTTGGTCAATTTGCTAATGCGTATAAAGCATTCATGTCAGCATCCAGTAAAAAGGATGTTAAACAAGCGAAAAGTGTATTCGGTAATATCGTTACAGAAGAATACCTCAATGGCCTTCGTGAAGATATGAAGAAAGCATCTGCTGAATTAAAATCAACTGAAACATTCCAATTCGGTCAAGTTCGCTCTATGGTAGAACAATGGTGCGGTGTATCCGCTATCAAAAAAGTTGCAACTGACTTGAAAGGTATTCTTGACATTTACAATAACTCAATTGCTCAAATTAAGAATATCAAAGAAAATGATAATCCTGAATGGGCTAAATTAGCATTGCAATATAGTCGTGAATATATCTCTTTACAACGTAGTATCAGCCTACAAGTTGCAATCTATGATCTTAAATTAATCATGGTATCTACAGCAGCTATGGCTAAAGCTACAGCTGGTGCATTAGTACCTGAAAAGAAAGAAGCTACTAAAGAATCTGTTTCTTTATTAGATGATATGCTAGCTACTATTTGCTAATAGTAATATACATCTGGATACCTTCGGGTATCCAGATTTTCTTTTGTCTTTTAGTAACGTAAGATATCTACAAATTTATAAATACTTTACATTTATTACGTAATAAATAGGAGGTCTATCCTTATGTTTTTATTTGAACAAACCGTGCTTGAAGATAAGCAAGGTACAACTGTAACGGTTCCAACACCTGTGACAGAAGCAGAAATGGAAGAACAATTCTCCCAATACATGTGTGAATCCATTCGCTTACAAACTGCTATGGTGAAGGCAGACCGTAAATGCACTGAAAACTACTTAGAAGTTACTACGGAATCTGATAAAGAAGCGATTAAAGCTATCTTTGAAGCTACTATAACCGATTACATCAAAAAATCCAAAGAAACTATTGTAAAAGCAGTCCAAACAGTAATCAATTGGATCAAAGAAAAAGTTAAAATGATTACAAGTAAATTAGCTGAAAAAGTTAAAGTTGTGACTAAGAAACTAAAAGAACTTGATACTAACCTTGTTGCGGCTATGGATAAAGTTGAAGTTGAAACTATTGACTATAACGAAGATAAGGTAGTATATAACAACGAATTCGTTGCCATTACGAAAGAAATCTCTGTAATTCGTGCATCTAAAGATATTGACGAAATCAAAGAAATTAATAAGAACTTGGATGATTATATCACTAACCGAAAATGGGAAGATGGTGCTCCAAGTAAAGATTTAGAAGTGGTTACTGTACCATTCGGTAAGGTTAAAAGTCGCTTTGCTCATCATTGCTCTATCGAAGGTATTAAGAAACACTCTAAAGACGTTGAAAACGGAAACTTATTCTTCGCGGCTATCAACGATGCAATTAAATCTATTGATCCAAACAGTGGAGAATTAGGTGCTCAAAAACTTGCAGCGTTAAGTAAAATCACTCGTGTTACTCAACACTATATTCAACCACGTTTGAACCTACATACTCGTATTATAGCATATGCTATTAAAGGTACACTAAAAGCAATCGCTTTAGCCCCTAAACATATGGCTAAAAAAGAAGCTACTAAAGAATCTGTTTCTTTATTAGATGATATGCTAGCTGGCTTCTAATCAAAAAAAAATAATATATCCAGATACCAATACGGTATCTGGATATCTTTTGTCTTTTTCTTATTTTGTTGCGTCTGTAAACGCTTTAAAGGACTTTTCAGTCATAGATAAACGAATATATTGACGGGCATTAGCAAACTCCATCAATGCTTTGGATAGGTTAACTACATATGGTAACACCATATGATGCTTTCTATCTCTATCGCTATCCATATATTTCTTAAGTGTTGCTATAATCGCATCAATTCTAGTACGTTCTTCGATTAGATCTGTTTGTAACTGAATTGGGTTGTGAGCTTCTCTGTATTTCATAACGACGCTAAATTTAACTTTCGTTGTCGTATCAGACTTCTCACGCAAGTCTTCCATGATAGATTTAATAGAACCAACACCATTTTCTAAAGTAAGGTTATTAACACCAATGAGTTCATTAGCTTCATCTATATCTTTGGCTTTGATGATTTCTTCTAATATTTGCCAATAGTGAATCACTTGTTTTTCAACTAGACCAAGTTCACGTTCAATATATTTAATTCTATCTTCTTCATAGAAATCAACTTGAACGTCTGCAAATTGTTTAAAGTATTCTTCATGTTCATCTAATTTCTTAGATACTTTCATGAATTTATTCTTAACCAGTTTAATACGGTCGGTAATCCATTTAACGATAGCGTTAAATGCCTTGATCAACTTATCTTTAGTTTTTTTAACATATTCTGTTACAGAAGCTTCATATAGAGCAATGATTGTCTCTTTTTGAGATTCTGTTGCGACTTTATAGTTTTCGGTACAAATTCTATCAGCCATTGTGAATTTAGTTTGCAACCGAATACAGTCGACTATACATTGTTCATAGGTTGTCATTTACAATCCTCCTAAACGCGAGAACGAATGATTTTATATCCTTTACGGATATTACCCTTGATAGGATTCTTCGTTACATCTTTAATTTCTTTAGTTTTGTTAGCTTGTGCTTTAGCTAATACACGTTTTAAATTACGTGTATATGTATGGAAACATTGACCAGTCATAGAGAGTTTAATCCCTATGATACGGAGAGTGGTTTCAATATATAACTTTTCTCGCTGTAATTGATCGAATTCTTCCTGAGTATCCGCTTTATCTAAACGATATTCAATCACTTTCAAAGCATCGTTTAAATACTTTTGAGATTCAGTACAGTTCTTAATCAACCGAGCAGAGTTATTACAATATTCAATCATGATGTCAACGATTTTTTTAACATCACCAGGTTTATCAATCGTTTCTACTTCATCTAAATCGGCACCACGATAGTATCGTTTAATATCTGTAGTCACATTCTTCGAATCGAAATCAGTGAAGTTCTCAATGATATCTGCTTCTGTTTTGATATGACTACCATTATGATTGAGTGTATTAGATACAGATGATAATTGCGGAATTGGTAAACCACTAGACATCAATTCTTTATGAGCTCTCCAGAATGGAGTGCTAGTAAAGGATACGCCTAGATAGTTATGCTTAGCAATTTCATCGAATTCATGTTTGTGTTCTTCAAACCATTCGGAATGAGTACTGTATAAGGATTTGATCTTCTTGATAATACCATTGATTAAATCCATAATGAACTTACGGATTTTAGCTAACCATCTACGGATAGTATCAATGATTTTATTACGAGTTAACTTCTCACCAATACGGTCTTTCAAGCTCACTTCCATAGTAGCTTGATTAAATACAATATCAGCTTCCATTAAGTTAGATTCGATTAAGTAATCGATTGTATTCATCATACGTCGATACCTCCTAATCTAATAAATGGTCAAGTAGGGATTTGTTCTTACTTTGAGCACGATTGAAAATCAAATGTACTGTGTAGTAGTATTCCATGAATGCAGAGATTTGATATACTGCAAATTGAGCTACGCTATTGATAGATGTAGCAGCTAATCCTGCAAGGATATGAACTGCATCGATAAGTTTCACTAACATACCTACTTTGATAGCTACATTAGTTTCACCCATAACATCAGCTAGTTTCTTACGGATTTTAGTAACGACTTTACTAATCGTTGTGGCGATAGTCTCAATCATATCATAGTATGCATTGACATCTAAATGGTCATATTCACGATTCATCAATTTGAAATCAAATGCTAATTGATTCATCAACACGACACCACAATGTACTTTTTCTCTAGTTTTAGTAGGGAAGAAGTATGATAATAGTGTATCATTGAAGGAATCATCAGATACCGTTTTGATATCCGTACTACGACCATTGATAAGGGACGTGCGTAAGATACCAGGAGCTTTATCCTTAGCTTCTTCAATCAATTCGTCGAAGCGTTCTTGGTTAAATGCTTTGGTTCCAATAGTATCTACTATTTCAAATTGTTCTAACCAACGAAGGTATCGACCAATTTCAGGTACTCTAGATGTCACATTGATATTTGTATACATCATAAGACTGAAGTTATCTTTAGGGTCTTCTACACGACGTTGATACAAAGCAATTTCATTAGCTGTTTTCATACGGAATTTACTGATTTCTTTATGATACCGACGGTGCTCTTTAATAGCATAATCACATGCTTTTTGAGCAGCTTTGTCGATATCTGTCAAGTAACCATCAATTAAATGCATAGCTTCCTTAAAAGATTGAGCATCAATAGCACTTTTGACTCTCGATGTGAATTTCTTAGAAGTTGCACTAAGTGGACTAATAATAGTATTATATAAACCCGCTGTCATGTGGAGTGGATCAGGAAGGGCTCCTTTAGCACTCGTAAAATTGAAACGAGATTCTTCAAATACAATATCTAATTGATCTGTCATAAAGGTGTACACCTCTTTCTTAAGTACGAAGTATTTTAGCTAAAATAGTTATTACCTTGTCTAAAAGACTAAATAAAGCCGTAGGGAAGTCCTACGGCTATTACTTATTTTAAGGTTCTAGGTTTAGGACCTTTAGATGGCGTGTGTTTATCTTGTACTTTAGCATTGTATTCTTTCCGATTCTCGGAATCAGAAGGATTGCTCTTAAACGTACTAGGATATTTATTATCCTGAATATTGCCCACTGTATCCTTATCGTGTTGATTCGGAACATCAGAGGATGATTTTAACTCATCATGAGAACCATCTGTATATTTAGACTGCACATCCTTAGGAGAAGGGGTGTTAGAAGGACCCTTACTTGGAGGAGCATCTTTTAATTGAATATTTGGATTCACCTTAGCATCGATGGTTTGCACTTCATCAGAACTTAATCCGGACTTCTGAGCAAAGTCGTATTGAGCCGCACAGTTGAACATATCGCCTGCTTTAGTGAAGGCTGTGGTAGCAGCAGTTAATCGATAGTATCCATTATACTTCTGCTTCTCTTTATCGGTGAAGTAGAATACGAATTCCTTATTAGGAGTCATCGCAAATAAATCTTGGTCTACTAATAAGCAGGATAAGTGTAAGTTACGCTCATTGATTTCACTTAACATAACCGACTTATTAAATTCATTACCGAATTTATCAGATACGATAGATGAACTACCCATACCCCGTTGTTGACCTGCACCAGACACTTCGGTTGTTTCGTTATTCCGTGGATCTACAATGGTTACGTTGTTACCTGCAACCAAGTCTTGTGTCGTGGATGGTGTAGATACGGAGATATTCTCTGGGTCAATATACATAACGTATTCTTGCTCATCAGGAGACTCAAATGTACCTGTTGCTTTTAGATTTGAGTTCGTTTGGTCAAATACAGTTAAGATAGTCTTCTTATATTCTCCTTGCTCATAACAGTCACATGCACCTGATTTATTTAAGATATATAGGCAACGGAAGTCGTAGAATGACATCGTACCAAAATAGTAGGTACCATATGTTTGTTGAAGGTATTCGAACACGTTCATCAAGTTCATTGGGGGAACGATAACCTGAGGATATTGTTTCTGATTGTTCAATGGACTGATGAGCATCTTATCGATACCTGCATTACTTAAGATATGACCTAATGCAGAGGATAGAGTACAGTCATTATAGATTTCATTGACTGTTTTCCGCATAGCGATTAAGTCTTTTTCTCTCCATAAGGAAAGTTCATACGCTTCAGTATAATCACTCGGGTTATACCAATGCTTATCTTCTGCTTTGATTGCTGAAGATGTTCCTTGACCACCAGCTGCTTTATTCGTTTGGTCATACAGTTTACTTTCTTGGAATGGAGCCTCATCATCTATCAATACAATGAATGTATCATTGATGATATCATGATAGGGTTGCGTTCCTTGTTCACCATTGATGTCAACTGCCACTAAACGGAAGCGAATATTTACTTCATTTTTGTTGTTAACAATCGCTTCATGAAGTCTAGGTGGTAACAATGTTTTGATTTCTAGTATAGGATGAATGGCTTCGTCGTATAATTGGGTAAGAAAAATATGCTGGATAGCAGTCGGTATCATATCGATTGGCTCTTGACCAGGAAGTAATACCTGCCAAGTTTCCACTCGATATCGATACCGATGATTTCGCATGTTTGTACGAAATTGATTGCTAGTCCCAGACTGTCCACCCATATTAAATGCTTTATCAAGTAAGCCATCCAAATTTAGTTTAGGAATATTTGGACGTTTTACGGAGCTGAATATATTTTTCAATAAAGAGCCCGTATCAATTTTGATACCCATTTATTATAGTTGAACCTCCTCTAGTAACTCATTACGTTTACTATATTGATTGAGTTCCATTAACATCAACGGACAATCAGCGAAGTATTTATCGTTGATATCCATTAACGTATCAGGGTCTGTCTTATCCGAGAGTTGGTCAAATATCTTTTGTTTCTGTATGTCGGATGTAACGTCATATTGGTATTCGAAATCAACTGCTCGATAGTTTCTAACCACTTGGTTAGCAATATCTTCTTTATTCAAGAAGTTAAAGTTTGATTGATGAATAACATGGGCAAGATTACTAATCTTGAACGTATCTTCATCCTCATCATAAATATACCCAGCTTCATATAGTGCTTCCAATGATTTATAAATCTTAGTGAAGCGATAACCAGATACACCTTTAATACTACGCTTTCTATCACCATCACATGATACAATGAATGGTAATAGTAGTGGGTTAATATCTCTCTTAGGTTCGAACTTGTTCTTGAAGCACATGTACTTCATGACATTACGCTTAGTTAATAGAACTGGTTCATTCTTAAACTTAGATATGACCAAGAAGTTATAGTTGGTATACTGTAAATCATATACATCTTTAGATACAATGATATTTACATTCGCTGGATGTTTATTTTCCATATGAATAATCATTGGTACTAATGAAGACTCTACGGAATCAGTACCCACCATATATACGTTTTCGATATATTCTGTAATAATCTTCATGAAGTCAATAGACTCCCGAATGATAGTGTTTACAGTGATTCTATCTAAATCAGTAAGGGACTTGAAGAAGTGTTCACGGTATCCCTTAACTAACGCAGTATTATTATATTCCACTCGTGATTGTGGGATATTGTTATAGTAGAGGAAGATGTTTGTCTTTATCTTGCTCTTGGAGAAGTAATTCCGATAGTGTGCTACGATATTGATAAAGTTGGAAATCATGTTACGATAGATTTCATTCACTTCTTTCTTATTCGCTACTCTAAGATACTTCTCAACATGTGTATTTCGAATACAATTATAGAGTGATTCGAAGTTGATATAAATATTAGCGGTATTCACGATACGTTTACCGTTCTTATTGGTATCCGTTAAATGACCATTAAACATCTTATCCAAATACACATATTTGACTTTAAATGAATTAGCATATCCGTCGATGATTTCAAACATGATTATTCTACCTCAACATCAATCGTTAAGACATCATCATCAGTATCACCGAAACTGAAACCACCATATTGGCTTTTACGTTTGTTGATAGCGGATTGTAAAACATCGATACTACCGAAACCGATATCTACGAGTTTATCAACCATCGTATCAACTTCTTCATCCGTTAAACTGATACCTTTACCAATAACAGGTTCTTCATCCATTTTCATGCTACGGATATTGATATTCGCAGGGCCATCATCGAATGAAGCCCTGATAAGGAATTTACCCCAATTACTATTGGCGGATTCCGAGATGTTATCAATTACCTCTTCCACTTTAAAGCGGGAAGGGTCATATGGTTTTCTTGCCATTATATAATCCTCCTTTATTTACTTTTCTGTGTATAGGGTAAAAAAATAATAGGAATGAATCCGAAGACTCATTCCTATTATTTGAAAAACCACTATTAACGAACGTATTTCATTGGATCGAAGTCGTTGCGTTTGAAGTTTTTGTTGGCAATGGATTTCAACACTTTAATTGTGAAACCTTTGTTACGATGGTCGTTTGCAGACACGAAGTCTAATACGAAACCGCCACGTTCAGTTGGGATATCGAATAACCAACGAAGAACGATTTCCATATCCAATTTAATGGATGCTACAGTACGGTCTTTAGACAAATGCCAATCAACGGAACCAGAAGTAAAGTTAGCAATTGCTGTATCCAAACCTTCATCACCCAATAATTGGAATTGAGCTTTGTCGGAGTTGTTGCGAGCAATTGTATTCAATGCGCCTAATAAGTTAGAAAGGCCATTGTTACCGCGACCTGCGAAGGAACGTTTACCTTTACCACCCATACGTCTACGATCTTCTTTGTCCAATTGAACAACGATGTGTGTGTTGAATGGATAGATAACGTCTTTACCACGGTATTTACCGCTCAATACGCTGTTGAAATGTGGATTGTATTTAGATACCACATATACGCGTTCGTTTAAACCGGACACGTTTAAGGATTGTAGGCAGTTGATTAATGCACGTTCGATATCGTTAGATTTAACGTCGTACATAACTGCACTTGGCACGATAGCCATGTTGTTACGAGTCAATTCCTCGTAGTTTTTCGCCTGTGGATTATTTACCACTGGGTTGTTTTGACCTTGGCGATTGTTTTGTGCATTGTTTGCACCGTGTTGATTGTTACTCATGTGAAGTAACCTCCTCTTGTTAAAAAGAAACAAAAATAAGTCGTAAACTCATAATCAAGTTATGGACTTGAATATTTGTTTACGACCTAATTAAATAATATATAGTTAAAATCCAAGTAAGGATTTTTACTATTGATTGGATAGAATCCTAGACTTTGCATGGGACATCGTAGCATGTACTTTATTAGCCCAAGCTTGGTCAGATGCATATATAGAATTAACAGAGGATAGATTTGTATACCCTCGGTTAAAGTAAACATCTTTAATCATCTCACCCCAATGGTCAACACATGCTTCCATAGATGGGAAACTATAAGCGGCACCTTCGTTACCGTCATAGGCAGCAATACCAAATAAGTTATTTCTAGTGCGAGCTAAATGACTGTTACCCCAAGAGGATTCATGAGCGGCAACGGCAACACCGAATAGAGCATTCACGCCCCATTTTTCTTCCATATGTTGGAATGCATCACCTAAACCAGCGAGACTTGTTCCTTCCAGTGCTTTATTGAGTTCGGCACCGGATAGATGTGTAGGTTGAGTAATATCAAGAGTGATATCATAGATACGTTCTTGAGCTACTCGACGTCCATTAGAGTATCGAGATGTTAAATGTAAATCTCGAATACTTCGAACAGACCAGTCCATTTCACGTTCATTGACGTAGAAGTGACCAGAATCACCCATAGAGAATCCAATGAACTTACCTTCATATAAGTTAAGGTCACGTGTTACTTGTAATCCATATAAGAGAATTTCAGTTTCTTTATATTTGGATTTGTTGAGTATGAAAGCACTCTTAGTAACTTGATGCTCTAGAGCATTGATTTCGCGATAGACTTTACCATGTGTAGCATTGTCTTTTAACGCGAATTGGATATAGAAATTATCTTTAGCTAGTTCCATAGGAACTTTAGCTAACCCTTCCATGGAGACAACTGTTCCATGTTTATCTAGCGAGTATTTAGTTGTTTCATCATTGATAATGATAAAGCTTCCTGGCTTTAGTTTGGTTTCCTTTCCATCGTTGGAAATAACAGCAACGTCATTTGTCGTTACTAGATAGATGTGTTCTAGCAGATTGATAGGTGCCACATCTTCTGTCGCTAACTGAGAAGTCAACGACGTGCCCTCTTTGTCACTATTGTACTTGGACTCAACTACTCCTTGCGGAGATGCTGATAAAGCTTTTAAATCGTCTTGGTACTCGCTAATACCGAAGACGATTGCTATAATGAGGACGAATTTGGCAACTTGTAATAAAAATGGATTCAAAGTTGTCACTTCCTTTCTTCATTAGAGCAATGTTCAAAAGTTATTGTGCTCTAATCTATAAAAAATATGGATACGATGAAATAACTCATCGTATCCATATAATATATACTTTATATACTGATTATACTTCTGTATATTACAGCTAATTCTTCAGGGTTTAATTCAATACCGAATGTGTCGCCTTCTTTACGACTTCTTTCATTGTATTGCTGTATCATGTAATCAACGATACGGAATCCAGGTAAATGTTTAACTAGAATCGTATGAATGTGTCGGAATGAACCGCGAAGACCAGATTCAATAGTATTGATATCTTCTGTATCACAACCAACTCGATGAATCATTATGATAGCATATAGTATATCACATGCTAGATTCTTTATACTTTCTATTGACGTATCTTCGTCTAATTCGACACTTCGACTGTATTCCAATAATCGTTGGGTATATTCCAAAATGTACTCACGACTAAGATATGGGTGACCACTTCGATTACAATTGATATTCTTGAGAAGTTCACGTGTTAGCATATTTCTATCACTATTGATAGCATTCAATACAGTGAGATTGAAGTTATCGAATACACTAGTAGACTCTTCCACAATATCATCAGCCATACCCTTACGGAACATAGAATTCATATTCTCAATATACTCGATTCTCATATGAGTCATATATAGTTCATATGGGTCAAACTCACCGAATAGTTTACGGTAAGCTATAGTGATTTCCATATTGAATTCATCATCGATGATGAATAATGGATACATATAAACGTTAATCGTGTAGGTAGCTAAGTCGATATATGCTCTAGTGCAATATACTGTATGGTCAGCCACTACCCATAAGTAGTCATATGTATCAGGATGACTAAATAGACCATATTCTGGATGGTCACTACGTAAGATTTCATATACGATTAAGTGGTTGACACCACGCAAATCGTTATCTTGTTGACATAGTGAACGGAATACGTTTTCAATACCTTCAGGGATTTCTTTCTCAAGAATCTGCTCTTTAATCTTCTCAGGGAAACCTGGAGATATAGTTACTGGATTTTCAGTAGCTTCTAATTCTTCAGGAGTGTAGTCACGTCCTAGAATAGAAATCAATTCGGAATAATTACTAGTACCATCATCAACTTTCAAATAGTTTACGATAGTCGTAGCAATATCAGCACAATCAGAACGGTCTAGTAGACCTATAATGATACTTGCAATGATATAGGATAGACCACCACGATTCAATAGCATCCCAATTCGTAACCCACGTTCTTCCGCAGAAAGTGTGTTCGTATTGAGAATGATATTAATGAATGTGATAATGTCAGCAGGTAACGATGTTTCTACTGACTCGTATGATACCATATATGGTACAGCATCAATATAACGGTCTGCTTGAGCCTGAACTGATTCAATCAAGTTCTTAACTTGTGTGGGAATCTCATTACGTTCATTGAAATCAAATAGTTCTTTTTCAAAGAATGATTTAGCTCTATCAGATAACGTCATAGTTGTACCATATCCATCAGCAGTTTCTTCCACTCGAATATCCTCATCGGCTACAAGAGTGATGAGTTTATGAGTATCATCTAATGTATTGAATTCTTCTGCTGGGATCGGTTTACGTAATACTTGTGTTTTAGTTGGTACTGCACCTACGATAGGTTCTAGTGTACCCACGTTAGATGCTTCGTAAATAGTAGTAGCTTCCGCTACTGGGTATTTGCGTACATCAAAGTGACGCATGAGTTGACCTTTGAATGCTACTTTTAAATCGAGAGCTTCGATTCTAGCTTTGATAGCATTTGCTAAGGTCGGTTTATCTGCTTCTGGGCAGATATTGAAATTCCTAACGGCACCATCAAGTTCTTCTTTGGTGTACATAGGAAATCTACGTTGATCAGGTAGACCAAAATATTCGCTTGGATAGCGAACGATTTCTTGAATGTTTATTTCATTCATCAGATGTCTCCTTTATATGTATTATACTTTTAATAGCTTGTGTTACATCTTAGTAATGGATGTTATATAATTGTGAATAGCGTTTTTTATATAACTTCTATACAAAACAATTTATGGAGGTGAAAGCTTCGATATGGGTAGACGACACCAAGTCAGTAAGCGATTCCGGCAGAAGAAACATACAAAAGCCGAAGAACATTCGCACTATACTAAGAACAGAGTGTCAGTTCCTCAACAACAGGAACAACAAAAACCCCGACGAAGTACAGTTACTCCATCTCATGTGCAACCAGGTGATATGTTCATTATGCGAGATAACCGATACAATGCCGAAAACAAAGGCAAAGAATCATCCGATACACAAGTTATCCGCTATGATCGACCAGTTGTAGTTATGGCAACCAATAGAAACACTGTTAATGTATTAGCACTATCAACTAAAGAGCGTCCATATGATGCAATGTATCCATTAGTCATCGATAAGGGTTTGGAATCATTCGCTATTGTATCACAACCACTCACAGTGGATTTCGATACACTATCTGACTATATTGGCACATTACGTCCAGACGTATTTCACGATATTCAAGAAGCATTAAGTAAGTTTATTCTACATGGTACGTCACATGTAAAGAGAACGGTATCTCGTTATGAAATGGATATGGTTCGCTATGAACCATTCGGGGTGTATGAGTTCACTAAAACAGGTGAACGCTACATGGTTCTTAAAACTAAGATTAAGAATTTAATTAAAATTCCAGTGGAGAT
>ERZ773196.1224-NODE-1224-length-14710-cov-3.869055_pt1 | contig 14710 bp, 31 predicted proteins | sample MGYA00581009_ERZ773196 | MGnify/ENA primary metagenome ERZ773196 (study PRJEB29015, sample SAMEA2738162) | human oral metagenome | biome: human oral; feature: human-associated habitat; material: saliva | place: China | collected 2243 ... | reverse complement strand
TCGCGCTGTTCGGGGTTGCGGACTTGCTCGTCATTCTCAATATCGTCCAAAACAGTTAAGTCAGGACGATAAGGGCCGTGACGCAAACCGCGCAGCTTTTTACCGCTACCGGCCACTTGAACTTTAACGTCATTGGCCGTCACAATCGTACCGGCCTGCCATACACGGCCTTGCCCGCATACTTCCGGAAAGTCGGTTTTCAGGCGCGGATTAAACTCAAGTTCTGCCTTAATGGCCTCCAGCATCGGATACGCCTGGTCTATGCTGTCCATCACAATAACAGCGTAATGTTTTTGGCCGGTCACAATACACCACAGCGTGAACAACTGAGTAACCTGCGTCGACTTACCCTCGCCACGCGGCGCACCCACCGCCTCATTTTCCCCTTTAGGGGAGCGGATAATCTCCGGCAGACGGCTGAATAAAAACTCATGCAGTTCGGATTTTTCAGGGGAGCGGATATAATGGGGGAAGTAGGTGTTGACGAAATACTCGTAACCGCCTACCGGGTCAAATACCTTGGCACGGCGTGCAGCAATAGCCTTTGGCGACGCATCGAAGCCGTCCACTTCCGCTTCGATGACTTGGCGCAAACTGGCGGCCAGTTCGGCAAGGGATTTGAGGAACTCTTTATTTTTCATGCGTTTAAAAAGTCTTAATTAATTTTTCGGCAATCCAGCGTGAGACCGGCGGACAGACGGCGTTTCCCGCAGCTTGAGCCTCCGCAATGTTGGCCTCATCCATTCCGAGGCAAAGCCCATCATCGTTAGACGCTCTTTGCCGCTCAACCATCGCACTCCGTCCGTTGGGCGTAACGAGAATATTTGCGCCTGAGCGGTCAATGGCTCCCTTGGAAATCCCTCTAAGCAAAGTACCATGTGGCTTTTGTAGCCCATACGTCTCAACCGCGCGAGGTAAGACTCCAATTGAGCCGGCGTCAGCCATAAACTCATAGGGGGGGTACTCTCCCAAGCCAGCGACCAAGAAAACCCGACGGCGTGCCGTGGGGACTCCGAAATATGCTGCATTAAGCACGCGCCAGTATCCCACATACCCGCATTCGGCAAGGGACTGGATGACTGTTTGAAAGTCTTCGCCATTGTTGCTATTGAGCAAACCTGTAACGTTTTCAAGGACAATCCAGCGGGGTTTAAGCTGGTCGACAATACGCATTGCGTCATAAAATAAACCTGTTCTTTCCCCGGCAAGTCCTTTACGCTTACCGGCTATTGATACATCCTGACATGGGAATCCGCCAATAATCACATCTACCGGCCATAATTCTGACAATACCGTTCTGACATCCTCAAACTGTTTTGCGTGTGGGAAGCGGTCGGCCAAAACTGCACGGGGTACAGGATTAATCTCCACTTGCCAAGCAGTATCAAAACCAGCCTGTTCAAATCCCAAATCAAACCCGCCAATACCTGCAAAAAGGCTTCCGACGGTAGGTTTTTTAACCAAACTTCTTCTCCACTTCCGCCCCAAACGGCTCCAATACCTCCACAAAGGCAGGCAAATGTTTGGGGTGTTTTTCTTGCACAAACGCCATCAAGAACTCAATCAATTCCAAAGCCGTCGCCAGTTTTGACGTTTCCGGCATCACACGGGCATTGGCTGATACAGTTTTGGTAAACGCATCGGCAAGGCTGGCCAACAGCTTGGCGCGGTCAGACGGCGGCAAATCTTCGGTGCTCGAATCCTGTAGCATCGTCATCGTGCTGTTGTACTGCACCATAAAACCGGCCAACATCGCACGGCTCAAATCCTCAATACCGCCACCGGCCAAAGTGTAGGCGGCGCGCATTTTATCCCAGTCGTCGCCTTTTTCCTTATCCGCACGTTTCCACGCACGCGCAGTGGCCTGCGGGATTTCGCACATCAAGGCCGCCGTTTCCAAAGTTTGCTCGCCGCTCACATAGAGCCGGCGTAACTTTTCACGGATTTCTTGCGGGTGAGCCATAATTACAGTCCCATTTTCGCTTTAAGCAATTCCCAGCCGACCGTAATCACACCGCCGCCCAGTGCGCCGAATGTAATGGCCGTGCGTTTCGTGTCTTGGCGGATTTGCGCAATTTCCGCCTGCATTTCTTTCTGATTTTTCAGAGTTTGATCAGTTTTGTTTTCGATACGCGCCAAGGCTTCCAAAATCGGGTCGCTCATGATTTGTCCGCTTTCCTGTCCAATTTTTCGTTTACTTTTTCCAACTTGTTTTCAATTCGTTCTAAGGCTGCCGCAATATTAGTGCTGTCTGCCTTGGCATCTTGCTTGGTGTGATAAGAGAGCTTGACCGCGTGCAGCTCCTCTTTAAGGTCGTCAATCCGCTTGTCCGCCTCTTTCAGACGGCCTGAAATGCCGTTGACCCAAAACCAAAACGCCGCCGTTGCAATCGGCCACAGGGTTTTAAACCCAAATTCAAAGTCCATTTAAAACCCCTTTAAACCGGCATGTCGCCGAATACGATACGCACTGCATAGCCTTCGGGATGACGACTCGCCGCCTCGACCTTTTGGCCGTCAAAAAAGACCGAATAATACTTTCGCAAAATACCAATCACATCAGCAGGGACGGTCGCGGAAAACTCCACACAAAAGGTCGTCTGAAAATCCTTATCCATACGCACTGCGTACTCAATGCCTGCCTTATCCAACAGTTCGGAAACATGAATGACAAACGGCTCTTGCTCGCGTGCGCGGCTTAAGCCCAATTCCAAGTCCGCATGGCGGCAGGCGACCGTGCGTTGCACCAACTCACGATAAGTCGTCATCGCGCGCCCTCCGAACCGTCTACTTCCGCTTGACTGTTGACCCAATCGCGCCAAGCCTGATTTTGATTTTCCAGTTCGGCAACATAGCCGCCAAACTCAGCGGCGTGTTCCAACAGCGTGGCCGTCTTGCCGTCTTTCGGCGGATTCGGGCGTACCGGCGCGACCATCAACGCGGCAGGCGGTGTCGGCATGACCGCCTTTTCGACAACTTTAATTTCCGTAGCCGAGGGCGCGGTTGTAGAGCTGCAGGCCGTGATGGCCAAAGCCGTCAATACAATTACCGCTTGCATTTCTACGGTCTTGAGTAAGGACATTTTCGATTTCCTTTTTATTTTCCGTTTTCAGACGGCTGACTTCCGCCTGTTTTTTCGCCAAAGCCATGCCGACGGCGTGCGCCTTGACTTCATATTTTTTAGCTTCCGCACGCGACTGTTCCAATTCGCGCGCATAGTTTTGAGCCGACAACAGCAGGGCTTGCGCCTTGTCACGCTCCATTTTCTCAATGACCGCCTGCTGCTTCGCGAACGCCGACTTATAGCCTTGATGGTGCGACACAGCCAAGCCCGTGCCGATAAGTGCGATGATGGCAATCGGTTGCCAGTTATTCGCCAGCAGTTTCACGAGATTCATTCTCGACCTCCTGACGTTTCACGCTGACAAACGAACGCGCCACGGCATAGCCGCCAACGATGCCCAAATAAACCGCCCAAATCTCCGCCGACGGATCGGGCAACATCACAAACTTAAACGTCCCCGCCGCGCAGGCAACGTTTGCCCACAGTTTCGAGTGCGACACATTGCCTGTCGCCGGGTTTTTAAAAATATCCAAAATACGCATTGCTATTCCACACTTTTGGTTTGCAGGTGCCGTTTCAGCATTTCCCGATAATTGGCCAGTTCGCCCTCCGCAAATTCAAACGCTGCCAAATCAGCCCGTTCGCTTGCCTCACGGCTTTTGCTCGACCACAGCTCAATCATCTTTTCGTAAAACTCAACCTGTCCCATGATTAACGACGATTCTTGCGTTTACGCGCCGCACGTTTGGCAGCAGCCACGCCCGACTTGCCCATGCGCATAGACGGATGTTGTTTCAAATAGCCAATACTGGCAGGCTTAATCTCAAATTCAGGCATCTGCGGTTTCAAGACAGACAGGGCCAAAGCAATCAAAGACTTTTTCATACCTTCGCCACTCCCAATTCGCTTGCAATCGCGTCCGCAATCGCGCGGCAGATGCCCCATTTAGTCGTCTTAAACAAGGCCAAATCAGTGTCGTTACTGATAAAAAACGGCTCAAACACAATGCCACCTGCCTGCGCATAAGCCAGCCGCGAATGCTGGCCCGCGTTGTCAGGCTTAAAGCCGTCTTCGCCGCGCAGTTTCCAGCCGGTTTTATTGGCAACAGCTTTGCTCAATACCTGACACCAGCGTTTGTTTTTCGGCGTACTCAAAGCCTCAATGCCAGTGGCCGTTTTTGCGGCGGCCGCATTGGTGTGAAACTCAATTGCCACATCCGAGCCGCGAATCAGCTTGACCGCTTCGCGCAGCGGCATATTGCCTTTGCCCGTGCCGTCGGTTTTAACGGTCAAGCCATAGTCATCGCGCAAAATAGATGCCACGATATTGCGCATATCCTGCGCCAAGTCCGCCTCACGGTCGGAGCCGTTGACCGCGCCCGGGTCGGTGTTGCTGTGTCCGGCAGTCAGACAAACAATTTTGCTCATTAAAGCCTCCCTCAAAATCAGATTAAAATGCACTTTCAGAGTGCTTACATTTTCAAACGGCATGGCTTTTGCAGCGGGCGAAACAGTGTCAGTAGGCAACAAAAAGGCCGTCTGTTGTTCAGACGGCCTGTGCAATGAAAATGCTATATTTTTCGTACCAACATTACCAAATTATTTCCTTCAATCATGATTGAATAGTATTTACCTTTATATTCAAAATCCTTGCTCGCATTACCAGATTGCTTTACTTCCGGCGCCATATCGCCAATCGTTTTAAACAACAGATCGCCGATTTCGGTTTGCCCCATTTTTTCCGTACCATCAATGGCCGTAATCGTTTGTATGCTGGCAAACAGATTAGACAAATCAGAATTCAGCTGCGTGGCTGTCAATAGTTTCAACACCTCTTGCTGAGGGTTAGTTTCCACTTGAGTGGCTCCGAAATCAGTCATCATCACAATTTGATAGCCACACTCATTTTCCTCAATATTCTTACTTTGCACCGTCGAAGGCGCACCAATACCTTTCAATCCTGCATCTATATTGAGCAGCAGCTTTTCCACCGATATTCCCATCGGCTCGGCACAAATCGCAGCCTGCTGGGGCGCAGTTTCCTGTTGGGGCGCGGCTTCCTGTTTGGCGGCTGTTTCTTGGCTCCCGCAGGCAGCCAAAGTACAAGCCAACACTAAAGCAAGTATGAGTTTCATCTATTTATCCCTATTCAAATTTTGGAAAAGAGTAGTCATTATAGATAAAAAAGGCCCGTCTGAAATTTAATTTTCAAACGGGTCATCCCTTAAAACAAATTTTCCTGTTCTGCTTCCTTATCTGCCTGCTTCAATATCCGCCACACATGGCGATCGCTGAGACGGTGTGCCAAGGCCAAATCGTTAACGGCCTCATAAGCAGGGGTACCGCCTGCCGTCTGTCGGTCAAACTGACTGCGGATTTTACGGTTACGCAGCTCATACAAGGCCGTTTCGCAACGGGGGATAAACAGATTGCACGGAGCCATTGCCTCCACCAGCCGACCGGCCGCCTCACTGCCGATAATCTCCTCCAAGTATGCAACACGGGATTGACTGTTTTTCGTATAACCCTGCCGCAACGGATAAGTCGTACCGCCCATCAGGCGTACCAACTCCAGCGTTTCATTAAACCCGATGACCGTAATCAACGCCTGCACACTATCAGGGAGCAGATGCTTGACCGCGCCAAAATCTGCCGTCTCATACATCACACAGCCCCTTTCTTACGGCGGTTCGCCGCAATCTGCAACGCCGCCACCAACTTGTGCATATTGCCGTCGGACAACCATTCCACGCGGTCAACCTTAAACATTTTTTTCGCCGTACCGTGCGCATAATTCCAGCTCCAGCCGTTATCCAGCAGCAGGGCTTCGATTTTCCGCATCATCGGGTCGGCAGAAGAGCGGCGGTTTGGCCGTCGGCCTGCCGTTTTTTTCGGCGCAAACCCATGTTGGCGTAAATCCTCGACCACGCGCTCCAGCTCAGGGATACTGCACTCCGTACACGACCGCTTGCCCGTCACGCGCTCCAACACTGCGCGATAGGTACCGTCATCCAAGCCCAGCTCCTTTTGAGCGATTTTAATTTTTGCAATCAACGCCCGGCGCATTATTTCTCCAATACAATATATAGTATAAATTAGTGCATATTATACCAATAAAATACAATATATAGTATTAAGTCAATGTTTTTTTTTTGCGAAACTAACAGACACAAAAAAGGCCGTCTGAATAATTCAGACAGCCAAAATTTCAAAACCTTAATTAGCGGCCACAAATACGTTTTGATTTACTAATACTGCCGTCTTGGCATACAAACTTATCCCCCGCACAATGTGACACACCGCCTTTTTTACCCGAACAAGGCTGACGGCCCTTAGCTTGTACAGTTAAAGGCACAGACACCAAAGCCAAAGTCACGCAGGCAATTAATAGTTTCTTCATGGTTTATCCTCTATGATATAGTCAAAATGTTGTTTGATTATACTCAATATGACTACAAACAAAAAGGCCGTCTGAAACAGGTTTTAAACCCCATTTCAGACGGCCTTTAATCAAGCTTTAAACGTTAAAACATAAAATCAACGAAAGAGCAAACCAAACTACCCCGAAGCAGTAATAAATAAAGGCTTTTTTTCGGGTGCGTATAGCCTCTCTTTCTCCTTCTTTCACTTTTTCCCACACGCGCAGAGCAGTTTCCAATTTGTGGTTGGCGTTTTCGACTTGAGCGTGGATGTAGAAGGAATCGCGTGCGGCAGTTCTTAAAACTTTCAGCTCCTCAGTATTTAAATTTTCGTTTTCCATCACGCCAACTCCTGCTCAGTAGGCTCAATCACAAAATCCTCAAGCCCCGACACAATCTTAATCCCCGGCACTTGGCCGTCTGAAAAACGCTCTTTTTGATTCAGGATGGCGTCTTTGTCGATTTCCTTTTTCGTGCGGACAAACTCGGCAAAGGCGGATTTCTCCGAGAGCCACGCCAAGACGGCGGCCACGCCCGTTACCTTGACGGATGGCGGACGGATGCGCCATTTAATCAGGCCGGTAGTAAAGTCCACTGTTTTGGTTTTACCGTTTTCCGTCAGCTCGTCCTTATGTGCCTCGCAGTATGCGGCCACACGTTCGGTCAGGCTCATGATTTCGGCACACATCGGCGCGGCTTTGGCGGCATATTCTTCTTCGATGACCGCTTTTTTGTCTCCGGCTTCGGTTTCCAAGCGTTTGACTTCGCGCTGCAAGTCGCCGATTTTACGGATAAATGCAGTGACTTCCGCTTTGTCTTGTGCCGCTTCGATAGCGGGCTGTTTGATTCGGGTTTTAGCCATTTTCTCTTCCTTCCTTAATTGAAGATTTTTTGATATGTCTGGATTGCAGCCAATTGATTTGATGCGTCGATTACGAATTTGCGACGATCTTTTTGGGCATCACGTAACATACTTGCAATAAATTCCGTGGTTAGCCCAGCAATCAAATCAACTTCGTCAATTTGCTTACCCATTGGGATTTCAGGGAGTTCTATCTTTAACTTACCGTTTTCATTACTAATTTTAAAAACATACACTTTCATTTCACTTTCCTTTCTTGTTTAAAACATCTTTCACTTCCGCCATTTTCTGACGGCCTTTTTCTTTGTCCGGCGCGGGCTTCACCAACATCGCCCTCGGTATCAACCGTGGCGGCAGGTTGCGGAGCAGTTCGGCGGGGTGCGGCCATGTTTCCGACTGCTGCAACACCTTAAATCCCGTCTGAATCCGTATCGGGTCATACTCCGGCGACACAATCTCACCTTTATCTTTCAGTTTCCGATACCAAATTTCCGCGACTACCGGCATATCCTGCGCTGCCGGTCGGTTGGGTAGATTGAGCGCGGCAAGTAATGCAAAACCTGAAGCGATTTCTCGTTTCGCCCAATCTTCTCCTGCCCATTCTCCCAAGGCTGCCACCCCCTGCCGCAGTTTTGACGGTGCGCCGCCTTCGCCCCCTCTCCCCGTGGGAGAGGGTTGGGGAGAGGGAGGGGGGGGGAGGGGGAAACCCTGAACCCTGCCACTGGCTGACAATCTCCAGCAAATAACCATGCGACTTTAAGGGCAGTTTCAGACGGCCTTGGTCGCGTGCATTGACCGTCTCGTTAAAGCCATGAATCCAAGCCTCGGTAGGGGCAGGAAAACAAACCCCGTCACGCGCCGCCTCCTGCGCCTTAATCATCGGCAGCAACTCATTCAGCAGTTTCGCGGTACGCGCCCAAGAGAGTTGGGACTTGGCAGGGCGGAACAAACCGATATACCGTATCGCCGCCTTGCCCATTTCAGCATCCATCTCCAAAACAGCCTTTAATACCGCCGAAGCCTCTGCATCATTTATTAAGGTGTCCAGGCTATGCACCGCCCCGCAGTTCAGGCATTTGATGTTCATTTAACCACCCCAAGAATCGCCAAAAACGCCACAAGGACAACAATCAACCCAAAAAACATACCGCAGGCATCCAAAACAACAGCTTTAGTCCGCTGTTTGAACCAGTTTTCAATCAGGCTCATCAGTGCCAAAACCACCAGTGCCAAACCAATCAGCCCGCAGATCAAGAGATAAATCATCATTCCGGTAGTCATGACGCTTCTTCCTTCAAAAATGTTATCCAATGGGTCTGCGTTTGGTTTTTCTTATGTTTCATGCTAACGTGCCCGATAAGCGGTTCTACGTTAGTCAGGCTAAGAATCTCTTTCACAGGGATTTGATTTTCACTCCACTTAAAAATCAATATGCCTTCAGGACGCAATACTCGGAAACACTCAGCAAACCCTTTACGCAAATCTTCTCTCCACTCATTGCCCAACACCCCGTATTTTCTTGCGAGCCACGATTTTTCTCCCGCTCTTTCCAAATGTGGTGGATCAAAAACCACTACTGCGAATGTGTTGTCACGGAAAGGGATATTTGTAAAATCCATAACCACATCAGGAGTAATTTCCAGTTTGCGCAGATATTTCCGGTCTTTCAGTAGATGGATTTCTTTGCGTTTATCGCCGAAAACAGCTTCAGGGTTATTTTTATCGAACCACATCATCCGGCTGCCGCAACACGGGTCTAATACCTTCATCACATCTCCTTCCACTCTTTCATCACATCATCCAATGCTTCGCGGTAATTGCTTCCATAGCCTCTAATGCCGTATTCGGTTAACCTGCAACAGGTCTTCTGACCATTTTCTTTTGAAAATTCGGCTGACCCGACTTCCATTAAGAAATCAAGTCTTTCTGTATCCTTTACAGCCTGTTTAAATTTCGGAGAGAAATCCAAAACACTGGATTCTTGGTCAACAATATCGTTACTCGGAGACAGCAAGGTATCCAATACGGTCATAATCCAAGGCAAATTGGCGTTGGCAGACTTATATTCCAAAGCTTCAAACACTTCATCCGCAGGCGCATTGCTCAGATATTCGAAATCATCTTCATCCTCTGGGTCGGCAGGTTGATAAACCGGATTCAAACCCTGCGCAATTTTGTTTAAAAACGCGACCAGTTCCCATACTGCGTCAAGGTCTTCTTTATTTGGTCTAGTGATCTTCATCACGCTTCCTCCCATAAATTTATCGCCCGAGCCAAAGTTTCCGCCTCGGCAGTCTTCCACATCCCGTCCGGCGACCGTGCGGCGATTACAAACCCTTCGCCGTCCTTCTTCATGAGCATCAGCTCGCCACGGTCTTCGATCCATTCGGCAATTTCTTTTGCATTCATTTTTAAATTCCTTTTAAATCAATACCTTATATTTTCAATAAGGCAAAAAAATATAGAGCAACATCAACGGTTTACCGTTTTAATTGTCGTCATACCCGTCATGGCCTTCGCCTATCATGTGCAACACGACGATTCGGGCCAGCATTTCAAGCCAAATCCCCAGCAACACCAACACCGCCAATCCACCAACAAACCAAATCATTTTTTCTCCTCCTTCTTCTCGGCAGGCCGTTTAAAACGCGCCTGATATTCCTCGATTTCACGCTCTCGGCTTTTTTGCGCCATTCGCGCCGTCGCACGCCTGCGGTGTTGTCCCCAAGCCTGCCAATCCGTATTACGTCGTCCGAAACTCATTTCACACATCCTTTCACAATCGCCTTATCGCCATATTTCGCGCGGATTTCCTGTACCGCCCGATCCAAAGCCTCTTTTTTCGCCGCAGGGCTCAATAAAATTGGCTTATCACTCATAAACAATCCCTTTCATTTTTTCTTCCGTACTCATCGACTCGTATTGCTCACCCAAGGCTTTTGCCTCCAAATCCGCCATACGCTCGCGGCGCGACATTTCCAATTTCGCCGCCGACACCACCGGCTTAGAGCAGCTGTGCAGCATCGTTCCCACCAAAACCGCCCAAAACAACAACCAAAAAGCCAAACCGATCCACTTGGTTTTTCGTTCATAAAACAAATTAGACATTTTCCTATTTCCTTATAAATCAATTGCTTAATATTTTCTCAAGGCAAAAAAATTATTGCGTACCCAATCCGCCTTCACTTGAGCAGCCCATTCCTTGGCTTCCTCTTTGGTCTCGAAGCATTTCCGCAGTCGGCGGATTTGCAACCATGCGAAGCCTTCTTTCCGCTTGCCGCGCACTTCCGCCCGCCAAATCTTGCGACGTTTATGGGTTTCGTAGTCGTGCCACGTGTCATCATAGACTCCGGCGTGTACCGCATATTCTTGTCTCATTTCAGACGGCCTTTCTTATCGGATAATCAGGGAGCTGTATTTCTTAACGATACCGGCCTGCATCTTGATACCGTTCTTGTTCGCCGTGCGTACCGCGCCGCGCATCAATTTGCTCATCCGGCGCGTATTGCCGTTGCTATGTTTAACCAGTTCCAAGAGCGTCTCCTCGTCCGCATCAGGCAAAGCCGCTTTCGCAATCTCAAAGAGCTCATCATCCGGCAAAGATTCGCCCAAATTCAGCGCAACAGACACGCGGCTATAAAGTTGCACCAGCTCGCCATGCTTACCGCGCAGGTTGGCCACCAGTCGGGGCATACCGCTCAACACCAAGCCGCAGCCAGTCTCATCGTGCAGACGGCGTACAATTTCAAGGGCGCGTAAAGGCAGGTTTTCCGCTTCATCGACCACAATCAGACGGCCTGAATCGCGCAGGCGGTCAGATACCGATTCAAACAAATCATTCAGGCTGCCCATCGCCGAAACCTTCGCCGCCGTCGCCAACTTGCGCATCAAGACCAAAGCCGTAAAGCTCGGATTAGCCTCAATCAAGATGGCCGCAGGGTTTTTCTCGCAGTAGTTTTTGACCGCCTGAGTCTTGCCCAATCCAGCCTGACCGTAGATCACCACCGTTTCGCCGCCTTCGTGCGCATCGCGCATCACTTCCGCGATTCGGCGTGTCGTCTTAGTCGATACAAAACCCAACACCAGCTCTTCGCGTTGCGCTTTACTGTCCTGCATCTCCAAAAACGCCTCGATTTTCGGCTCGATGGTTTCATAATTACCGCCTTTTTCCGCATAAGTGCCGTTCAGATACATACTGATGGATGCCGGCGAAGTACCGATACCGCGTGCCAGTTGGGTTTGGTTCATTCCCGATTTGGCTTTAAATTCAGCCAGTTTTTGTTGCAATGTATGATTGATTTGTTTCATTTTTTTAGTCCTTTTAAAAGAGGTTTAAAACCGTTTTAACTTCTATCCGCCTCAAACAACACAAAATCGTCCGTGCCCGTTTTCGGCAATACCGCATACTCCGCCTCGATGACGTTTCCGCCCAAATGTCCCAGCTCGTCCCAAACCGCAGCCTGTTCCAGAGCCGGATTGACTTCCGCATTCGCGAGCTTGATTGCATTTTCCGCCCGCTTGATTTTGCCTTTTCGGCGTTTTTCCGCCAGTTGGTCGATACGAGCCGTCGGGAAAGCCTCGCGGGTATTGCCGTTGGCCTGCGCCTTAGTGATAAACTTGCCGTCCATATCAAACACATTGACCGCCGACGCATCGCTCAAATCGTAGCTGACCCGTACCTCGTCTTTGTGATACTCCGCCAGCTCGGTTGAGAAATAAGAGTTGTTAAACAAATCCAGCCAACCGCGCTGTACCTTTCGCACTTCCTGCGGCATAAACATCGTCGCCAGCTCTTCCGCCGACAACATATCCGGCGCGATACCGTCCTGTTCCAGCCTCATTTCCCGATAAGCCTTCGGCGTATAATGCCCGCCGTCAGGATGTCGGGGCAGCTCGCCGTGCGGGCGGTTGTTGTATTCGTCGATACACTTGGCCACATCCGCGATAAAGCGCGACCAGCTCGGCAGTTTTTTCAAATATTTCTGTTGTTCCTCCGTCAAATCCTTGCCTTTTTCTAAAGCATTAAAAGCACTTTCCATCTTGCGGTACATCAGGTTCTTCGTGCTGCTGTCCATCCCCGCGCCCGCAAACGTCTCATACTGGCGCGCCATCTCAATCAGATTGTCTTTCCACCATCGCTCGATGATGCCTCGACCTTGCGGATTACCCGCGATACCCGTTTCATGCCGGATACCCAGTCGGGACGTAATACCCGTGATTTCATGGTCTATCGTCTTGCCGGTTTGGCCGCCGCCGTTATCCGAGTAATAGATAATCGGCAAGCCAAAGTGCTTGACCCCGATACGCAGAGCATCCGATACCGCCACACAACTTTCAGCAAGAGAGACCGAAAATCCGACCACAAACCGCGTACAACCATCAATAATCACCGTCACTTCAGGCTTAAACGGTCTGCCGTGTACAGGGTGCGCCACCTTCGCCTTAAAGCTGTGGCCGTCGCCGATCCAAACATCGTTCGGCTTCAAAGCCCCCCAATCACGTTTCACATAAGGCAGCAGCGATTTATAAGCCGCCCCCGTTTTCCTGCCGCGCTCCTGCATAATCAGCGGCAGCTTGTCCCAAACGCGCCGTACCATGCTCAAATTAGGCACATCATTGACCGGCATATTTTCCGCTTCAGCCCACTGCACAAACCGGCGGTAGCTGTGTGCCAGTTTCGGAGCCGAAGGGATGTTGTGAAACTGCATAAACATCGGCAACCATCCGTAACTTTCAATCGGCTTGACCGCCTTCGTCGTCTTCGGAGCCAAAGCAACCAACCGCTCCGTCGCGTTTTCCGCTTTAAGGTAGGCAGAAATCCAGCCGTCTAAAGTACGTTCGCCAACCTTTGCCGACCGGCTGCGGTCATTGGCCTTTTCCAAGTTCCCAAGCGTGACCGCGTCCAATTTACCTTCTGCCAGCAAGCCCAAAAACTGAGCCACCGCAGCCTTCGCAGAGCAACCGTATTGATATTTGATACCCAACACCGCCGCCACCACCGCACATCGCGCATCCGCCACCGACCGTTGTTTCTCGTTCAACAGCTTGGCCGCTTCAGCCAGTGCCTGAGCCGACATCGCCGTCCCCGGTCTGACTTGGGGCAGGGTTTTCGGCATCTTCTCCGCCAGCTCGTCCGACTGCCGTTTCATGATGGCTGCTCGGATTTCGGCAGGAAGGGAAGCGATTAAGTATTTTTTCAGACGGCCTCCACGCGCTTTGCCAACTTCTTCGATGTACGGCCAGTCCTGCGTTTTGGCACGGTATCTAATGCTTTCTAGGTTCTTGGGAAGACAGGGCAAACTTAAATTTTTCAGCTCCTCTAAGGATATGGTGTTGCTCATTTACTGCTCCTGATATAAACTTTTGTTTACTCTTTTGAGTAAGTTAAACCTGTTTGGGATAACGGCTAGGCCAAATCTCTTGAGGTGGAATGCCGAGAAAGTCTGAAATAATCCGTTCGCCTTTTGGATATTTAAATTGCAACGCGCTTTTTAATGTATTCGCGCTTAACCCGGATTCGATTGATAGTGCAGTAATTGTTTTCCCGCGTTTACGAACTGCTGCCACAATTTCCGCACGATGCCAATCTTGTTTTTGTCTTTCCGCATCTTCAATTTTTACCATTAATCTTTCTTTTAGGGTTTCCATACACATTCCTTTTGGGTTTGTTTGCTAAGTCATTTGACTTAGTGAGACGAATAATACTAACCAAAAGGATAGTTGTAAACCCTTTTGGTTAGTTAATTTACGAACAAATGGCGATTATTTTATAAACTTTTGTTTTTGATTAAGATTATTTCTAACCAAAAGGGAAGGTTTTTTTGGTTAGTCTTTTTGTTAGAGAGAAACACATGACTTTTAAAAGCAGACTTCAGCTTTTATGGCCGGATTCGACATTGGAGGATATAGCCTCCAAGATAGATATGTCCTACATGGGACTGAATAAGGTATTTGCTAAAGATGGTTTGCCAAAGGCTGAAACACTTATAAAAATTCAAGAAGTTACCGGCTGTGATTTAAACTGGTTACTGACCGGCAAAGGTTTGCCGTTTGCTGACAAATCAAGACCGGAAAACGTTGGAGCCTTCCCGGTATCCAATACCGGTTCAGGCGCGGTGGATACCTTGGGCAATCCGGTTGATCTGCGTGAGTTTGTCTTTATTCCGCGATACAGCGTGGAAGCGGCAGCAGGGCATGGACAAGCAGTGAATGATGAAAAACCATTATTCTGCATGGCTTTCCGGAGATACTGGATAGAAAACTACGTTACCCGGCAGACAGATAAGCTCTCCGTAATCGCCGTCAAAGGCGACAGCATGGAAGGCATCCTGAACCACGGCGACAACATTCTAATCAACCACGCCGAA
>ERZ773196.1222-NODE-1222-length-14715-cov-2.969100_pt1 | contig 14715 bp, 11 predicted proteins | sample MGYA00581009_ERZ773196 | MGnify/ENA primary metagenome ERZ773196 (study PRJEB29015, sample SAMEA2738162) | human oral metagenome | biome: human oral; feature: human-associated habitat; material: saliva | place: China | collected 2243 ... | reverse complement strand
GGCTATGTAAATATGTATATCCCTCTGCTCGATTTGCGAATGGTGACGCTCATTGAAAATGAGAACGATGAGCTTGTCTGCGTTGGAATCTCCATGGGGTCTCTTTCGCGCGCCATGCAGAAGGCGAAAGGCAAACTCTTCCCCTTCGGATGGTTCCATCTGGTGAAGGCGCTGAAATGGAAACACGACAAAGTGTTGGATTTGCTGCTTGTTGCCGTTCGTCCAGACTATCAGGGTAAAGGTGTGAACGCACTGCTCTTCACGGATCTCATCCCCATTTATCAGCAAATGGGCTTTGAATATGCAGAGAGCAACCCCGAGTTGGAAATCAATGAGAAGGTGCAAAGCCAGTGGCAGTATTTCAAAACAGAGCAACACAAACGCCGCCGCTGCTACAAAGCAAATATCTAAACACAACATAACGACAAAGTCCCAACCATATAATGGCAGAAGAAAAGGAAGCAGAACTGACACCCGCAGTTGAATATCATCAGCGCGAAGAATACGATGAAAGTAAAATCCGCCACTTGGACGATACGGACCATATCCGTACGCGTCCTGGTATGTATATCGGCCGATTGGGCGATGGTAGCCATGCCGAAGACGGTATCTATGTGCTGTTGAAAGAAACGATAGACAATTCCGTCGACGAATTCAACGAAGGTTTTGGTAAGCGTATAGAAGTGGAAGTGGAGAACGAAAAGGGAGCCTCCATTCGCGACTACGGTCGCGGCATTCCCTTGGGCTCGCTGGTGGCTGCCGTGTCGCAGTTGAACACCGGTGCTAAGTACGATACAGCTGTCTTCACTGCCAGTGTGGGTCTGAATGGTGTGGGTTTGAAAGCCGTCAACGCACTCAGCCAGAAGTTTGTAGCGCGTAGTCATCGCGATGGCCGATTCCATGAAGCCTCTTTCGAACGTGGCAAACTCGTTAGCGAAAACGAGGGCGACACAGAGGAGGAGAACGGTACATATATCTATTTTGAACCCGACCCTACGCTGTTCCTCCATTTCAAGTTCCACGATGAATTTGTCAGCAATATGCTGCGCAACTACACCTATCTGAATACGGGTCTCGCCATCTTCCACAACGGTCGCCGCATCATCTCTCGCAATGGTCTTGAGGATTTGCTCAACGACAATATGACGGAGCAAAGTCTCTATCCCATCGTCCACCTGCAAGGCGAAGGAATCGACATTGCGTTCACGCATACCAATCAGTATGGCGAGGAATACTACTCCTTCGTCAACGGCCAGCACACCACGCAAGGCGGTACGCATCAGAGTGCCTTCAAAGAGCATATAGCACGAACGTTCAAAGAATTTTTCGGTAAGAACTTCGACGTGCAAGATGTGCGCAACGGACTCGTTGCAGCCATTGCGATTCGCGTGATAGAGCCTATGTTTGAGAGTCAAACTAAGATCAAACTCGGTTCTCTTTCGATGGCGCCCGATAAAGATAAGAATGGTCGTCCTTTCCCCCTTTCAGGCATTAGCGTGAATAAGTTTGTTGGAGATTTCATCAAGGAACACGTTGACAACTATCTACACAAGCATCTCGACATTGCTGAAATTATTCAGCAAAAGATACAAGACAGCGAAAAAGAGCGCAAAGCCATTGCGGGAGTAACCAAGGTGGCTCGTGAGCGCGCTAAGAAAGCCAATCTCCACAACGAGAAGCTCCGCGACTGCCGCCTGCACCTCAACGATACTATCAAAGGTAAGCGAGCCGGCAGCAAGAACCGCGAAGAGGACGACCACGACCTGCGCGAGGACACTAGCCTCTTCATTACCGAGGGCGACTCTGCCAGCGGTAGCATCACCAAGAGCCGCGATGCCAACACGCAAGCAGTGTTCAGCCTTATCGGAAAACCGCTCAACTGCTTCGGAAAAACCAAAGAGGTGGTCTATACCAACCGTGAGTTCTATCTCTTGCAGTCGGCACTCAATATAGAGGACGGACTCGACGGCTTGCGCTACAACAAGGTTATTATAGCCACGGATGCCGACGTGGACGGAATGCACATCCGCCTGCTGATGCTGACTTTCTTCCTCCAGTTCTTCCCCGAACTTGTCAAGACGGGCCACGTTTACATCCTTCAGACGCCGCTCTTCCGCGTTCGCAACAAGAAGAAAAAGGTGAAGGCAGCAAAAGTCAAAACCGTGACAGATAAAAGTGCGGGAGCGGCCATTCTGAAAAAAGCTCAGAACAGCGATCGTTCCGAATATGAAACTATCTACTGTTATACAGAAGCCGAACGCTTGGCAGCGATTGAGAAACTAAGTCCCGACCCTGAGATTACCCGTTTCAAAGGTCTTGGCGAGATTTCCCCCGATGAGTTCCGCCACTTCATAGGGCCCGAAATCCGTCTCGAACAAGTTCATCTCCACAAAAGCGACAAGGTGAGCGATCTCTTGAGCTACTATATGGGTAAGAACACCATTGAGCGACAGAACTTCATCATCGACAACCTCGTGGTGGAAGAAGATCTCGCCGAAGGAGATGTTGATAACGACATATTGGACGAATAATTTTTTGTCCTATTCAGTAATAAAACCGCAATAATCAGTCAGTCCGCTGCCTTTGTTGCGGTTTTTATTGTTCAGTTGTTTATATCAAAAAGATGTGAAAACAGAGGCAAAAAGTTAGGAAAATCGTAACTTCGCGCTCTAATAAAAAGAACAGACATTATGAAGATAGCCGTGTTCCCAGGGTCGTTTGATCCCTTCACTGTTGGCCATGCCAGTATTGTGGAGCGCGCCCTGCCCATGTTTGATAAAATCATCATCGGTGTGGGTGTGAATGGAAGCAAACGTCCGCTCTACACGCCAGAACAACGCGTACAAGAAATCAGCGAACTCTATAAAGATGAGCCACGCATCAGTGTTGTCAGCTACAATGATTTGACCATTGATTTGGCGCGCCGCCACAATGCACAGTTCATTGTGCGCGGACTGCGTAGTGTGAAGGACTTCGAATACGAGCGCGATGTGGCATCTATGAACCAACGCCTCGGAGGAGTCGAAACAGTGATGCTTTTCTGCGAAGAACGCCACGCCTATATCAGTTCGAGCGTTGTGCGCGAACTCATAGCCTTTGGCAAAGATGTCTCCGACTTTCTCCCTAAAAAATAGAAGATAAAAAAGAACAATGAAAAAGTACATATTCCTACTGTTCGCCCTGCTTTGCGCGAACGGTCTTCATGCGCAGCACGATTTCGGCGACATCGACGTCGATCAGCTTCGCAAATTGCAGATGGCGCAAATGGCCATCACCAGTCTCTATGTGGACAGTGTTGATCAAAAGAAGTTGGCCGAAGATGCCATTCGAGGCATGCTCGACAAGCTCGATCCTCATTCCTCTTACTCTAACGCGAAAGAAACCAAGCAGCTCACAGAGCCGCTTGATGGTAACTTCGAAGGCATCGGCGTACAGTTCAATATGCTGGAAGATACGCTTGTGGTCATCCAAACCGTGCGCAAAGGCCCGAGCGAGAAAGTCGGAATTCTCTCTGGCGACCGCATCGTGAGCGTTGATGGCCTCCCCATTGCCGGCGTGAAAATGAGCCGCGATAGCATCATGACAAAGCTGCGCGGCCCAAAGGGAACGAAAGTGAAACTCGGCATTGTGCGCCGCGGCGTGAAGGAGACGCTCTACTTCACTGTTACGCGCGACAAAATTCCCCTTAACACGCTCGACGCTTACTACATGATAGAACCCGGTATTGGCTATATCCATCTCGAGCAGTTTGGCGCCACCAGTGGTAAAGAAATGAACGATGCCATCAAAGCCCTACAGAAACAAGGTATGAAGCATCTCATTCTCGATCTTCAGATGAATGGCGGCGGATATTTAGGTTCTGCTGTTGAGGTGGCAAATGAGTTTTTGAAACCAGGTGCACTCGTGGTCTATACTGAAGGCCGCAAACAGCCCAAGCAGGTGCTCACGGCCGAAGGTGGCGGACTCATGCAAAATGGTAAATTAGTGGTACTCGTTGATGAATACACCGCTTCAGCTGCCGAAATCGTTTCGGGAGCTATCCAAGACCACGACCGCGGCACCATTGTTGGACGTCGCACCTTTGGTAAAGGTCTTGTGCAACGTCCCCTTCCTCTTCCCGATGGCTCTATGATTCGCCTGACTACGGCCCACTACTACACGCCCTCTGGCCGTTGTATTCAGAAGCCATACGTCAAAGGACAGAAGGAAGAATACAACCAAGATCTGGAACAACGCTATAAGCACGGCGAACTCGTATGTAAAGACAGCATCCATCTCGATTCTACTAAAGTGTATCGCACATTGGAGAAAAATCGCATTGTTTATGGTGGCGGTGGCATCATGCCCGATGTATTCGTACCGCTCGATACTACAACCTACTCCAAATACTACCTCGCTCTGCGCCGCGCCAATATCATCAATGAGAAAAGCTTGAAATTCATCGACAACCACCGCAAGGAAATCAAACGTCAGTATCCCGAATTCAAAAAGTTTATGGACACTTACGAAGTGCCGCAAACGCTCGTCAATGAGATTATCGAAGCCGGCAAGCAGAAAAAGATAGAAGCAAAGGACGATAAGGAAATGCAAAAAACGCTCCCCGACTTGCGCTTCACGCTAAAGAGCCTCATTATTTATGATGTGTGGGACCGCAACGAATACTTCCAATTCGTCAATCGCCGCAGCGATATTGTCAAGAAAGGTCTCGAACTCATTAAGAAGTAAGTACCGATAAATTCATATACCAACCATTCCCGAATCTTTGTGGCTCGGGAATGGTTTTTTTGTTTCACTGCCTCTCTGTGGAGCGCCTTTGTAGTCAGATACCAGAAGTGTAATACAGTCATCACGCTGGCTTTTTATTACAACAAGTGTTGGCAGAAAAAATCTGCTGAAGCTTCGTTTTCTTCAGAACTATCTCATCATACTGATGATGGAAATATGCTCAATGAGCTTTACATGTACTCCATTCAACGTTATTCAATCCAACTTCGGTTTAAGAAATTCATGAAAGAGCGTTTCTTAAACCGAATTTGGGTTGCAGGGGAGGAGGCAATTATTGTGTATATGTGCGTGAATATCCTTATTGCGTCAGCTGATAGAATAAGGCTGTCAGCTGACGCGCTTATAGTGTTTCTAAACGCAATAAGGAAAAATATGAGTGGAGAAGGATTCGCTCTTTCCTATAAGTTGTTTTTTGTGGAGGGAGAGGGTTATAATATTTTTTCAAATGCTAAGCGTTCTGTTTTTTCGGTGGTGCCGCGCTGATAGTAGACTTTTCCGCAATAAATGAAGCCAAGGTGGCGTACGAGGGAGAGCATCTCAGCGTTATCGTAGTTGGTGTCTATGCGGATGCTCTGCACCCCGCGTTCTCGGCAAAGGCGTTCTGCTTCGGAAAAGATGCGCCGCGCGAGACCGCGCCCCAGTGCGGAATGCAGAACGGCCACGCGATGAACAACAGCATAAGGCGCCGCAGAGAGCCAACTTCCTTCGAGTGCATCGTAAGCTGGTTCACCGCGAAAAGAGATGGCTGCATAAGCCACTATTTCCGCGTCTTCTTCTATAACATAGCCCATGCCCGAATCGAAGTCGGCTTGTAAGTCAGTTTTAGCAGGGTAGTTTTCATCCCACTGCTGTCGCCCCTTTTCCACCATAGTTTGTGCAGCTTCACGAAGGATGCGGAATACCGTATAAAAATCAGAAGGGTGGACAGATCGGAAAAAGGTTTGCATACACTCTAAAATTAGATTGCAAAGAAAGCAAAACTCGTGCGTTTATACAATCTATGGCGCATCATTTAGTCTCTTTTGCTATAAAAAAATGATTTTTCGGAGAAAAAATTTTGCTGTATTATCGGTAAGTACTATCTTTGCACCGCTTCTTTAACGAGGAGCAAGGATTGTCCTATGGTGTAATGGCAGCACTAGAGTTTTTGGTTCTCTCAGTCTTCGTTCGAATCGGAGTAGGACAACGCAGTTAGAGTCCTGTGCTTTTGCGCAGGACTTTTTGTATGTTTATATGTGTGAAAAGACTCTCTATGAGCGGTTAAGAACGACTGACAATAGCAAAAAACTCATTGTGAGGCAGATACTTTAAACAATCTTTTGCAAAAGCACAAAAGAATCGTTACCTTTGTGGCATCATTACTTACATTATCAATTAAATATCTTTTTTATGAAGAAATCTCTACTTCTTTTAGTTACATTGTTTACGGCCCTGTTTGCAGGAGCAGAAACGATTGACAACAAAACAGCTACATGGACTGCAGCTGGTGATGGTCTCACGCTGACTTCAGGTACCTATACTCTTACTGCATCAAAAGCAACAGGTAAGACAGTGCCTGCACACCACAAGGATGGCGATATTCGTGTGTACGCCAAAGGTACGCTGACTGTTACGACTACGGGCGCTAACATGAAGTCTATCGTGTTCAATATTGCTAAGACTGGTATCTACGTTCAAGCAGATATGTCTGCTTCAACGGGTACTGTAACTGTTGATACAACAGCAATGACGGTTACTTGGACTGGCGATGCTAACAACGTGGTTCTCACTGTTGGCGATAAGGCTACTTATGGTCGTCAGAGCACTAAAAATGGTCAGTTCCGCTTTATCAAGGCTGAAATCACAGCAAACGGAACTTCTAGCAGTGGTGAAACTGGCGGAACTCAGACTGCTACAGAAATGACGATTGCTAGTCTCAACGCTCTGACAGCTGATCAAGCAAACGTTCGTCTGAAGTTTACAAATGCTAAGGTGCTCGGTTCTCACACTACGAAGAAAGGTGCTAAGTCTATCTATGTTCGCGAAGGCGACAAGGCTATCATCCTTTTCAATACTGGTCTTGAACTGAACGATAATGCAGTGCTCAACGGTTATGTTGATGTTGATTTCAAGGTTTATAATGGTATGCCTGAGGTGGTAAAGAACGCTCAGACTTCTGCAAGCAATCTGACTGTTACTGAAAGCACAGAAGAGGCAATGCCTGTTGAAACAACTATCGCTGAACTCAACGCTAAGAACCACTTGGCAGACCTCGTTGTCTTGAAGGGTGTCACTATCGAGTCAGAACGGAGCGGTAAGTACACTAACTACTACGCTGTTTCTGGTAGCGATCGCATCCAGCTCTTCGGCGGTGTCGAAGTGAAGGATTACGTGAATGGTAAGAAGTACGACGTAGTGGCTATCTTCAACCAAATCTTCAAAGGTACAACGCCTGAAATTGCTCCTACGAAGGTAACAGAAGCTACAGCTACTGGCATCAGCACTATCCAGGAAGCTCAGAAGGTTGTTGTTTACGACCTCCAGGGTCGCCGCGTGCAGAAGGCTGAGAAGGGCCTCTTCATCATCAACGGTAAGAAAGTCCTCGTGAAGTAATTCACAGCACAAAAAAGTTTTTTATAAGGTCGTCCAAAACTGGGCGACCTTTTTTTGCATGGAAAAATACTCTATAACTTAATCTATTACTATTAAGAATAAAAAAGCTTGGGGAGGGTATAAAACTGACCTGATTTCACAGAGAAAAGGGCTTTGTGCAAAATAAAATAAAAATTTCTGCAAAAAATATATAAGAGATTTAGATAAAGATATATATTTGCAAAGTCAAGTTAACAAATATTCGTTATGAGGTGAGTCCTAGAAAATACAAAAACTCAAAGAAGGATGACTCTCTAGCATAGTTTTTTCACTAAGACGAAGATACCTGACAAGAAACAAAGCAAAAAACCTAATCAAACAAAATAAAGTAACAAACCTTTTAATCATCTTCATCTATGTCTCATCTCTCAAATTCATTCGGAGCGTTTTTGCTTCTGACGGTTATGGGTGGTGGATTGGCACCAGAAGTTTTGGCGTCAAGTGTCCGACCAACGATGACTATCACGCAGCAGCAAGATGCGCTACAAGGCGTAGTAACAGACGCTAATGGCGAACCTGTAATGGGCGCCGCTGTGCGAGTTAAGAATTCGGGCCGTGTTTCCGTCACCAAGGGCGACGGTTCTTTCTCTATTCCAGGAGTGAAAAAAGGCTCTGTTGTAGTCATCTCCTTCTTGGGCTATGACACACAAGAGGTGACGTGGAATGGTGGTCCACTAAAAGTCACTCTTCAAGAAAAAGACAATACTTTGGGCGAAGCAGTAGTAGTGGGCTTCGGTACGCAGAAACGTGTCAATATGACAGGTTCTATCTCTACCGTTAGCGCAAAAGAAATCCAAGCTCGTCCTGTTAATAGCACTGTTGAAGCACTGCAAGGTGTTGTGCCTGGTATGAACTTCGCCGTAGGTTCAGGCGGTGGTGCGCTCGATTCAGATTTAAGCTTCAATATTCGTGGTAAAGGAACTATCGGTTCTGGTTCTTCCGTAACTCCGCTTGTCCTCATCGACGGTATGGAGGGCGACATCTCAACCCTCAACCCTCAAGACATTCAAAACATCTCTATCCTGAAAGATGCGAGTACCTCCTCTATTTATGGTTCACGCGCAGCAGGTGGTGTTGTTCTCGTTACAACGAAGAAAGGTAAAGAGGGTAAGGTATCAATCAACTACAACAACTCATTCCGTTTCAACTCTCCACTTAATATGCCGGAGATGATGAATTCCTATGAGTATGCTCTCTTCTTCAATGCAGCTGGACATAGCACCATGTTTACAGAAGCTAAGTTGCAGCAGATTAAAGACAATCTTGCGGGAAAAGGTGGCCCCACAATGTACGCCAACCCAAAGACTAACCGTTGGGAGGTTTGGGACAATCTTGATCTGCTCCCATCAGGCAACACCGATTGGCTGAAATACCACTTCGGCAATAGTTTCTCACAAGAGCACACGCTGAGTATTTCAGGCGGTAGTCAAAAGATGCAATACTACTTCTCTGCTAACTACCTGCAGCGCAATGGTATGCTTAAGCAAGCTAAGGACGACCGCAACCGCTATGCCTTCACAGGGCGCATCAATAGTGAGCTGGCTCCGTGGGCACACTTCGGCTATACTACTCGCTTCAACCGTGAGGATTTTGAACGTCCGTCGTTTGTTACTCCTCTCTTCTATCACAATGCTTGCCGTTACTGGCCGATTGTTCCGACTATCGATCCGAACGGACACCCCGTACGCGAATCTTACTACGAAATGCTCAATCGTGGTGGTCTTTACAATATTCAGCAGGATAATCTGGATCAGCAGTTCTCACTCATTCTTGAACCTATCAAGAACTGGACGATCAATACTGAATTGAACTATCGCGCAAGCACCACTTTCCGTCACGAAGATTATCAGACGGTTTACGCTTGGGATGTTAATAACAATCCATACGCAACAGACAATCAGACTTCTTCCGTAACGGAATACGCTTACAAGTCTAACTATTTCAATCCGAATATCTATTCAACTTACCTTCACAGCTTTGGTGATCATAACTTCAAGGTGATGGCTGGTTTCCAAAGCGAATGGTTCCACTATCGCAATGTGACAGGTTCTCGTGATGGTATTCTTTCTAGAGTGCCTACACTGAACACTACTTCCACCAATCCGCGCGTAGCAGGTGGTTTGGCAAGTTGGTCAACAGCAGGTTTCTTTGGTCGTTTGAACTATAACTATGCTGAACGCTACTTGGTAGAAGCAAGTCTTCGCTACGACGGTTCTTCTCGCTTCATCAGATCAAAGCGTTGGAATCTCTTCCCCAGCTTCTCTTTAGGTTGGAATGTTTCTAAAGAAAACTTCTGGAAACCTATCGAAGATAAGATCAACAACTTGAAGCTCCGTTTCACTTGGGGTAAGCTCGGTAACCAAAACACGGACAACTGGTATCCCTTCTATTCTACGATTGGTTATAGTGCTAATGCCGGTAACTGGTTGCTCAATGGAGAGAAGCAGAATCTGGCTTCCGAACCAGCTCTCGTCAGTGCATTGCTCACATGGGAAAAGACCCGCACATGGGATCTCGGTGTTGACTTCGGTGCTTTCAACAATCGCTTGACAACCAGCTTTACTTACTTCCAGCGCAAAACTTTGGACATGGTAGGTCCTGCTCCTGAACTTCCTGATGTACTCGGTACGGCTGTTCCTAAGGTGAACAATCTCGATATGACCTCAAAGGGTTGGGAACTCACGCTCGGATGGCGCGATCATATCAACGATTTCTTCTATGGTGCCGACCTCATGCTGAGCGACAATCAAGTGGTTATCGATCGTTATCCCAATGCAGCGAAAGATCTCTCTCAGACATACTATAAGGGTGCTCACTTAGGCGATATTTGGGGCTATGTTACAGAAGGTATGGCTAAGACTCAGGAAGAGATGGATGCTCACCTGAAGAATGCTAACCAAGATGCGCTCGGTTCTAATTGGCGCGCTGGTGACATTATGTACAAAGACCTTAATGGCGATAAGAATATCAATACTGGTCAGAATACGGCGAACGATTCTGGTGACCGTAAGATTATTGGTAACTCCACTCCGCGTTATAACTTCGGTCTGAACCTCACAGCCAGCTATAAAGGCTTCGACTTGAAAGTATTCTTCCAAGGTGTTCTGAAGCGCGATTATTGGCCTGGTGCAGGTGGCGGTGGTGTTATGTTCTGGGGTGCCAGCGGTGGCAAGTGGCAGAGCGTTGCTTTCAAGGAGCATCTCGACTACTTCCGTGCCGATGCAAACGATCCGCTCGGACAGAATCTCAACGCTTACTATCCCGAACCTGATTGGAGCACACAGAAGAACCAGCAAGCACAAACTCGCTACTTGCAAAATGCAGCTTACTGCCGTCTGAAGAATGTTACGTTGGGCTACACTCTCCCAGAAGCACTAACACAGCGTTTCTATGTTCAGAAAGTTCGCTTCTTTGTTTCGGCTGAGAATCTTCTCACTTTCACTAAGTTCACCAAGATGGGCGATCCCGAACTCATCGACGCCGGTGGCTGGGGCTTTAGCAAGACTTATCCGCTCTCTAAGACATGGTCTGTTGGTGTTAGTGTAACTTTCTAACTCTCATAACTCGCTGAGAAAAGAGCGGAAAAGTTCTATTCCGCATCAATCTAAATGTACTCTTTAATAAAAAAGACATTATGAAACTAAAATATTTTTCACTGCTGCTGTGTGGTGCGTTAACACTGACAAGCTGTAATGACTTTCTGGATCGTGAACCAGAAGATAGCCTTACTCCTGGTAAGTACTTTACAGCCGAAGCAGACCTTGCTGCATATAGCATCAATCTCTATAATTTCAATTCCATCCAACCTGGTTCTTACGGCATTGGTACTTTCGCCGATGATAACGGTACGGACAACCAGGTGAATGCTGGAGGTTCTAACCTATGGATTCCAGGACAATACAAGGTGGGTAGTAGCAATCCGTGGAACTTTACTCAAGTGCGCCATTGCAACTACTTCTTCGAGAAGGTTCTTCCCAAGTACGAAGCTGGTAAGATTCAAGGTAATGCGGATAACATTAAGCACTACATTGGCGAAATGTATCTTCTCCGTGCATACGCCTACTTCAATCTCCTGAAGAATATCGGCGACTGCCCTATCATCACTACTGCACTTCCCGATGAAGAAAGCGTTCTTCTCAAAGCCTCTCATCGTGATCCGCGTAACAAAGTGGCTCGCTTCATCCTTGAAGACCTCGACAAAGCTATCAGTCTACTCAAAGAGGTTTCTCCCGACGGCAAGAAAGAACGCGTTTCTCGCGATGTGGCTTATCTGCTTCGCAGTCGCGTAGCTCTCTACGAAGGTACATTCGAGAAGTATCATGCCGGAACAGCTTTTGTTCCAGATGGTAAGGATTGGCCCGGTGCTGCTGAAGATGCCGCTGGCTATGACAACGCTGCCGAAGTGAAATACTTCCTCGGTGAAGCCATGAAGAGTGCCAAGATGGTGGGCGACAAGATGGTTAGCAAACTTGCTGCTAATACCGCTACAGATGAAGGTATGGATCCGAAGTATAAGTCTATCAATGACTACTATACAATGTTCTGCGATGTGGATATGTCCACTTATCCCGAGGTGCTGATGTGGCGCGAATATAGCGTTGCGAAAGGCACAGGTCACAACACGCAGCAATATTTCCAAAAGAATGGTTGCAACACGGGTTGGACACGTGGCCTTGTCAATTCCTTCGTGATGGAGAACGGTTATCCCATCTATGCCGCAGCTTCTGGCTACAATGACTCTCAAGAGCTGAATGGTATTAGTGCTACATTGGCAAACCGAGACTCACGTATCCGCATCTTCACAAAGGGCGACAACAGTGTTGAGAGCTACTTTGCTGATGGCACCACCGCCAACGTTCAGTTGGGGAGCAGCATTTTCGAAGAAACAGAAAAGCGTGCGGTAACGGGCTATATGATTAAGAAGGGTAAGCACTACGACCCCACCATGTATCTGACCCACTTCCACAGTGTGAATGGTAGTCTCTTGTTCCGTGGCGTTGAAGCTCTGCTCAACTATATAGAAGCATCTTATGAACTCAATGGAACAATCGATGCTACAGCTGAAAGCTATTGGAAGGCTATCCGTCGCCGTGCAAAGGTGAATGAGAACTACAATATAACAATCGCTGCTACCGATATGAACGAGGAAGCTAAGGGCGACTTTGGTGCTTACTCTCACGGTAAGCTCATCGATGCAACGCTCTACAATATCCGCCGTGAACGCCGCAATGAGCTGATTGGCGAAGGTTTCCGCTGGGCAGATTTGCAACGCTGGCGCGCTTGCGACCAGGTGAAGAACTACCAGGTTGAAGGTTTCCGCTATTGGGGCACTGTTTACGAAGGTGCATTCCGCGACAAAGACGGTAATGATAAAGCTGTTGTCGACTTAACAGGTGAAAAGGGTAATATGTCTGCCAAAACTTTGAGCAACTATATTCGTCCCTACCAGATCAAGCCTGCTGACCACAACCTGCTCTATAATGGTCTAAACTTCACTCCGGCTCACTATCTCATGCCGCTGCCACAATCTGTTTTCCGCAAGACGGCAACCAATAAGGCAGATCTGAAAACTTCTGTTGTTTATCAGAATCCAGGTTGGCCTATGATAGATGGTAATGGAGCCGAAACCATTGAATAATTCTAATATCTCTTAATGAAAGAGGGGAGTGTTTACTTCCCTCTTTTTTTTGAGGTTCATCCCCGAATTGCATTGGTGGTTTTCTTTGTCGATGAATACCAGTATAATTCGGGGATAAACCCGATTCCCTTTCCGCAATACCCTTAAGTCGGTATGGCGGTTTTTTGTTAGAAGCATAGCATTGCAAGAGTATATGAGTAAAGAGATATACGAGTAGAAAAGGGTGCAGTGCGACACCGCTGGTGTCGGAGGTGAGTTTTGCTACATCTCCCACGGGTTCACCCTTCGGGTATCACCCGCGGTTAAGCATGGTGTGTCCCCGCAGGGGACAGTGGATAGGGAGCTATGACTTCTATTAGTACTCCTACCAAGAAAACTCAATTTTTGTTGTCACGTTGTCACGGAGGAGTAAACACGTTGATAAATAGATGCTTGAGGGTGTGACAAGAAAATATTTGTTGCCACCTTGTTGTCACGCGCTCAATCTATACATTTTCAATCGTTTATGTTCATAGTGTGACAACGTGACGACAAAAACGCAAAAAACAAAACTCTGTGGAGAAGTGTGTTTTCTCGTAGTTGTGGCTCTATTTGTTGAACTCGTAAATACAATAAGAGCGTGGGCTGACGCAATAAGGATGTCAGCTGACAGCCTTATTGTATCTTCAAACGCAATAAGGATATTTTTGCCTGTGTAGATAAATGAGTGCAGCTCTCTCTTGGGGAAATTGCAGAGAAAGCTTCCTGTTTGAAGCTTTCCGTGGTGAAGATACCGTTTTTGTATATTCTATTTTTCGAAGTGTTGATAATCCTTCGAGTGACGCCACTCGCCGCCCCATCTGAAGCCATGCTCAAGGAAGAGGCGGTGGCAGATGTCGCCATGCTCAATCTTGTAAGCAAATTTTTTGGAGCGATCAGCGTAGGGTAGAGCCGTTGTGGGTGCAACGGAGAGTTTTCCTTTTTGCCTTTTGCAATGGGGATTGTAAAGCGGGTTAATGTCGACAGCCATTCCGCGGGAGTGAGCTGATAGTTTTTTCGTACCTCTCACGGGGCGGAAGCAGAAGCAGCTGGTGTTGTTAGCACGCATAGAGTTTTCGTCGTTAGCGTTGTAATTGTCAATGAGCACCATTCGCTCGATGGGGTAGTGCGCATCGAAGAGTTTGCTGAAGATAGTAACCAATGCGTTTGCAATGTGCTTGCTACACACCATTTCTCCTAAGCGGATTTCGCCCTCTTTGTTGTAATGGAGTAGGCGTAGATAGCGCAGTTCTTCACGTTCGATAGCATTTGTCTTAGGAAATGATTTTCCCAACATTCTCTGAAACACCTTGTCGGGGATGCGCTGAGCAATGAAGCAATGGTTTCGCCCGAACTTCTCTACGGCTTTGGCCGACACCTTCCGTCCAGCATCCCAGCGTTGCAGCACCGCATCGTCCGTTTCCGCCACCGTTGTGTGAGCAACTGCAGTCGTCGTTTTGTTTTTCTTTGGCGTTTGGGCGCACAGCATAAGTGCGAACATTCCCATCACTACGCACAGCTTTCTTTTCTTCATCACGTTTTGCAATAAACAAAAAAAGAGGAACCACTTCTTAGTGATTCCTCCATGGCGCTTCAGGATGGGCTTGAACCAACGACCCCCTGATTAACAGTCAGGTGCTCTA
>ERZ773196.1221-NODE-1221-length-14719-cov-7.087084_pt1 | contig 14719 bp, 20 predicted proteins | sample MGYA00581009_ERZ773196 | MGnify/ENA primary metagenome ERZ773196 (study PRJEB29015, sample SAMEA2738162) | human oral metagenome | biome: human oral; feature: human-associated habitat; material: saliva | place: China | collected 2243 ... | reverse complement strand
GCACGATAATCTGCGACACCACATAACGGCGCAACTCGCGCAACTGCCGCGCCAACTCTTCCTTGTTTTCTTCCGCGCGGATTTTGTCCCAGTCGGCAAAAGCTTGAAAATCAGCTTCGATCAAAACCTTGTCCAGCATGGGCAGGAAAATTTCGGGCTTGAGTTTGCCGGAATCAAGGTTGCGGGCGAGAAAAAGAGAATAACGGCGGGCAGTATCGAGGCGGTTCATAATCTTTGCCTGAATAAACAGAAAAGACCATCATAGCAAGGTTTCAGGCCGTCTGAAACCCACGCTTCCCCCTATCCGTGCAATCGGCTAAAATACCAACCTTTGCAACCCCACATAAGGAAACCGCCATGACCCGTATGGTTCACTGCGTCAAACTCGGCAAAGAAGCCGAAGGCATGAAATTTCCGCCGCTGCCCAACGAATTGGGCAAACGCATTTTTGAAAACGTTTCCCAAGAAGCATGGATGGCTTGGACCCGTCACCAAACCATGCTCATCAACGAAAACCGCCTAAGCCTTGCCGATCCGCGCGCACGCGAATACCTCGCCCAGCAGATGGAACAATACTTCTTCGGCGACGGCGCAGACGCCGTACAAGGCTACGTTCCGCAAGAGCCTAAATAAGCATTGAAAAGCCAAGGCCGTCTGAAACCCGATTTTCAGACGGCCTTTAAAATTCCCGATTGCCCCGCATATTAGGCAAATAGAACAGATAAATCATACAAACCCATGATTCTCTGTTAGAATCCAAATTTCATTCATTTTCAATCCATACTGGAGCAAACGCCATGCAAAACGACGTTTACGACTATACCTCGCAAGGCTCGGTTGCCAAAAATACCGTCCTGCAAAAAACCTACCGCCTGCTCGGCCTGTCTTTCATTCCTGCCATTGCCGGCGCGTTCTTTTCCGCCAAAACAGGCTTTAACATTTTCGCCATGTTCGGTTCATACTATGTTGCCCTGGCCGCCTTCTTCGGCTTTTTCTACGGCATGACCTTCCTAATCGAGAAAAACCGTTACAGCAACGTCGGCGTAGCCCTGTTGATGATCTTCACTTTCGGCATGGGCCTTGCCATCAGCCCTATGTTGCAATACACCCTAGCGATTAACAACGGCGCGCAAATCGTCGGCACGGCCGCCGCCATGACCGCCGGTGTATTCTTCACCATGTCCGCTATGGCGCGCCGCACCACAATGAACATGAACAAACTCGGCAGCTTCCTCGGTGCCGGTGCGATCGTGCTCATGATTGCCGTTGTGGCCAACATCTTACTCAAGATCCCTGCCCTGAGCCTGACCATCGCGGCCGGCTTCGTTGTCTTCAGTTCCCTGATGATTATGTGGCAGGTGCGTACCGTTATCGACGGCGGTGAAGACAGCCACATCAGCGCGGCGCTGACCATCTTCATCTCCATCTACAACATTTTCAGCAGCCTCTTGAGAATCCTCATCTCTATTAGTGGTGACGACTGATAAAGCCGCAAAGGCCGTCTGAAATTTCAGACGGCCTTTTTGATTTTTGACATCACCGGCAAACTCCCCTATCCTGAACGCCACACAAACCCCATTCCCAACCCAAAATGACCACGACCACTCCGCGCCGTGCCGTGTACGCAGGCAGCTTCGACCCTCCCACCCTCGGCCACCTGTGGATGATACAGGAAGCCCAATCCCTCTTTGACGAACTCATCGTCGCCATCGGTACCAATCCCGAAAAGCGCAGCACCTACACCATAGAAGAACGCCGCGCCATGCTCGATGCCATTACCCACTCCTTTCCCAACGTCCGCATCAGCGTGTTTGAAAACCGCTTTTTGGTCGATTACGCCCGCGAAGCCAAAGCCAATTTTATCGTCCGCGGCATCCGTTCCGCCGCCGACTACGAATACGAACGCTCGATGCGCTACATCAACAGCGACATCGCCCCCGAAATCTCCACCGTCTTCCTAATGCCGCCGCGCGAAATAGCCGAAGTGTCCTCCACCATGGTCAAGGGCTTGGTCGGCCCACAAGGCTGGCGCGACATGATAGGCCGCTATCTCCCCGACCCCGTCTATCAAAAAATCCTGCAAGACCACGAAACAAACGCATAAAACAAAGGCCGTCTGAAATGTTCAGACGGCCTTCCAATTTCCATTGATTATTTACGGGCAGACGTCAACGCCTGCAGGTTTTGATTCAACGTTTCCATGTCCAACCAACCGGCGGCAATAAACAGCATCAAAATCACCGTACCCACACACAACACGCCGAAACCATACAACAGATAGCCCACCAAAACACGGCCTAGCGTCGCATTTCCCATCCACATCAAACCGCGTACCTGCACCACAAAAACCCAAGCCTGCCACAACAGCGCAAACGCAGCCAACGCCGGCACATACAACACCAGCAACAGCGGCAGTAGCAAAGCCTCAGACACCAAAATAAATCCCCACAAAGGCAGCTGAGGCGCACCGTAATAATGCAGCACCTTGCGCATCGAGCGGCTCAACACCAACCATTTCACAATCACCAAAATCACCGACAGGCACACCGCCGCCGCGCCACTGCCAAACAAAGGCGACATGCTGGCCGCGTTCACCACACCCAACAGCAGCAACACCGCCGCCATCACCAAAGGCGAATACAAATACGTCTCCGGCGAACGATAGCGCAAACGTAAAACATCCCACATATCACGAACAAACACATACAGCATGGCATAAATCCAAAGCAAAAAAGCCGATTGTATCTTAGGCCGTCTGAAAATCAAACCAGCAAACCTAAAAACCGCCAATTAAAACGAAAAATAATTCAATACAAAACAAAATCTTAATTTACCGTCTCAAAAATAAAGCCTACAACCGCTTGCACAAGACAACGAAATTTGGTTTAATTCACATCTCGCAACGAAACACGCGAAGGCCAGATAGCTCAGTTGGTAGAGCAACGGATTGAAAATCCGTGTGTCGGCGGTTCGATTCCGCCTCTGGCCACCACCAACCGCATTGAAGCGGTTATTTTTTTATCTATACAATTTGCACGCATACTTTAAGCGCAAATCCCGTTCCAGACCATGCGTCCCGATTTCCACACAAGGCCGTCTGAAAAATTTCAGACGGCCGTTGTTTATGTTGGCATGGCATAAAAATCCGCTTTACCGCCCCATTCCGACAGAATACGGCGCTTCCATCCAAATCGGCTGAAACCTTCGCAAACATACTGAATATGAATAAAGTTCAAGGCAGGTCGGTTTACTATATAATACCGTCCAAACCAACCATAACTTACTCATTGCAGGGAAGATAATGAAAAAAGTGCTGATTGTGCATTACTCGCAAACGGGGCAGCTCTCCAGCCTGGCGCGAAATTTTGCCGCGCCGTTGCAAACAGCCGGCGTACAGGTCGATTGCGTCAATATCGTCCCAGAACAAGCATTTCCGTTTCCGTGGCCGTTTTGGCGTTTTTTCGATACCTTTCCGGAAACCGTCCATTTAAAACCCGCCCCGATTCTGTCGCCGCAAATCCCATCCGAAGATTACGATGTGGTGGTTATTGCCTACACCGTTTGGTTCCTCTCTCCTTCGCAACCGATTACCGCCTTTTTGCAACGCGAAGAAACGCGCCGCCTGCTGGACGGCAAACCGGTCATCACGCTTATCGGCTGTCGCAATATGTGGCTGGGCGCGCAGGAAAAAATGAAATCTTTGCTGAAACAAAACGGCGCCAAACTCATCGGCAACATCGTAAAAATCGATGACTGCAACAGCGCGGCAAGTTTCATTACCACGCCCGCATGGATGCTGACCGGTGACAAACGCTATTTCCGCTCCCTGCCCTCTGCCGGCATTGCTGAAGAAGAATTGGCGGATGCGGCGCGGTTTGGTACGAAATTGCGCGATACACTATTGAACCAACAGCCTTTGGACGAAACCCTGTTTCAAAATATGGGCGCGGTGACAGTCAATGAAAAACTGATTTTCAGCGAACGTGCCGCCGGCCGTAGCTTCTTCGTCTGGGGCAAGCTTTTGATTGCGGCAGGCCGTATTTCTCCGCTTTTGCGCCGTGCGCTGCTGTGCTTCTACATCGTCTTTTTATTGACGATGATTTTGGTGGTTTTACCCATCAGTGTAATTTTGAAAAAACTGCTGCATCCGCTGCTCAAAGGCCGTCTGAAAAAGCTGGCGGATTATTATGAACAACCGTCAGGCAGATAATCTGTTTCAGACGGCCTCAAACCAGGAATCCATCATGCCCGAAGTTATCCACTACCCCGAACGCCGTCGCTTTCAAATCGACATTGACGGTTTGGAAGCAGGCTATATCAGCTATACCGAACATAACGGCGGCTGGGACGTAAACCATACCGTGGTCTCGCCCAACTTCCGTCATCGCGGCATTGCCAAACTGCTGGTGAGCGCGCTGATGGAATATGCCGAAACACACCACATCCCGTTAACTGCAAGCTGCGACTACGCGGCGCGGTTTATCGGTTGATTATTTTGACAACCACATCATGACATCGAATAACACACTCAAAGACGTTTATCTCAACCGCGTTTCTGCCTTCTTGCCCAATGCCCCTGTCGGCAATGACGAAATGGAAGCCGTCCTCGGCATGGCAGGCGATGTGCCTTCACGCGTGCGCCGTATGATTTTGCGCTCCAACGGCATTTTGTCGCGCCATTACGCCATCGATCCCGAAAGCCGCCGCACGACGCACACCAATGCCGAGTTGGCCGCCGAAGCGGTCAACGGCCTGTTTGCCCAAGGCGTTCCAGCAAAAGCCATCGGCAGCCTGGCCTGTGCCACTTCCTATCCCGACCAAACCATGCCCGGACACGGCGTGATGGTGCATGGCTTGCTGGATATGCCGCCTTGCGAAGTGTTCAGCATGGCAGGCGTATGCGCGGCAGGTATGGCGGCGATGAAACACGCCTACAACGCCGTGCGTACCGGCGAACACGCACATGCGGTTTCCGTTGCTTCCGAAAACGCCTCGGCGGTCATGCGCGGCGAAGTGTTCCAAAGCGAAACCGACCATAAAAAACTGGAAAACGCTTCCCCCGAAATCGGGTTTGAAAAAGACTTTTTGCGCTGGATGCTGTCTGACGGCGCAGGCGCGGTGTATCTGTCCGACCGTCCCAATTCAGACGGCCTCAGCCTGAAAATCCATTGGATAGACCTGCTTTCCTACGCCAACGAAATGCCGCCCTGCATGTATGCCGGCGCAGAATTCCGCGACGGCGTATTTGAAGGCTGGAAACACGCCGATGCCGATTACGGCCGCCGCCACAGCCTGATGGCGGTCAAGCAAGATGTCAAACTGCTGAACGAAAACATCGTCCGCTATACGGTGGAAAAACCCCTCTCCCAAATCGCCGCCAAACACGGCATCCGCGCCGAAGAAATCGATTGGTTCCTGCCACACTACTCTTCCGGCTTTTTCCGCGACCGCCTTTCAGACGGCCTGAAAAACATCGGCTTCGACATTCCGCAGGAAAAATGGTTTACCAATCTGCATAGCAAGGGCAATACGGGTTCGGCCTCGATTTACATCATCCTTGAAGAATTTATGCGCACTTTCCCCATCGAACACGGCCAAAAAATCCTGTGTTACGTTCCGGAAAGCGGACGCTTTTCAACATGTTTCATGCTTTTGGAAGCAGTAAAGGCCGTCTGAATGAAGATTGACGACATCCCTCAAGACAACAGCGCCAGCTACCACGGCCACCGCAAAGTCATCTACGGCACCCGCGACGGCCACTACGAAGCAGCCACCAGCAACGGTTGGCAGGACGAAGCCTACGCCACCGAAATGGCGGTGTGCGAACTCGATGCCCAAACTCAGGCCGCGCGCGAAGCCGTCAAAAAAGGCGAATATTCTCCGCTGTACTACCATATGTTCCGCTGCCGTTATGATGAAACCGGCTTGGCCATGGCGGCAGGCGTATGGAAATGGCAGCTTCGTCGGCATTTCCGTCCCGAAGTATTCGCCAAACTACCGGCCAAAACCCTGCAAAAATACGCCGATGCCTGCCAAATCAGCATAGACGGCCTCAAACAAACCGATATTTAAAGCCCCTCATGATTACCCTGCATTCGCTCGACCAATCCCGCGCCCTGCGCATTGTTTGGCTGCTTGAAATCCTCGGTACGCCCTACCGCCTGCAAACCTACCGCCGTCATCCGGACACTTTGCTCGCCCCTGACGAACTCAAAGCCATCCATCCCTTGGGCAAATCGCCTTTATTGGATGATGACGGCTTTATCTTGGCGGAAAGCGGCGCGATTACCGACTATCTGATTCAAACCTACGGCAACGGCCGTCTGATGCCCGAACGCGGCAGCCGCGAATACTGGCAATATCAACGCTGGCTGCATTATGCCGAAGGTTCGCTGATGCCGTTATTGCTGCTCGGACTGGTGTTCCGCCGAATTGAAAGTGCGCCCATGCCGTTTTTCGTCAAACCGATTGCCCGCAAAATCAGCGGCAGCGTCAAAAGCAGCTTTATCCATCCGCAAGCCGCCCTGCATCTTTCCCATATCAACAACGAGTTGGAAAACCGCGAATGGTTCGTCGGCAACAGCCTCAGCGGTGCCGACATCATGATGAGCTATCCGCTGCAAGCCGCGGCCGACCGCTTCGATTTCGCCGATTACCCCAATATCCGCGCCTATTTGCAGCGCATCGAAACGCATGAAGCCTACCGCCGCGCCGTTGAAAAAGCAGGTTCTCCTTTATTGAAACTCGACAAATAAAACAAGGCCGTCTGAAACGTTTTCAGACGGCCTGAAACCTTGGTTCACTTATCGAATAGCTTTGCGGGCAAACGGCGTTTTTACCCAAGCACCGCCCGAATGCTTTGTTCCCCCTCGCCGTTCCACTATAATGGCAATCCATATCCTTCTAAAAAATAACACCATGCCAACCGACAACCGCCCGACTCTTGCCATCGACACCAGCACATCCTTTTTGTCCATCGCATTGGAACATCAAGGCGAAATTCGCCTGTTTCATGAAAACGTCGGCACCAAGCAATCCGAACAAATCCTGCCACAAATCGAGCGCCTCTTTAAAGCAGCGGGCATTACTGCCGCCGATTTGGGCTGCATCGTTTATGCACAAGGCCCCGGCGCATTTACCGGCCTGCGTATCGGCGCGGCGGTTGCACAAGGTTTGGCCACGCCGTTTGATACGCCCATGATCGGTATTCCCTGCCTCGATGCAGCCGCTTCGCTGCTGCTGCCATCAAGCTGCGTACTGGCGGCCACCGATGCGCGTATGGGCGAAGTGTTCTACGCATGGTTTGATACACAAAACCACGTCCGCTTGAGCGATTACACGGTTGGCAAAGCCGCCTCTATTACCGCACCCGAAGGCAAAACGCCCACTGGCGGCATCGGCAATGCCTTTGCCCTTGCCGACAAACCGCCTTTTGACGGTCAAGCCGATATGCCGACCGCCGCCGACTATCTTAAACTTGCCCGCAGCGGCCGTTATATTGCTACCGATGCGGCACACGCCGAGCTACTGTACGTCCGCAACAAAATTGCCCTGACCGCGCAAGAGCAAGCCCAACAAAAGGCCAAACCGTGAACCTGCGCCCAGCCGTACTTGCCGACTGCCCCACCCTTGCCGCCATCGACACACAGGGCAATCCTTCGTCGTGGACGGTGCAGCAGTTTGAATCGGCGGTTCAACACCATCCTGACAGCGTTTGGGTCAGCCAGGCAAACCACCACATTACCGGCTTTATCGTATGGCAAACCGTATTTGACGAATCCGAGCTGCACCTGATTGCCGTAGCGCCCAAATACCGCCGCCAAGGCATTGCGTCCGCCCTGCTGCAACACTGGCAAAACACAGTGCAACAGCAAGGCGCAACCCGATTGCTGCTCGAAGTCCGTGCAAGCAATGAAACCGCGCAACAGCTCTACCGCAAACACGGCTTCCAAACCTGTGGCCGCCGCAAAAACTACTACGCCCTGCCCAACGGTGGCAGCGAAGACGCCGTATTGATGGAGAAATCATGTTAAGCAGCCGCTACCTTCACCTGCACGAAGCCTTGGGCTTGGGCCCGATGTGGCTGAACCAAAACGCCAAAATCATCCATGCCGCGCCTCAAGCCGCAGCATCAGCCGCACCCGTCCGCCCCAAAGCCATTGCTGCCGATACCGCGCAAGCCGTGCGTACTTTATCCGCAGGCGCCCATCAGGCACGCACTGCCGCCATTGCCACTGCGCAAACGGCCAAACCTGCTGTCCGCATTCCCGAAGCAGCACCCAAAGCCATTGCCGAAACACCGGCAAAAACAGAAAAAGCCGCGCATTCAGACAATCTGCCCCGTCTTGACGTAACCATCAGGCCGTCTGAAATCATGGTGGTCAGCATTTGCCCGTCCACCGAAGACAGCCTGCACAGTTCGCTGTTTAGCGGCGACGTCGGCATGCTTCTCGACAACATCCTCGCCGCCATCGGCCTCAAGCCCGATCAGGCGCACAAAACCGCATGGGTCAAAACCGCGCCCGTATTTACCGCCCTGCCCGATGCCGAACACATCCGCGCCGAGCTTGCCGAAATGCAAAACGAGCTGACTGCTTCACAAGCGCGCGCAGTATTGTTCCTCGGCAAAATCTTCGACAGCCCCGACATGATCGGACTGATGAACGAATTGTGCGCAGAGCGGCCGCATTTCGTCATTCCCCACCCCGCCCGCCTGCTGATGCAGCCGCAACTCAAGGCGCAGGCATGGCAAATCTTAAAGCCATTGAAACAGCTTTTGGCCAAGGCCGTCTGAACATTCTGTTCAAGCTGAAATCAGGTTTTTCACCAACAAAAAAGGGCGTGTTCGACACGCCCTGATGTTTATCAATATTCCGCCGAATGCCAGAAAGGCTGGCCCACCGTCGGCGTACTGGCGCGCGCTTTCTCACGCACCTCCACAGGTTCCGCCTCATAAGCCAGACGGCCCGACTCGACCGCAAGCGCAAAAGCGCGTGCCATATTGACCGGATCGCCGCTGCGGGAAACGGCGGTATTCAGCAACACGCCGTCAAAGCCCCATTCCATCACTTGTGCCGCCTGAGAAGGCAAACCCAAGCCTGCATCAATAATCAGCGGCGTATCGGGCAGGCGTTCGCGCAGAACTTTCAACGCATAAGCATGAACCGCGCCCAAACCCGTGCCAATCGGCGCCGCCCACGGCATCAACGCCTGACAGCCTGCGTCGAGCAGTCGGCGGCAGGCAATCAAATCTTCGGTGCAATAAGGCAGCACCTTAAAACCATCTTTAATCAGGATTCCCGCCGCTTCGACAAGCTGGAACACGTCGGGCTGCAACGTGTCATCATCGCCGATAAGTTCGAGCTTGATCCAATCGGTATCAAACACTTCGCGTGCCATTTGTGCAGTGGTCACGGCTTCCTGCACGCTTTGACAGCCTGCGGTATTGGGCAACACAGGCACACCCATTTCTTCCAACAACGACCAAAAACCCTGCCCGTACGCTTCGCCGCCGCTGCCGGCACGGCGCAACGAAACGGTAATCATCGCCGGTTGCGCGATTTGGACAGACTGCTTGAGGATTTCCGGCGTCGGATAAGCAGCCGTACCGAGCAGCAGCCGTGAAGAGAAAGTTTCTCCATATAGGGTAAACATGATGGATTCCTTTGTATTGTTTTTTAGATTTTAAGCATAAGGTAATCGGGCAACCCTGCCCGATATTCAAACAGGCAAAAGTCGGGCGCAAATACCCGACCTGTTGATTGCAAACCGCTTATCCGCCGACTACGGGGCGCACAATGTCCACTTTGTCGTTTTCGTTTAAAACCGTTTCCGCATACGCGCCTTTGGCGACAAAATGGGTATTGACGGCAACAGCAAACGGTTTTTGCGGTCCGGTTTGGGCGATAAGGTCGGAGATGGTTTTACCTTTAAATTCAAAAGCTTCTCCGTTTAGAGAGAGATTCATGAGTTCTCCATTTCTATTCTTAACTAATACATTGTTCCGCAATTAAACCGTTTTTCTGTAACAACTCATATGAATGTAAGCTATTGTTACCAAAAGTTTAAGTACATGACAATTTTCCTCTACACAGGGAGGTTTGTTGAGGCAAATTATTCTTTTCTAGAATCAAAGGCAGCCAAAGACTCTCCACATTTCTTTAAATCTACGCCTTTTTGTTTCAGCATCAAACCTTCTTTCCAAATAAATTCGAGCGTGTTGATGTATGCAACATTGTCATGATATATATTGCCTTCATAATAATATAGCTTGTTTTCATCATCTTTTTCACTGAATAAGTCATCGGCATATTTCAATCTGGTCATCCAATTGTGGCGAATATCTTCCGCTTCACGACTGCTCAATGGCGGCATATTTTGTAAAGCATCAATGATTTCATTATTCAAATACCAGAAAATAATAAAAAAAGCTGTTGCCATGCCGTCTGGTTCACGTTTTCTGGCAAATTTTTCTTTTACCGCCTTAACCCTGTCTGCCGGAAGATTTTTCAATTTTTGTTCTATAAATCGGTCGGGAGCTCTTCCATCTCTATTTGCGCGATCAAGCACGTCTTCCAGCACACCGCAAAGCAGATACAGTTCTTTTTTCTGCGGTTCTTCCTTGTTATTTGCGGCTGAAGCTGTCGATATGAAACTGAAAGATAAAACGCCGATCAATAATCCGTTGAGCAATTTTTTCATGGTCATCATCTTTATTTTTTGAGTGCAAAGTTCGTCTGTAATGAGACCTTATTCATTCCACAAAGCCTGAAACGCTTTAACCACCGCTTCGGGATTTTCCGCTTCGGTAACGGCACGGACGACGGCGAGTGAAGAAACGCCGGTGGCAAGGACGGCTTGGGCGTTGTTCAAATCGATGCCGCCGATGGCGACGACGGGCGTGCCGCCTGCCTGTTTCACATATTCGCGCAGTTTGTCCAAGCCTTGCGGGGCGGTCGGCATTTGCTTGGTCGTGGTCGGGAAAATCGCTCCGCTGGCGACGTAGCTGGGGTGTACGGACAGGGCGCGGTCGAGTTCGGCAACGGAGTGCGTACTCAAACCCAAACGCAAACCGGCAGCGGCGATGGTGGCAAGGTCGGCGGTGTCCATGTCTTCCTGTCCGAGATGCACGCCGTATGCGCCTGCTTCTATCGCCTCGCGCCAGTGGTCGTTGATGAAAAGCTGCGTGCGGCTGCCCTGACAGACAGCGGTGCATCGGGCAATTTCGCGTTTCAATTCATCGCCGTGCAGGGTTTTGCAGCGCAGTTGCACCGTGTCGGCACCTGCTTTGACCATGCGCTCCACCCAATCGGCGGTGGGAACGACGGCGTAGAATTTGAGCGGGGATTTTAGGGGCGGGAAGGTCATGGGGCGTCCTTTTAAGTTATCGCTGATGGCGTTCTTGCAGGCGTTCGGTATGCGCCTGCAGTTTTTCGCCGTCGGCTTGGTATTCGTTTGAAGACAGCACGGCAGTTGCCGCTTCTATTTCCTGTGGCAGCAATAAGGTCGTCTGAAAACGTCTGATATAGGATGCTGCCTGTCTGATACGGCAGATATTCGGCGGCATTTGCGTTTTCAGTTCACAATCGCCGAGGAAAACCACCATCGAATGAAATTTTTCTTCCGGCAGTTGCAGCAGTTCGGATAATGCCTTGATGTGTGCGTAATTCTGGCGCAACGGATTTTGAAAGTAGTGTTTCTGCTTATAGACGACTTGTGTCCATTTCGATTGCTTCTCGCTGCCGAAAATCCAACCTGTGTAATTCTTGGTTTCTATGACAAATATCCCGAAAACCGAAACATAAATATGGTCGATTTGCGTCGTGCCGCTGCGGGATGGAATAATCAAATCATGAAATTCGATATAGGTTTCTTCATCCAAATCTTTTCCGATTACTGAACGGACTGCCCGTTCGCCTATGCGTCCTTTCACTTTGGGGTTTTGGAGCAGCGCTTTCAAAAGAAGCAGGGGAATGACGAGCAGGAAAATCCAAAAGATACCTGACAGGTTTCCTATTGCTTGTTCAATCATGACGTTTTCCTTTTTGTTTTATTGTTTAATGAAAGTGAGCCTGGTATAGCCATCTGATGAGGTCGTCTGAAAACATCAAGTATTCACATTCATGCCGTAGAGTAGAAGACGGGTGATACTTGATTGGAAGCTCCCCCTTCTTATAACCAACGGCGAACGCGCCGACAGTAAGACTCGTATTCTGCGCCGAATTTCTGCGCCAAAACGCGTTCTTCGGGCATGATTTGAAAGCGTGTCATATAGGCAACAAATGCAGCCAAAAACAACCACGGCAGCGGGTGCGCCATATAGCCTGCCCATGCAACCAGCCAGCAGCCCATACCCGCATACATCGGGTTGCGGCTGAAACGGTACACGCCGTCTGAAACGAAGTGTTCGGTTTGTTCGGGGTTGAACGGGCTGACGGTCGTGCGCACACGGCGAAACGCCCACACACCTAATACGCCCAACGCCGTCCCAAATACCATCAAAACAACCGACAGCAATATAGGAAAGCGCGGCAGTATGCCGGCCAAAGCCGACACTTGGGCAGAGATGTACATCAACAACGCACAAATAAAACATATCGCCGGCGGCGGAATTTTAGTTTCTAAATTCATATTGTTACCTTTATAAAACGGATAGCGCGACGTTTTCAGACGACCTCAAACTTATTTTTCAATATACGCCAAACCGCTTTCTTCATCACGTTCGGGCACGTCTTTTCCGTCAAACAGTGCCACTGCCAATCTGACGGCGGCGGCGGTTACGGCGGGGGAAATCATGAAGCCGTGACGGAAAAGGCCGTTGATTTCAATCAGGCGTCGGGCGCGGCTGTAACGGATTTCGGGGTTGTGGTGGTTGAGCGTGGGGCGCAGGCCGGTGGCGATTTCGAGGATGTCGGCTTCGCCGAAGGCGGGATGGACGGCATAGAGTGCGGATAAAAGTTCCAACCCGGAACGCACGCTGGCGGGGGCTTGGCTTTCGCTTTCGATTTGGGTCGCGCCGATGACGAAGATGTGGTTTTCTTTCGGGGCGATGTAGAGCGGATAACGCGGATGGAGCAGGCGCACGGGGCGGTTGAGCGTGATTTCGGGCGTATAAACCCGCGCCACTTCGCCGCGTATGCCGCGCAAGGTGCTGGTGTATTCGGGGGATTGGTTCCACGCAGTTTTTGCGCCGTAGCCGCGGCAGTCGATCAGCCAGTCGTATTGGGCTTGCAGGTCTTCGGGGGCACATTCGTGTTCCCAATAGCAAGGGACGTTCATCCCGTCCAAAGCGTCGGCAAGTGCAGACAAGATTTGCTGTCCGTCGAGCTGGCCTTCGGTCGGCAGGTAGATGCCGTCTGAAAAACGTCCGCCGAGTTGCGGTTCGCGTTTGGCGATGTCGTCGGCGCGCCAACGGACGATTTCGTCATCCGCTACGCCGCCGCGTTTGAGATGGCGGACGAACTCGCTGGATAATGGCTTGTCCTGCCCGTGCCACACAATCAGGCTGCCGTTTTCCTGCATCATGGTCGGCGTTTTCAGACGACCTCGTATGTCGCGCCACAGCGGAATGCTCTGCCTGCCCAGTTTGATGACTTCGGGCGTAGCCTCGACCGCTTCCGCAGCAGGCGCGAGCATGGCGGCGGCAACATAAGCGGCGGCGTGTTCGCCTTTGCGCCCGCCCTTGTCAAAGAGGGCAATGGATAAACCTTGTTCTGCAAGTTGTAAAGCAGTCAGACGGCCGCAGAGGCCGCCGCCGAGAATGGCGATACGGGGCATGGTGGATTCCTTTGCAGTGTTTGGGCAGTCGGGAAGACGAAAGACAAGACGGAAGCGGGATCCACCGAATGGCGGGAAATGCGAGAAAGGGAACGGAAGCCTGAAAAGGCGTTTGACAGCTTGTTTCCTACGCAGGCATTACCCCGACAGGTTCTACGGATTCCGCTGGCGCGGTCTCAGCTGTTTGCAGGAACAAGCAGCACTCCGACAAGAAAATATGAAGTTTATACAGATTTATTTATTTTGGCAAAAGATTGTCTGAAAATACAAATTTTCATGAGACAAAATACTTTAAAAGGGATAATTTTTCCAAATCAATCTTGGCACTTAATCCAAATGAAACGCACTATTAAAGGAATTTGTTCCAAAACACAAAATGGAAACATTAAATACAAACAAATAACGACAAATAGATAATTACCTAACTGCCTAATCTAAAATATAGTTTATAGTGTGCAATTCAAAATATTGATTTACCAATAAAAAAATGTCATCCGCAATGCGGATGACACTTAATTTTAAAGCAATTATTCGCTAACTGTATTAGCAGCTTTATCAACTAATTCAACAAGTGCTAATGGGGCATTATCGCCTTTTCGGAAACCATACTTCAGCACACGAACATAGCCACCATTTCGGGTAGCAAAGCGAGGACCCAATTCATCAAACAATTTAACCACAACATCACGATCACGAGTGCGGTCAAATGCCAAACGACGGTTTGCCAAGGAAGGTTTTTTACCCAATGTAATCAAGGGTTCTACTACGCGGCGCAATTCTTTAGCTTTAGGCAAAGTTGTCACAATAGTCTCGTGAGTCAACAATGAGTTCGCCATATTACGCAGCATTGCAGCGCGATGGCTGCTTGTACGGTTTAATTTGCGGTTACCATTACGATGACGCATGTCATTATCCTTTAATCTTCAAACTTACGGCTTTTCTA
>ERZ773196.1220-NODE-1220-length-14739-cov-9.387701_pt1 | contig 14739 bp, 9 predicted proteins | sample MGYA00581009_ERZ773196 | MGnify/ENA primary metagenome ERZ773196 (study PRJEB29015, sample SAMEA2738162) | human oral metagenome | biome: human oral; feature: human-associated habitat; material: saliva | place: China | collected 2243 ... | reverse complement strand
TATTTTAAGGAGTGACCCTATATGAAAAAGGTTATGTCAGGTTTACGATTTGTATTTAGAAATGGAGAAACATGGACGATTAATCGCCGTTTGATTGGTGACTTATGGATTAAAAAAGTTACAACATCATTTGGACGTATTAACGGTGGAGAATTCCAAGAAATTCACCCATGTGAATCATTACGTATTGAAATCTTCCCTGAAGCAGACCACGTTATGTCAGAAGACATCAACTTAGGTGGTTTAGAATTAGGAATGTTCGAACGCGTTAAAAAATATAGCGATATCGAATTAATGGATATTTTATATGTTGATGGAAATCATCCAAAATCAGATGTAATTGTTGACAAAGATCGTGTTTATTTCCCATACAGCCCAGTAGATGAAGATGGAAATGACAACAAATACCAAAGTTCAGCAATTGGTTCACACGGTAACTTATTCATCGTGATTGACCCAGAAAAATCTGTGGAAGATATCTACCCAGAAATTTAATTGCCAATTGAACCTAGGACATTTGTCCTAGGTTTTTTATTTAGTTTGATTTATTTATTTTATTATATAAGAAGTCTAGTTCTTTTCATGATTTCAAGGTATAATAAACCTATCACAAGTTAAAGGAGAAAGTGTATGAAAGTTTGTTTTATTGCAGCTGAAGCAGCTCCCTTTGTTAAAGTAGGAGGGTTAGGAGACGTTATTGGTTCTCTTCCAAAGGCCCTTCGTGAATTAGGCGTAGATGCACGTGTTATTTTACCTTTGTATTCTAGTATTGACCGCGAACGTTTTGGTTTAAAATACAAAGCATACCAATTTGTTGATTTAGGTTGGAGACATTCGTATTGTGGAATTTTCGAGACTGAAGTGGACGGAGTTCCTTGTTATTTTGTAGATAATGAACAATATTTTAATCGTGACAGTATTTATGGACAAGCAGATGATGGGGAGCGTTTTGCTTTCTTCTCAAAAGCAGCTCTTGAAATCCTACCAGCTCTTGATTTTAAACCAGATGTTGTGAATGTAAACGACTGGCATACAGCACTTTCTGTCATTTACTTAGACGTGTTGAAGAGTCGTGAAGCAGAATTCTATAAAGATATGAAGAGTGTACTTTCGATTCATAATATCGAATTCCAAGGTCGATTCAACCCATATGAAATGGGAAATCTATTTGGATTAGAAAATAAATATTTTGACGCACTCATTTACAATGGTGACGTGAACTTACTAAAAGGTGCGATTCAATTGGCGGACCGCGTGAATACAGTAAGTGAAACATATGCTCGTGAAATCTTGGACCCTTATTTCTCATATGGACTCGACAAGATTTTAACTGTTGAACAAGGAAAATTAAGAGGAATCTTAAACGGAATTGATGTGGATAAATTCAATCCAAAAACAGATCCAATGATTCCTGTAAATTACGACTTAAAAACATTTGAAGATAAGGTTCAAAATAAATTAGCATTCCAAAAAGAGATGGACTTAGAAGTGAATGCCGATATTCCTTTAATTGGAATGGTAACACGACTTACTCACCAAAAAGGAATTGACTTAATTTTACAAGCAAGCGAAGAAATTCTTAAAACAGGTGCACAATTAGTGATTCTAGGAACAGGGGATGCTCATTATGAGAGTGCTTTACGTTCATTAGAACACTACAGACATGACCGTGTTCGTAGTATTTTATTATTCTCGAATGAAATGTCTGCAAAGATCTATGCAGCAAGTGATTTATTCTTAATGCCTTCTAAAACAGAGCCATGCGGATTATCACAACTGATTTCAATGCGCTACGGAACAGTTCCTGTTGTTCACCGTGTTGGTGGATTACGTGATACAGTTATTCCATTTACAGGCGTTGAAGGAAATGGATTTACATTCGAAAGCTTCCAAGCTGGCGATATGATGGATGCGATTTACCGCGCTGTGACATGTTTCTACCAATCACCTGATGAATGGAAACAAATTATCAAGAACAATTTACAAAAAGACGTAAGTTGGGAACAGTCCGCTAAGAAATATTTAGATTTATACCATGAAGTGGTATAAAAAATAAGAAGGAGGCTCTTAAATGGTCGAAAAAAGTTTAACAAGTCGTGTTGAAACTTCATTAAAGAATCAATTTGGTGTAACCATCTCAAATGCAAGTAAGAGACAAGTATACGAAGCGATGATGAGATCTGTTCGTGATATTTTAATGGAAAAGAAATTCAGCTTTGAACAAACATTAAAACAAACTCGTCAAAAACGTGCGTACTATATGTCAATGGAATTCCTAGTAGGACGTACACTTCGTAATAACTTATTCAATTTAGGCATTGAAAAAGAAGCAAAAGAGTTCTTGAGCGAAAACAATTTTTCACTCGATGAAATTTACAATATGGAACCAGATCCAGGCCTAGGAAATGGTGGTCTAGGACGTCTTGCGGCTTGTTATTTAGATGCTTTAACAAGTAATGAATATCCAGTCACAGGATTCTCAATTCTTTACGAATATGGGATTTTCAAACAAGTGATTACAAACGGTTGGCAACAAGAATTCCCAGATCAATGGTTAGACCTTGGAAAATATGGCTTAGTGTACCGTAATGACGAAGAAGTTGAAGTGCGTTTTGGTGGGGAATTAGAGCAAGTGATGACAGAAACTGGCTTAAAAGTGAACCACAAAAACTATACTTCAATCCAAGCAGAACCATATGATTTATTAATCTCTGGTTATGATGCTTCAGCTGTAAACACACTTCGTTTATGGGAAGCCAAAGCCAAAACAGGTTTCAATATGAAACTATTTGAACGCGGTGAATATTCTAAATCATCAGAAGCAGAAGCAATTGCGTCTTCTATTTCGAAGTTATTATATCCAGCCGATGTAACAAATGAAGGTAAAGAGTTACGTATTAAACAACAATACTTCTTTATTAGTGCTTCATTACAACAATTAGTGAAGAACCATTACCGTGAATTTGGTACATTAGAAAACTTCTCAGAACATGTAGCGCTTCATATTAATGATACTCACCCTGCAATGGGCGTTGCTGAATTAATGCGCTTATTAGTGGATGAGTATGGCTATGGATGGGATAAAGCGTGGGAAATCACGACGAAGACATTTGCGTATACAAACCACACTATCATGGCAGAAGCATTGGAAAAATGGCCAGTATCCTTATTCCAACCAATTCTTCCACGTATTTACTCAATTATTGAAGAAATTAATAGACGATTCTGCTTATGGGTCATGGAACAAGGAAAACAATATACATTACGTGATACAGCGATTATTTATGACGACATGATTAAGATGGCAAATCTTTCTATCGTAGGTAGTCATTATGTAAACGGGGTATCAAAACTGCATAGTGATATTCTTGTTCGTGATACGTTTAAAGCCTTTAACGATTTATATCCAGGAAAATTCGGTAATGTGACAAACGGGATTGCGCACCGCCGTTGGTTAGGTCAAGCAAATCCAGAACTTGCTACTTACTTAGAAAATTTAATCGGAGATGACTTCATTAAAGACCTCTCTGGCATTTCAAAATTGAATGCTTATAAAGATGATGAGAAAGTGCTGAAAGACTTACAAGCCATTAAATTAACGAAGAAAGAGCAATTAGCGACTTACATTAAAGAAACGCTTGCGATTTCAGTAAATCCTCATTCAATCTTTGACGTACAAGTGAAGAGATTACATGAATACAAACGCCAATTATTAAATGCGTTACACATTGTATATCTTTACCATGAAATTAAATACAATGGATTACGTCCAACTCCACGTACATTCATTTTCGCTGCGAAGGCTTCTTCAGGATACCAAATGGCGAAAAACATTATTAAATTCATCCACTCAATTTCTCAAATGATTGAAAGTGACGAATTAGTACGTGAGTACATTAAAGTAGTATTCATTCCAGACTACAAAGTGACTCTAGCGGAAATCATCTTGCCAGCTGCGGATGTGAGTGAACAAATCTCTCAAGCGGGTAAAGAGGCGAGTGGTACTGGTAACATGAAACTGATGTTAAATGGTGCCGTGACGCTTGGTACAATGGACGGAGCAAACGTTGAAATTTATGAAGCTGTAGGCGAAGACAATATTGTCATCTTCGGTTTAGAAACAGAAGAAGTAGAAGCGTTATATGCTAAAGGATACAAACCTTGGGAATACTACAATAATTCACCTAAGATTAAGACCGTTCTTGATTTCATCCGTACAATGACAGTTGGTGGTATGAACTTCAACTTCATCGTGGATTACTTATTAACTCAAGATCACTATATGTGTTTGGCTGACTTTGATAGCTATGTCGAGGCGCAAGAACGCATTGAAAAAGACTTTAATGATTCATCTAAATGGATGAAGATGAGCCTCGCAAATATTGCAAATGCAGGTATCTTCTCAGCTGACCGTTCAGTTAAAGAATATGCAAAAGACATTTGGCACATCAAACCTGTTCAAGGTTAAACCAATAAAAAAAGAGATTCTCACAAGTTAGGTATGCCTCACAGTGAGAATCTTTTTTTGTGGATTAAATTTCATATGCTGCAAAGCCAAATGCAGGAACAAGAAGTCCGTTTGGATGGTTTCTTATTTGGTGACTTGCAAAAATTTGTTTTCCATGAAGACCTTCAATGTATTCCGTATGTTCATTCATATTCACGGCACATAGGAGAGAGCCACGTTGGTACACAAGGCATCCATTGTTTTCGTAAATGACATTGAAATCTCCCTTGAAGTCTTCTTTGTTTTCTGTTCTAAAAGCTGTTAATGCTTTATAATGCTCGAAGATTTCTTCGTTGATTTTTTTCTTGCTGAATGTCTTACGGTTATATGGATCACGGAATCCTTGCATTCCAATTTCATCCCCATAATAAATCGAAGGAACACCTGGTAGAGTAAATTGGATAAAGCTCGCAATCTTTAGTTTTTGAATCGCATCTTCAAGTTCAGCACCGGTTAATTCAAGTGTTGGGCGCTCATGAAGTGGAACAGCTTCCGTATCACCGAACCCAATTTTTGTAATAATACGTTCCGTATCGTGACTATCTAGTAAGTTCATGAGAACGTCTAGAGCAGGTTTTGGATAATGATCAATCAATTCTTCAATGGCATAGCGTAAAGCGTGTGAGTTCTTTGTTTGAACAAAATTAATAATCGCATCTTTCCAAGGATAGTTCATCACGCTGTCCAGTTGTTTTCCTAAGAAATAACGACGGCGATGGTCATATGCAAATTTCGTAGTCGCATCTTCCCAAACTTCACCAATAATGAGGGCATTTGGGTCTGTTTGTTTAACAGTTACTCGTAATGCGTCTAAGAACTCGTCAGGAAATTCATCCGCAACGTCTAAACGCCAGCCACCAATCCCAAGATGTTGCCAGAAGGGTAAGACACCGGTTTTTGGATCATTGATAAATTTCATATAGGAAGGTTCCAATTTATTCACCGTTGGAAGGTTTGTAAAGCCCCACCAAGAGTGATACGTATCTGGAAACTCCATAAAGCTAAACCAAGGATAGTATGGAGACTCAGTTGAGTTATAGGCACCAACGCTATCATAATGACCTTGTTTGTTGAAATAAATACTGTCATCACCAGTGTGACTAAATACACCGTCTAGAATAATTTCGATTCCATTTTTTCTGAATTTTGCACATAGTTTTTTAAAGTCTTCATTTGTTCCTAAATATGGATCCACATTGAAATAATCCGCAGTGGAGTAGCGGTGGTTATCTGGGCTCTCCATAATTGGATTTAAGTAAATACAATTTACATTTAAGGCTTTGAAGTGTTCGAGTTCTTCTTCGATTCCTTTTAAATTCCCAAGATAGAAATCCTGCGCTTTGTAATTTTCATGTGTGATACTTGATTGAGGCAATTCGTCCCACTCATCATGACGGTAACGAATCTCTTCATTGGCTGCTTTTTTCGCTTTATATTTCTCGCTTCTCTTAAAACGGTCTGGGAAGATTTGATACATAATTCCACCCTTAAACCATTCCGGAGTCGTGAATTGTTCTTCATAAACCGTTAATTGCCAGCTATTAATCTCATGATAGTTTAGAACAGGAACTGCATGGAATTCATGGTTGCTAAGGAAGTAAGTACCGATTTCAGAACGAACTTCAAAGTAGTAGAAATATAGTCCTGAATGCAATGGTGAAATTTCAAATGAGTATAAAGTCGCATCTGCTTCAATCGTAGAACGACTTGGATGATAGATGCTTGTTGTTTGCGTTAAATCTTCTTTAAGTACTAATTGGATAGAAGAGAGGTGAGTCTCTTTCGTAACTTTAACTTGTATAAAAATAGTTTGGTTATCCGTCACTGCTCCTGAAGGATACTTATTTTTTAGTGAGTGATAGAAAATCATAATAGGCCCCTTTTTTTGTCAATCTATGTTCATTGTAATACAAAGCGGTAAAAAGTGATACCAAAACGGGTTTCATGAAAAGTACAGAGAATTAAACAAAAATTTTTAAGAAAATTCATGAAAACCACTGTGAAAATTTAAGAAATATGTTATAATTTAAACAAGAGAAATGTATCAATATCAACCTTCTCTAATTTTTTATCCCAACTATGAAAACGCTTATTTTATTTTTGTGAGCGAATGCGTAAAGGAGTGATGGCTTAGTGCAACAACTAGCAGAATATTTATTTCATGAAGGAAGGAATTTCCATAGTTATGATTTCCTTGGTAGCTTCTTAGGTGACAACGAATGTACATTCCGCGTATGGGCTCCAAATGCAAAAGAAGTCTATGTAACGGGGGATTTCTGTGAATGGAGACCAACCGATTATAAGATGGAGCGTATTAATCAAAATGGGATTTATGAAATCACAATTCCAAATGTAAAAGAGTACGATGCTTATAAATATGTGATTGTTCCGCATCATGGAGATTGGTTATGGAAAGCAGATCCATATGCACGCCATGCGGAAACAAGACCGAAAACAGCATCTAAAGTATACGATTTCCCTGAATTCCAATGGTCAGACGAAAAGTGGATGAAACAAAGAACCGTCCCTTATCAACTACCGTTAAACATATATGAAGTTGAGCTAGGCTCGTTTAAGAAGAAAGAAAATGGTGATCCTTATTCTTATCGTGAGTTAGTGGATGTACTCATTCCATATGTGAAAGAGATGAACTACACGCATATTGAATTGTTGCCAATTACCGAATATCCGTATGATAAGTCATGGGGATATCAAGTGACAGGATTCTTTGCAGCGACTTCAAGATTTGGAACTCCAGAAGACTTTATGTATTTTGTGGATGAATGTCACAGGGCAGGTATCGGAATTATCTTAGACTGGGTACCAGGGCATTTTACAAAAGACGCTTTTGGGTTATATGAATTCGATGGCACACCTTGCTATGAATACGGTGACCCTCGTATCCAAGAACATAAAGGATGGGGAACGAGAGCATTTGATTACGGCAAGACAGAAGTTGTTTCATTCTTGTATTCAAGTGCAGTATTCTGGCTTGAAAAATTCCACATCGACGGACTTCGCGTGGATGCTGTAAGTTCAATGTTGTTCTATAACTATTGCAGAAGTGAAGAAGAATCAGCTCGTAATATTTACGGAGGATTTGAAAACCTAGAAGCGATTCGATTTATTCAATCTCTGAATGATTATGTACGTAATGAATATCCAGGTGTCATGATGATTGCTGAAGAGTCTACTGCTTTCGCTGGGGTTACCAAACCAGTAGAAGAAGGAGGACTTGGATTCCACTTCAAATGGAATATGGGTTGGATGAATGACTCTCTAGATTACTTAGAGAAAGATCCTCTATTTAGAGGTGGCATCCATAATCAATTTACGTTCTCGATGATGTACGCCTTCTCTGAAAACTATATTTTACCGATTTCTCATGATGAAGTCGTTCACGGGAAGAAATCGTTACTAGATAAAGCGTCTGTTTCTTATGAAGACAAGTTTTCTAACTATCGAGCTTTCATGGGCTATATGATGGCTCACCCTGGTAAGAAATTAAACTTCATGGGAAATGAAATTCCACAAATGATTGAGTGGAATGAAGAGCGTGAATTAGATTGGTTCTTACTCAAATATCCTATTCATGATGCGACTCATCGCTATGTGAAAGATTTAAACGCCTTCTACAAGAAGCATTCAGAACTGTGGCAACTTGACGGAGGCTGGACAGGATTTAGATGGCATGAGGTGGAAGATGTTTGGAATAACTGCTTCGTCTTCTCAAGAATGAATTCTAAAGGAGATTCAGTCATTGTTATCTCAAACTTCTCAGGGAACCACATTAAGAATTACGAAATTGGCGTTTCAAAATGGGGAAGCTATAAAGTTGCTCTCAACTCTGACGCTAAAAAGTATAACGGATCTGGAGTGGTGAATCGTGGACTTCATACAGTTACGAAACCACATAAAGGGTTTGATTATACACTCGCGGTGAATGTACCACCGTTTTCTACACTGTATATCATTAACAATCAATAATCGGAGGTTGGACGTATGGCAAGAAAGCAAGAAATCGTAGCAATGCTACTCGCAGGCGGACAAGGAACTCGCTTGCAAGTACTAACAAAGGATATGGCGAAACCAGCTGTTCCTTTTGGTGGGAAGTATCGTATCATCGATTTTCCTCTCTCAAACTGCGCAAATTCAGGGATTTCTACTGTTGGGGTGTTAACTCAGTTTATGCCTCTTGAGTTGAACTCTTACATGGGGAATGGGAACCCTTGGGACTTAGACCGTGTAGACGGAGGGTTAACAATTCTTCCTCCATATACAGCTGGAAAAACAGGGGAATGGTATAAAGGGACTGCCAATGCTATTTATCAAAATATTAAGTATATCGAGCAGTATGATCCAGAGTACGTATTAATCTTATCTGGGGACCATATTTATAAAATGAACTACAACAAGATGCTTGAATTCCATAAAGAGAAAAAAGCAGACTTGACGGTTGCTCATATTAATGTCCCACTAGAAGAAGCAAGTCGTTTCGGTATTTTAAATACGGATGATGATTTACGCATCGTAGAATTCTTGGAAAAACCTGAACATCCGGTTTCAACAAAAGCATCGATGGGGATTTACATCTTTAACTGGAAAGTACTTAAAGAGTATTTAATTCGTGATGAAGAAAATCCAGAAAGTGAAAAAGACTTCGGTAAAAACATTATTCCAATGTTACTTGAAGAAGACCGTCGTATTTACGCTTTCCCATTTGCAGGATATTGGAAAGACGTAGGTACTATCGAAAGTCTATGGGAAGCAAACATGGACTTAATCAAACGAAAAGAAGACTTTAATATTTCTGATAAAACTTGGAAGATTTACTATCGCCACGAAGGCAGACTTCCTCAATATATCGGAGAGAGCGCCGAAGTGACTGAATCAATGATTTCAGATGGAACAATTGTACTAGGAAAAGTCCATGAATCAATTGTATCGTCTGGAGTATCGATTGCTCAAAATTCTAAAGTCCTTGGAAGTATCATCATGCAGAATGCGGTCATTGAAGAGGGCGCAACAGTTGTGAACTCAATTATTGCAGAAGGCACGGTTGTAAAAAGCGGTGTGACTGTAGGCCATGAAGAAATTGAACTTGGTAAAGATATGATTACCGTTATCGGCAATTTCGAAGTGGTAGAAGAAGATACGAAAGTTGGAGGAAATTAATATGATCAAAGCGTTTTGTGTATTGTTTGCAGATAATTATAGAAATGACGACCTTCAAGGGTTAGTCAGAAATCGTACGGCAGCCGCTTTACCAGTAATTTCTCGTTATCGTATGGTGGACTTTATGCTATCTTCTCTTGTACATGCAGATATCGATAATATTGCATTATTAACGAATCATAATTACAAGTCTTTACTGGATCATGTCGCTTCAGGGAAAGATTGGGATTTAAACCGTAAACACCGTGGTTTGAAGATTATTACTCCGATGTCAAACTACTTATCAACACGTATCCCGCAAAATAAAATTGAAGCGTTAGCCAATACAATGGTGTATACGCAAGATTTAGATGAAGAGTTTGTAATTTTAGCTGATACAAACATTATCGGGAAAATTGATTTCAAAGAAATGTTCCAATATCACTTAGATACTGGTTCTGATATCACTGTTGCGTATACGTACCGCAAACCAACAGTAGGGGAATCACAAATTATCTTTGATGAAAATCATAAAGTGTATGAGTCGCTTTATCACTTCGACGGATCTGATCATGAATGTGCAACACAAGTGAAAATCTACATTTTAACAAAAGAATTATTCAATGGCATTGTTAAAAAAGGGTTAACACTTGGTTGGGAAGATATCTTACGTGACTATATCGCTAAGAACCTTGAAACATTACGTGTATTTGCATACCAAATTAAAGGATACTTGAAGGTCGTTAATACGATTAAAGATTACTATGACTTAAATATGGATATGCTTGATTTTGAAAATCTTCATGATGTATTCCTTTCTGGTACTCAAGTGATTACGCGTGTTAAAGATACGGTCCCTACAGGCTATGGTAAGAAAGCTGTAGTGAAGAATTCGATTCTCGGAGACGGTTCGAAGATTCGTGGTACGGTTGAAAATAGTATTATCTTCCGTGATGTTGTCGTAGAAGAAGGTGCGGTTGTTCGTAACAGTATCATTCTTTCAAATACCGTGATTAAATCAGGTGCTCATTTAGAGTATGTGATTGCTGATAAAGATGTTACGGTAAAACAACATACTGTTTTAACAGGTACGGAAGAAGTACAAGTCGTGATTGATAAAGGTAAAACCGTTTAATCAACTTTAAAAATGATAAAAGACAGCTTGGGCATTGCTCAAGCTTCTTTTTTTGCCTTAAAACTTTTCTACTGTTTGCAACAAGAGGAATAAGTTAGTAAACTAAATAAGTAGGAATTCTTTAGAAAGGAGCTTTTCTCATGGTAAGAAAATATGCTGTCATTGATTTAGAAACGACAGGGCCAAAATATGAGAGTGGAGATCGAATCTTCCAATTTGGTTGTACATTAATCGATGGCGATGAAGTGATTGAGCATGTCTCACTCAATATTAATCCTGAAAAAAGTATTCCATTCGAGATTCAATTATTAACGGGAGTGACGAATGCGGATGTGGCAACGGCTCCCTATTTTGATGAAGTGGCAATGACGATTTTTAATCTGTTAGAAGATCGAACGCTCGTTGCTCATAATGTTGGTTTTGACGGACCTTTTATTATGTCTGCTTTAACAGATGCACTGGGTCTAGAATTGGAAGTGCCACTCATTGATACGGTGCAACTGGCTCAAATTTGTTATCCAACAGCGCTCAGTTATCGACTTAGTGATTTAACAGAGGCGCTAGAGATTCATCATACTCAAGTACATACAGCAGGCAGTGATGCTCGAGCAACAGCTGAACTATTCTTAAAAATGAAGACTAAGTTTCGAGAGTTGTCGACGATTACGTTGAAACAGCTAACCGAATTCTCTGGAGAATTACTAGGGGATACGGGTACGATTTTTGAGGAAATTTTAGAAGAAAAAGGAAAAGAAGAAAAACAAGAATTTCCTTTAGAACAAGGTTTTGTCGTTTCTCCTCTAGCCGTAAAAGAGGTAGAGTTAAAGTCTTCTAAACGAAAGATAAATGCACTTGAAGCTTATCAGAAATTAGTAGATTCTGGATTCTTAGAAGATAAGGCAAGTCAGCGTGAGATGATAACCACCATAGAATCGTTGATTGAAACTGACGAACCTTTGCATTTTATTGAAGCCAGCCCTGGTTCAGGGAAAACATACGCTTACTTACTGGCAGCATTTGAAAAAGCGAGTAAGAGAAAACCAATCTGGATAGTCACTTCGAACTTATTATTGCAACAACAACTGATGGAGGATAGTGTCGCTCCGATTATTACAGAGTTAAAGATTAAGACACCTGTAATTTCTATAAAAGGGCAAAGACACTATATTGATTTAACAGCCTTCAAGCGTGCAATTCACAAGTATCAAGAGGAGAGAAGTGCAAGAAACAGCCTTTCTATTATGGGGTTACTCGTGTGGATTACAAAGACGCAAACAGGTGATTTATCTGAATGTAATCAAGTGCTTCATCAAGCAACGTTATGGAAAGAAATATCGGTAAAAGATGCAAATGAGGAAGGAAGTCTGTATTGGGACAAGGCAGTAGCTTCAGTTCAACAAAGTCCAATTGTGGTTACTAATCATGCATTCCTTATTCAGTACGCTTCATTGATCGCTCATCGTGTAAAACCTGTTGTACTGATTGATGAAGTGCAGCAGTTTGAGCATGCCATAGAGCAATATGGCACGACTACCATTAACTTCTCTCATTTATTCGAGTTGCAACAATTATGGTCTGACCATCACTTAAATGCGATGTTTCATTTTTCAAAAGAAGAGGAACATCTCTCTCGTACGATGAATCGTAAGTTATTAGAAATTTGTGATTTATATGAAACATGGTTTGAAGAGTTGAAGAGTGGACAACAACTGTCATCTTCTTTTGTATTTACATCCAGTGAGTGGAAGGAGTCAATCCACTGTGAAATGGTGAATGCCATGCAAAAGGCACTGTCTGGTGTTATGAATTTATTACAAGCGAATGCAGACAAGACTACTTTGTTTGAAGAAAGTGCTTTTTTATTAAAAGAACTAATGGAGTCTATCTCTCAATTTCAAATGGATGGTAGTGATTATTTTGTCATCGAAGAAAAAGAACAGTATGGACAAAATACTCTCGAATTATTAAGAGTGAAACCAGTCATTCAAGTCTTCAATCAGTTTAGTGAGAAGATGAGACAAATAATTGGAATTTCAGCAACGATTCCAACGTTTACACCGTTATTCCATGAGTTAGAGGCAAAAGAGAAGTTGACGGTGATCGAGACAAAAGCAGAAACTGCCGACCATCAAATATTTATCCCTAATGATTTGGTGGCCGTAAATTCTTCCTCGAGTCAACAGTATCACGCACAAATTGCAGACTGTATCGAGAAAATCTATGAGCGAAAGGGCGGAAGAATGCTCGTATTGATGCATTCAGTAGAAGCGCTCTTAGCAGTAGAGAGTCTGTTAGAAGACTTTTGCCGTGCTCATCAAATTGAACTTTTGGCTCAAAAAGGACCTCAAATGGGTCGAAGAATCCAACGTCGTTTCCAAGAAAGAAATGATGCGATTTTACTGGGGGTCTATAGTTTCTGGGAAGGATTTGATAGTGGCGGACAATCGATTGATTCACTTGTAATCACTAAATTGCCATTCCCAAATCCAGTGTCAACGGCTCAACAAATTATTCAACTAGAGATGAAAGAACAAGAGCGTTCTTATTTCGGTCATTATGCGATGAGGATGATGCTTCTTCAACTGTATCAAGGACTAGGACGTTTTAGTAGACCGCATCAAAAGAGTGCCGAAATTTGGTTGTTAGATGTTCGGGCAACGATTAGTAAATATGCGATGAAAGTAAAAAGTGTTTTCCCGGAAAATGCTACGGTTATAGAGAAACCATTTAAAAAGTGTTTGAACGTTGGGAAGAATAAAAATATGTAGGGCATCATCTTATATGTATGGTGGTATTTTTACGTTAAATAGCGTATAATACCATTATCTATGAAAATTAGAGTAGAGGAGAGAAATTGATGAAACGCAGAACAATGTTTATTCTTTTACTCACTTTATTTCTATTATTTTTAGCTGCTGCAAGTATTTTCCTAGTGAGTGTGGACCCAAAAATTAAGAAACGAAATGACGCACTTACGATGATGGCGCCAACCGTAGAATTTTCAAAGGTAACAAAGTTTTACTTGTTTAATACGGATACTTCTTACTACACTGTTATGGGTGAAGATAAAGAAGGCAATGCCATTTATGCAATTATTCCTGAAGAGGGTGGAGATGTCACAATTCTTCAGCAATCAGCAGTTGTCAATGAGCAAGAAGCTCGTTCAATTACATTACAAGATAAACCAGATGTTGAAGTGCTTGAAGCAAGACTTGGCCTTTTAAACGGGGAACCTGTATGGGAAGTCAATTATCGTATGAGTAATCAACGTATTGGTTATTACTATATTTCAGCGAAAAATGGTAAATGGATTAAAGATATTGAGAATATATAGAAATTGGTGATTTATGGTAAAAATTTCAGATAGAGTATCGAAAATTTTGCCTTCAGGAACTCTAGCAATGACACAAAAAGCTAGAGAACTAAAAGCTCAGGGAAGAAAGATTATTAGTTTATCGATTGGTGAACCTGATTTTAATACACCTGAAGTGATTACAGAGGCAGCCATTGATGTTTTAAGAAAACACGAAACCGATCATTATACACCAGCTTTGGGAATAGATAAGTTAAGACAGGCGATTTGTGATTTTCATAAACGTAAAGATGGAATTGATTTGCAAAAGGAGCAAGTTGCGACTTTTGCGGGTGCTAAATTTGCGCTGTATTCAGTCTTTATGACTTTAGTAGATCCAGGAGACGAGGTTTTAATTCCAATTCCTTACTGGGTGAGTTATGCCGAACAAATTCAATTAGCGGATGGCGTTCCGGTGTATATTGAAACTAGAGAAAAAAATTCGTTTAAACTAACAGTCGATTTACTAAACGAATACGTAACGGATAAGACAAAACTCTTGGTACTCAATGCGCCTTCGAATCCTTCAGGGCTCTTGTATACAAAAGAAGAGTTACTAGCGATTGGAAATTGGGCATTAGAACATAATGT
>ERZ773196.1218-NODE-1218-length-14742-cov-4.176074_pt1 | contig 14742 bp, 15 predicted proteins | sample MGYA00581009_ERZ773196 | MGnify/ENA primary metagenome ERZ773196 (study PRJEB29015, sample SAMEA2738162) | human oral metagenome | biome: human oral; feature: human-associated habitat; material: saliva | place: China | collected 2243 ... | reverse complement strand
TTCGTGGTGCATATATCAAAGGTGCTTTTGGTGGCAAGAAGACAAAATCAAAGGTAGTCAAATTCGTACAAGATAAGTGCGAATGCATGGGGCAGGATAAGAAATGCCCCTATTGCGGTGGTACAGGGTGGGTAACGCTCACTGATAAGGCGGTTGTGCAAGAATCAGAAATGGAAATGCCTCCTAATATGCAGGCTATCGCCACGCTGCTCTATCATCACGACCCAACATGGCGCAAGGTGGAGAAGAAACAAGATGATGAAGATGCACTCTACTCCGAGAATGGTATCGATATTGATAAATGGATGACTGACAACACGAATGAATAGAATAGAACCTCAGCAGATATATGCTCCGTTGTACCACAACAAGGATAAGTTTATCATTCTTGTTACAGGGGGTCGTGGAAGTGGAAAGTCTTTCAATGTTTCCACTTTCATTGAGCGTTTACTGTTTGAGGTTAAGCACCCAACTCCTGTAAAGAGAATAGTTCATCAGATACTCTATACCCGTTATACAATGGTATCGGCTTCTATATCTGTTATCCCCGAGTTTATGGAGAAGGTGGATCTTGATGGAAACTCGAAATGGTACACGCACACAAAGACGGATGTAAAGAACCTCCGTAGTGGTGGCGCAGTGATGTTTAGAGGTATCAAGACATCAAGCGGAAACCAAACAGCAAAGTTAAAATCTATTCACGGTGTTACAACTTTTGTAGTAGACGAGGCAGAGGAGTGGGTATCGGAGAAAGAGTTTGAGACAATAATGCTCTCAATCCGTCAGAAAGGAATACAGAACCGCATTATCATCGTTATGAACCCTACGGACAATAACCATTGGGTTTATAGGCGGTTTATAGAGAATACCCATAAGGAGGTGATGTATGATGGTATACCTGTTCAGATTAGCACCCATCCGAATGTACTACATATCCATACTACCTACTTAGACAACGCTGAGAACCTATCCCATGAGTTTATCAAGGAGGTTGAGGACATGAAAGCTAACAACCCCGAGAAGTACGCTCATACCGTTATGGGAAGATGGGCGGATGTTGCAGAAGGCGCTGTATTTAAGCATATCGGCATCGTTAAGGAGTTCCCTAAATGGTGCAAAAAGGTTGCTATCGGTGATGACTTTGGATTTACTCACGACCCGAGCGCAGGAATACTATGCGGTATCATTGATAATGATTTATATCTGGATGAAGTCTTCTATCGCACGGGGATGTTATCATCTGACATTGTAAAGGAACTCAAGCGATTTGGCAGCTTAAAAGTATTCTCCGAGAGTGCAGACCCCCGACTGATACAAGAGATACATAACGCAGGTATAAAGATTTACCCCGTAGATAAGAGCGGTAACTCTATCATCGCAGGAATAGATAAGATGCTATCCTTTGATCATATCTTTGTTACAGAGCGGTCGTATAACCTCCGTACAGAGTTCAGAAAGTACGTATGGGACACTGATAAGGACGGCAACTATATCAACCAGCCAATAGACAAGTATAACCACGGCATAGATGCGGTTCGCTATTATGTCCTTGGACAACTATTAGGAAAGATTTTGAAACCAAAGGGCGACATGGCGGCAGCTTTCGCCCGATAAATAGGATAACGATATGATAAAGACATTAGAAGATATCCTCGCATTGGAGGACATCAACCAGAAGATAGCATACCTCAAGAAAGGCAGGCGCACTACCATCCCCGACACATGCAAAAATCTTGCTGATTGGGACATGACGAAACATGACATCATGAACCCAGAACTTTACAAGAAGATTAAAGTCCTTGTAAAGATGGCAGAGGATAAGTTTGACCCCGAGAGCGGAAAGACAATACACATCCCTGCACAATATGAAATGAAAGAGCCTAACCGCATTGCAATTCCTATTGAGCAGGATATAGTAAACATCCATACTGCCTTTTGCGTAGGCACAGAACCCACGCTTGACTGTACCCCCGAAGACGATGGAGAGAAGAATGTATTTGAAACCATTAAACAGGTATTCAAGAAGAATAAACTGAAATTTCAAAATCGCAAGTTAGTCCGTTCGTGGCTATCAGAGCAGGAAGTGGCAGAGTATTGGTACGTTGTCAAAGATGATGGCTTTTGGGCGCAGCTAAAGCGCAGAATTGCGTCCATCTTTGGAAATAAAGTACCCGAATATCAGTTAAGGTCACAAATATGGTCGCCATTCCGTGGGGATATATTGTATCCTTTCTTTGATGATAATGGTAAAATGATAGCTTTCTCCCGTGAATACAAGAAGAAGGACTTAGACGGCAACGAACACACCACATTTATGACTATTACCGCAGATAAGGTGTATCAGTGGGAACTTGATAAGACATGGTCGGAGAATGTAGAACGTACATTTGCGCATCAGTTTAAGAAGCTCCCCGTTATGTACGCTTTCCGTCCTGAGCCATTATGCGCAAAGATTAAGCAGTTACGTATCCGATTAGAGAAGTGTTTGAGTGGCTATGCCGATTGCATTGATAATCATTTCTTCCCACTTCTTATGCTCTTTGGAGAGTTGCAGCCTGACAACTTAAGCGGTGATGCACGTAACAGAATGATGCAACTAACGGGAGATGGTGCAAATGCGCAATACCTCACATGGAATCAATCCTCCGACCCTATCAAGGTGGAGATTGAAACTTACTTTAATCAGATTTACGGACTGACAAACACCCCTCGTATCTCATTCGACCAACTCAAAGGTACGGGCAATGCTCTTAGTGGTACAGCTTTCCGATATGTCTTTATGGCTGCTCACATGGCAGTACAGAACCACGCAGAGGAATTGGGAGAGTTTTTCCAACGAAGAGTTAATTTCCTCACGTCTGCTATTGGCACGCTGAACACATCACTCGAAGCCGCAAGTAAGACAGTGAGCATTGAAACAGAGATTGTTCCTTTCATGATTGATAGCGAAAGAGATAAGGTTGAAACGGCTGCTGCTGCCGTCAGTGGTGGCGTATGGTCAACGGAACATGGGGTAAGTTTCTGTTCTAACTATGGTGAGTTGCAGGACGAGTTGCAACAAATCAGAGAAGAACAGAAAGAAAATGCGGCACCAACGCAGCCGAAAACCACTGAACCAAAACTGAAAGAATAGGACTTCTTTTTTAGGTTTATATTGTTTGTTGAGCCGTCTGCATGGGAATGTGGGCGGCTTTTTTGTGGTTTTAAGTATTGCTTGAAAAAATCTTTGAAAAAGTTTTGTAGTTTCAAAAATAGTGCATATCTTTGCAGCGTTCAAGAAATGGTAGTAACCTACTTCGCAGGGCAAGCGGTTAATTTGCTCAATATAAGTTGGGCTTTTTTTATACCCATACTTGATATATAGGCGGTCGTCTATTTGCGTGAAATTTTTGCTCTTCGGGGTAGGCCATTTCTTGAACAGCGCAAATGGCGACCGCTTCTTGTTGCCTATAAATAAAATGTTCAAGAAATGGTAAAGAAAAAAGTTATTATTGCTATAGCAACAGATTCAACAGCAAATGCTTTGTATGAGTATGCAAATTTTATCAATGATAATACGCACATGCGAGCATATCCAAGCGTAGATAATGAAGCGGTATTTTTCCCCGTAGATAGATATGACTTAAAATGGCTCAAGAGTGTCCTTTTAGAAAAAGGGTATAATATCAAAATAAAAGATGCGCTTGATTGATATAAAATAAAAAAATACTTATTACAAAACTTCAAACAATATTATTTCAAGGGTTGTTTATCATTTGATAAGCAGCCCTTTTTGTTTATCAATAGATAACTAAAAAGTGTTTTAGTTACTTCATTTTGTGTTTTTTATAACAATGGTATCATTGTTATTTTTACGACATTGAAAAGCATAATCCCCCTTATTCTTAGTATGTATCTTTGACAAAAAGATTGTTAAGGATAACATTTTTATAAAAATGAATATTTACGAAAAATTACTGGCAGCTCTCAAGACCAAGTTTCAAGGGGTTGAGGATGCCACTCTTCAGCGTATCGCAAGCAAGAAAGCTGAAGGAGTAACGGATGAGAGCAAGGTGAACTCTATCGTTGAGGGTATCTCCTTTCAAGACGTATTAACAAGTTATGGCGACTATCGGGCTGATGGCGCGCAGAAGACCGCAATTTCCAATTACGAGAAGAAGCACAACATCAAGGACGGAAAGCCAATCGAGGAACCCAAACCACAAGACCCACCAACAGACCCAAAGCCTAAACCTACAGAGGAAGTGCCAGCGTGGGCACAGAATCTTATCGACTCCAACAAGACTTTGAGTGAGAAATTGGCAGCAATGGACGCCAAGACAAAGGCGGATATTCGCAGTCAGCAGATTGAAGAGGTGGCGAAAACATTTGGTATTCCTGAGTTTGCCTACAAAGGCAAAACTATCGCTGATGATGCAGACCTTAATCAGTACTTCACGGACTTGAAGCAGGAGATGCAGAACAGCGGTTTCCAGTTCGCAAAGTCTCCCGAAGAGGGAAACCACGAACACAAAACAGAAGTGAATTCCATTGCTGAACAAATCAACAAGGGAACACAAGAGATTGTAGAACAAAACAAAAAGTAATTTATGGCAGGATTTAAGTACAATTTGCCGCCCAAGGAAGAGCAGGAAGAGCGTTACGACGTTTCTACGGGTCTTCGCCGTCGTGGCAATTATGTCCTTGATGTCGCAGGATTGACGGTAGGCAGCTATGTGCCTTCGTTCACTCCTATTGCAGCCGACCTCAAGGCAAAGACCGCAAAGATTGTGGTAAATGTTTTGGTTGTTGAAGGTGTGAACGATAATGCGACCGAAATCAAGATTGCAAAAGGTTCGTACATTCAAGTAGGAACTATCCTTGGCAATGGCGCAAAGGGTGCAAAGGTTAAGTCTATTGACAAGACCAATGCAGAGTATGACGAACTCACACTCAGTGCAGCTATGGGCGCATTGAAGACGGGTGACGTTTTGTTTGAGGCTAAGGCAGCAGACGGCACAACCCCTAAGAATGTCGCTAACTCCGCACTTTATGAAACTCATAAGGTTGCAGACGGCATTAACTGTGTCGCACTCTTACAGAGAGCATTTGAGATTGAACCCGAGAAGTTGGTTACTCCTTTCTCACAGAAGGACAAGGATAACCTCCCTCACTTTCAGTTTAACGAGTAAAAGAAAGGGCATATTATGACATTGACTATTCAATCATTATTTAACGAGCCTGCTATCGTAGGTGCAGTTATTAATCGTGTCCTTCAAACAAGAACGGACGCTATTTATTGGCAGGAGTTCCTCGACTGGCGTAAGACCACCACACGAGTATTCAAGGACTATATCGGTTCTGTTCGTGGTGTGATGGCTGGTTCTATCAATTCGCAGTTTGGTGAGAAGCCAATCCGTGAGCGTAGAAACATTGGTGAGGGGTATGGTGAAGTCGCTTATCTTGGAGACCGCTATCAAATGAGTGTAGACCGCCTTTCTGAGTTGCAGGACTTGCTTGATAAGTACAACGAGGCGAATGCTACAGGGCAGGTTTCAGCACTTAACGACATTATCGCATTTATCTACGATGATTATCGTCAAGTTATGCTTGCTGCTCACAAGCGTATGGATTTGGTTGTTGGCGACCTCCTTATGACGGGTAAGGCTTCTGTTCGTAACAAGGACAAGGCTGTATCTGAACAAAATGCTACGGAGTTCCTCAATATCGAGCTTCCTATGAACGCTATTGAGTTGCAGAATAGTGACGTTATCGACGGCACAAAGAAGAAGATGGTTACTTACCTCATGAACAAACTTAACGAGCTTGCTCCTGACTTCGGTAAGTACTCAAAGATGATTATGAGCCGTGGCACATTTGTTAAGCATATCATCGGCTCTTCGGAGTTTGGAGATATGTTCAAGATGCAACTTGGCTCTAATCAAATGTATCTCTCAACGGGTCTTGTAACTTCTGCCCTTGCTTCTGACCTCTTCACGGGTATCGGTCTCCCTGCTATCGAAATCAAGGATGACTATGTGAAAGAGCAGAACGGCAAGAATGTGCAGGTTTATGCAGATGGTCATATCACCTTGCTTCCACAGGACAAGGTTGGCTATATGCGCTTCCACACGCCGTATGAGCAGACCGACCCAGTGCCAGGCATGACCTACACTCCTACTGGTGATGGTGATATGCTTGTGGCTGCTAATCGTGACCACAACGGTCGTTATCTCGAGTATACCGCTGAGTGGATTCCACAGATTGCAGACCCAACACTCATTACCACACTTGACCTTACTAAGCTGACAAAATGACAGTAAGGGAATACATATCCAGTAAGTTTCAGTCCTTCGGCATACAAGTGTCGGAGGCTGACTTGTTGGATATGTCTCTCAACGCACGTGTGAATATAGAGGACGATGTCGATGCAGATGTAATTGATAATATATCTGTTGCCATTGCCCGATTTATTCCTTCTCTTCTGCTTCGTCCATCTTCTATCAATGAGAGTGGTTTTTCTATGTCATGGAATATCCAAGGCATCAAGGACTACTATTCTCTGCTGTGCAGGCAGTACGGGCTGAAAGACGAACTCAACGACAACAAACCTAAAATCCGCATCCTATGATGTACGTCCCACACATATTGCAGGTAAAGCAAGTTCTTCCGTTCCAAGAGGACGAGTTTGGGCATGCTATCCCTAATACGGGTGGCGAACAATGGGTGACACTCTGTAAGTGCCGTTGTGATGACAATACCACCAAAGAGTTTAACTCTTCTAATGGTGAGGTGTACAGACCTAATTACCACGTAGTATGTGAGATGAATGTCGATATAAAAGCTGGTACTGAGGTTAGATGTCTTAAGGGAGAAAGCGTACGAGGAGAAGGTAAGGTTTACATTGTAAAGAACGCTAACTATTTCAATAATTCTGAACTATGGTTATAGATAGTGATTTCTCCGATGTAGATGAGTTCTTTGATAATTTAGAGTGGGAGGTTCAGAAAGGTATGATTGACGTTGGCGATGCTGCCGTTAAGGACGCAGAAGAAAATGGAACATACCAAGACCACTCCCTCAATTTGAGAACATCCAATACATTCGATGTAGACAAGGACGGACTGACATTAGAGAATACCGCTCCTTACGCCTCCTATGTCGAGGCAAAGGGATTTGTTGTACTGAGTGACCCTGCATTGAGAGCAGAGAAGAAACTAAAAGAAATGTTTGAATGATAGTAACTACCGACATAGCAGATATTCTTTTCCAAGATTGTAAGGACTTCGGGATAACAACGATTGTGCCTTTCGGCAAGACCCTTATTGGCGAACTGAAAGACGAGCGTCTGATTATACATGTAAAAGGGCAGACCCCCGGAAAGATTTGGGAGAAGTGCTTTGTTGAAGTAAATCTGTGCGTACCCGACTTAGATTTTGGTGTTGCCAATACACTCCGATTAAAAGAGTTGGAGCGAAAGGCAAAGAAGAAATTTAGAAGCGTAACAGATACTTTCGACGGCACAAGGTATCTCTATGAGGTAGATACTATCCGCGTTGAAGCTGACAATGCTTTAAAGTGTCATTTTGTTAATTGTAGATTATTGTTTAAGGTATTAAATACGATTTGATTATGGGAAAGACCATTACAGCCGTAAATATTAAAAAGTTGTGGTACGGCGACACTTCTAAAATTACTGCAAAATTGACTGGCGTATTGCTTTTCAATTTGCTTAAAACTGCTACGGAAGTAAAGAATGTGCATGGTGAAACATGGACGCTTGAAGAGGCAGAAGCTAATAAAACGGTTTATAAGAACCAGCTTACAGGTAAGGTATACCGCTCCGACAAGGAGATGGGTGAAGTGAAGATGAACTTCACGATAGGCGAATATGACTATGCTACAAAGGCCGACTTGCTTGGTGGCACTGCCACTGATACAACGTGGGAACGCGCAAAGGGAAAGGTGAGCATTGAGAAGTTCCTTGTAGGACTTACCGAAGACGACCAATACATTGTAATTCCTCGTGCTGACATTGCAGCGCGTGAAGCAACGACAGATAAGGCCGTAGGTCTGCCTATCGTGGGTACGGAGATAGAACCGACAAATGAGCAAGTCGCGGCCGAATATTGGTTTGATGCGTCTGTCGTGAAGAGTGCTTAATATTTTTACCGTATAATGTTTTTGGGGTGGGAGTGGCTAAAGACCACCTCCGCCCTTTTTTCTTAACTATGAGTAAAGCAAGTAAATTAATATCTGATGCTATAGTAGGTGGTGATTATACTATAGTGTATGTCAATGGAAAGGCATATCCCATCAAACCGCCAACAATAAAAATGTTAGCAGGAGCAATATCTTGTATTAGTGATATAGATTTAGGTGATAATGGAACATTCAAAGATATGCTACGATTAGCAAAAGATGGTAGAGCTTATTCGCGAGCTCTTTCATGGTTTGTCAATGGTGATTTGTCACTTGAAGAAGAATTTAATAATGGATCTTTTGATGAAGTTTTAGATGCTCTTTCTTCGGCTTTTGATTTGGTGGGTGTTACCCCTTTTTTGAAAGCTGCCAGTTTGACGAAGAACGCAAGCCTGCTGGCAGCAACTCCGAAGTAATCGGGAATCGGACTTTATTAGGTCAGATAGCGTCATTCATAGATAGCTTGCATCTGTCGTATGACGAAGTAGTTAATCAAATTCCTTATCGCAATCTTATTATTATGCAGAAAGATAAGCAGCATGATGTGTATGGAGACGTTGTAAAGACTGTCAGCGGTAAAGATATGGCAAAAAGAAGACAAAGAAATTAGGATATGGCAAAATTATCGTTTAGAATAGATGCTGAATGGGATAAAGTTCAGCGACTTAGAGAAGAAATATCAAAGTTGAAGCAGGAAATTAAGGGTACTGATGCTATTCAGAATCCAACGGCTTTTAATGCTTTAAACAATAAATTACAGCAGACCTCAAAGGAACTCAATGGAGTTACTAATGGCATTGCACAAGCTTCTGCTACTATGGAGGCTGATTTTAGGCAAAAGATATTTGCGGCTTCGCAGGGTGTCAATGACTTTACAGAGAAGATTATTGCACAGAAGGCTGCTGTGCGTGCAGCGCAAGAGGACGTGCGTAGGCTGTCAGAGGCTTATCGAGATGCAAAGAGAAATAATAGTGACAACGCAGATGGACTTCTTTCGCAGATGAGAGGTGCCAAGTCGGTACTTGATGAACAGCGAGCAGCCCTTTTCTCGTTGACGCAAGAGCAGGCTACAGCACGGCTATCAGTAAAGAAACTCCGTGATGAGTATGAGGCTTTCAGAGAAGAAGGTGGAGGTACGACAGACACATTGGACTTACTCACTTCTAAAATGAAAGGAATAAGTGCTACTATTCTTGGCGGTATGGGGCTGAAAGAACTTGCAGGAAATATTATATCTGTCCGCGCTGAGTTTGAGAGTATGGAAACCTCTCTCAAAGTCTTGTTAGGTGGTAGTCAGGAACGGCTGGATTCTATTATGGGGCAAATAAAAGAATACGCCCTAGCATCTCCATTGAATACAAAAGATATGGTCGGTGCGGTGCAGATGATGACATCCTTTGGTATCGAGGCAGAAAAATCTATCGACTATCTGAAAGCTATCGGCGATATTTCTATGGGCGATGCTGGTAAATTCAACTCCCTTGCACTTGCTTTCTCACAGATGAGCAGTGCAGGGAAGCTGATGGGGCAAGACCTTATGCAAATGGTCAATGCTGGATTCAATCCATTGGAGGAGATGGCACGTAAAACAGGTAAATCTATCGGTCAACTCAAAGAAGAAATGTCAAAGGGTGCTATTACTTCTCAAATGGTGCAAGATGCTTTCATTTCCGCCACTTCCGCAGGTGGTAAATTCTTCGGTATGGCTGATGAAGGTTCTAAGACTCTCAATGGTCAGATTTCAATGCTCCAAGAGAGTTTTGATAATATGTTCAATGAAATTGGAGAAAAGGGAGAAGGCGTCGTAATGAATGCCGTAAAAGCTGGTACGTACCTTGTTGAGAACTACGAAACTATCGGCAAGATACTTGAAGGCCTGATATTGACATACGGAGTGTATCGTACAGGGTTAATCTTGAATATCGCACTCGAAAAGGCAATGGTAATCTCACGTGCAGCATCAATAGCAGGGACAAATTCATTAAGTGTCGTAACGGGAATATTACAGAAGAAGGTTGCATCCTTAAACGCTACATTGCTTGCTAATCCTTACGTTCTTGCAGCGGCAGCCATTGCGTCATTTGGCATGGCATTATGGGAAGTTTCAAAAAGGACAGATGCAACTTCGGCAGCACAAGACAGATTAGACGAAGCCAACAGAGATGTTGCAAAGTCAGCTGAAATCGAAATAAACAAACTTAACGGTCTAAGAGCCGAATTAGAACAGACGAAGAAAGGTTCCAAGCAGTGGAAAGCGGCGAAAGATGCCATCATAGAACAATACGGACAATATGATAGCAGGTTGGCCGCAGAGATAGAACGTACCGGCACTTTGGCATCTTCATACGACAGGCTGACAGATGCAATCCGCAGAAGCGTGGCGGCAAGACAGCTAAAGCAATTCTATGATAATAATACGGCGGCAGCTCAAGACGACATACAAAAGAGAAGGGGGGGCCTTTACAAAGCCTTGGTTGGTGTTTATGGACAGCAGACATCCAATCTATTGATGAGATTTGTAAATCAATATGTTGCAACGGGGGAAGGACTAGACCAGCGGATAATTTTCAATGGGAAAAAGACGACTGTCCGCAATATGATAAATAATATCCACAGCTCGTTATTCTCGATGGGTGGAGTTTCTGATGCCAATTATATGCGACAAACACAGGTGTCGGCAGATGAAGCATTGGACCAGTTTGCCGCTATGAATGGCATATCCAAAGAAGAGAAGAATAAAATAGCTTATGGAATAGAACCGACAAAAAAAGAAACAAAAGACAACACTAAATGGACTAATGCGGTTAAAGATGCAAGAAAAAAAGCAGCAGAAGCTAAGGCTGAATACGAGAAAGCGAAAAAAAGAGGTTCGGTGTCTGATGTTACAAAAGCTAAGAAGAAATATGACGATGCTGAACAAGCGTACAAAGCCTTAAGCGGCAATACGACACAGCAAGAGTTCAAAGCGTCCCAAAAAGAAAAAAAGAAAGCAGCCGCAGAATCCAACAAAGCCGCAGAGGAAGCCGCAAGAAAGAGAGAATATGTCTTTGAAGCCAATGTAACAAGAAAGAATAAGGAGGAAGAAGATGCAATAAAGGCGGCAGAGGCAAAAGAAGAAGAACGTATTGCATCAATTACTGATGCAGGAGAGAAAGAGCGTGCCGCTTACCAACTGCAATATGACAAGACAATAAGACAGATACACAATCAGGCTGATGACTTTCGCAAGGCAAAGTATGATGAAAACAAAAAAGACTGGGAAAATAACAATGCCGACAAGACGAAAGTTTATTCCGACACCGAAGAAGGCAATAGGAATTACAAGGAGATAGAACTCACTACAGACCAGGAAAGCTATCTGCAAGCGTTGATACGCAAGGCGGATAAAGAATATACCACACAGCGCAAGAAGTGGCAGCAGGAAGAGATAGACGCGGTGAACGGCTACCTTAAGGAGTATGGCACGTTTGAGGAAAAGAAACTCGCCATTACAAAAGAGTACGAAGAGAAAATGCAAAACGCTAAATCTGTTGGAGAAAAAGCCACTTTACAGATGCAGCGTGATAAGGAAATAGAAAAAGCAAAAAATGATGATTTGCAGAATTCTATTGACTGGAATGGGATATTCTCCGACTTGCAAGGACATACTAAAAAGTATTTGCAAGGTCTCCGCACTCAGTTACAAGAGTTGCTGAATGCAGGTAATCTCCCCGTAGACCAAATGGCCGTAATATCTGACAAGATAAATGCCATTGACGATGAACTCGGCAAACAGCAAGGTATTTGGGACTACATAGGAGACAGAGCAAGAGAGCATAAAAGACTTCTGAAAGAAGTTGCTGATGCACAAGAAAGATTAAATGTGGCAAAAGAAGAGGAGAAGAAAGCCAATGCTGAAGTAAATGCGCTAAAAACAGACATTCAAAATCAGCTGTCAAAAGCTGGAGTTAATATGGATGTTGATGATATCTCCACTTCTGCTCTTAATGGTAAAATAGACCTCACAGACGAGAAGTTTAAGAAGATGGCAGACACCCTTCAAAATTTGGCCGTTGCTGAGGGAAAACTCACTGATGCAAGGAAAAAGACTGCTGATGCCACAAACAAAGCTAAACAAGCGGAAGATGCTGCTAAACGTAAAGCCGCACAAGCTGTGGCGGATTGGTTTACCGATGCTCAAAAGTTTATCAAAGATAAGGGAATAGACCAGCTCCCTGATTTACTTAAGTCTGTCGGTCTTGGCAAGGCAGGTGAAAAAGTTTCACAAGGACTTAATGCATTCAATAGTGCAGCAGGAGCAGCAGCAGATTTCGCAAGTGGCAATTATATCGGAGCAGCCCTCAAAGGTATATCAGCTATCAAATCTTTTGGCTCTTTATTGGGTATAGGTAATGGAAACGAAAAAGCAGTTGCAGAAACGACTGAACGGCTCGCGAAATCCAACGGGTATCTCAAAGCGTCCATTGACGGTTTGAAAGACAGCATAGACAAGTCGAGTGGCTCAAAGGCTGTTGAAAGTTATAAGGAGGCATATAAAAATCAAGAGGCCTATAACAAAAACCAGATGGACATTCTTAGAGCGCAGATGGGATACCATGGTCGTTATCACTCTAATGCTCGCAATTGGAGATTGAGCGGTGCTGATTATGCAGCTATTAATGATACTCTTAGAAAATATCAGCAAAAAAACCCAACAGCAAAGACCACCAGGAGTAGTGTTGGCAGTCTAGAAGACATCTTTCAGCTCACTCCGGAACAAATGAAAGCTATTTCCACTGAGCAAGTGAAGATTTGGCAGAAAATGCTCTCACAAGGTGAGTATGACAAGTCAGAGTATTGGGAAAAGTATGTCGAGTTGGCTGGGAAATTAGAAGAGCTTACTGGAGAAATCAATGAGAATTTGACCAAGACCACATTTTCGTCTTTACATGATGATTTTGTGTCTACTATCATGGATATGGACGCCACGGCCTCTGACTTCTCAGATAACTTCACTGAAATGATGGCAAAAGCATGGACTAATTCCGCCGTTAGTAACTTAATGGATGCAGATTTGAAAAAGTTCTACGATAAGTGGGCGCAAAAAATAAAGAATAAAGACGGTTTCGCGGAGAAATTATCAAAAGATGAAATAGAAGAACTTCGTTCTGAATATCAAGGGCTGGCAAACAATGCGTTGAAACTCCGCGATACGATGATGGAAGCAACAGGCTATACAGGAAAAAACAAACAGCAGAATGCGTCTGCTAACGGAGTATCCTCTATCACTTACGAACAGGCTAACAACATAGTCGCACTTACCACGGCTGGGAATATATCACGTGACCAAATAAAAGAAAAGCTATCTTTGATGAACGCTACTATGAACGATATTAGAACATTGATGTCTCAAACATTTTCATCTACTCCCGACTATGCCAATAGTAATCGTGCTATTATCAACAATAGTTATACACCGCAAATTCAAGTGTCATTCCCGAAAGAGGAACTACAAAATATCAATGGGAAAATAGGCACAATTCTTGCAGTGGTTGACGAAATGCGCACACATGGGGCTGAAAGCCTTATGGAGCAAAAAGCATTATCAAGAGATACCGAAAAAATTGTAATGGGTAATAAAGAAATGCTTTCATGCGTTAATGATTTTAGAAGAGATTTCAATAAACAATATTAATTTAAAAAGAGAATATGGAAACAATGAAATTAGTTTTTGGAGATGAGAGCGTTGATGTGGAGGACTCTAATATTTCAACTATTGTTTTACAAAACGACAAATCTGTTGTGAATTTCAAAGGAGAACAATGGAGGGTTGAAAGGGTTGAGTATGATTTGGACGAAACGGGATTTACCTCACGTTCGTTCATATTCAAAAAGTGTTAGCTATGGTAGGAGATTTATTCATTAATGGTAAAGATGCTTACCAAGTTTGGGGTGTGAGAATGGGTGATAATTTCCTTGACGCTTTGGGAGAAAAAGCTGGTAAGAAAGACTACATCACCAATAATGATAGGACAAAGAATGGGGTCGAATATTGCGACTCCGTCCCTAAGACGAATGAGCGCACTGTAACACTTACGTTTACCATTACAGGGAGTTCTCCAAGTGATTTTGTCGCAAAGAGAGATGCTTTCTATGAAGAGTTGGATAAAGATAACATGGATATTACCATACCAAAAGATAGCGCAAAGGTTTATCATCTGAAATTCAAAGATAGCACAGGCGGCTATGCACAGAATACAGAAAGAACCTTTTGTAAAGTGGGGATAAAATTCGTTGAGCCGAACCCTACCAATAGGACATGATCACGAATATACGTATAAATGTAATTTTCTCATGTATTATTCTCATAATAAAGCATTTAACATCATGATCAGGACATAAAAATAGGGTAGCCGTTAAGCTACCCTATTTTTATTACACACGAATAGTATGAATGGATTTTTAATTATTCATACAAGGAACCGTGAAGTCCATTCCCGATGCCCTACCATATAAAGGTGCTAAAAAACGCACACTCCCCTTTTGTTCTTTTAAGTAGGAAATGATTTTTTTTGCACCTTT
>ERZ773196.1212-NODE-1212-length-14781-cov-4.932772_pt1 | contig 14781 bp, 10 predicted proteins | sample MGYA00581009_ERZ773196 | MGnify/ENA primary metagenome ERZ773196 (study PRJEB29015, sample SAMEA2738162) | human oral metagenome | biome: human oral; feature: human-associated habitat; material: saliva | place: China | collected 2243 ... | reverse complement strand
GGAAATGTACCTTTAGAGACTATAGTACCGGCTTCTACTACGGCAGACCGGATGAAGAGGATCAGATTTATGGCAACAACAGCTATAGTGCAGGGGCCATTTATCTGGGTACCGTGGAGAAGGTGGAGGGAGATTTTGCCTTCCTGCAGCAGAAAAATAAATTTTCCGTTGGAGAAAGCATTTCCATTATGAAGCCAAATGGGGATAACTTGGATACGGAAGTGTTAGCCATGGAGGATGCAGATACCGGAGAAAGTCTGGAGTCCTGTCCCCATTCCAAGCAGAACTTAAAGATTCGTTTTTCCGTTCTTCCGGAAGCTCAGGATGTATTAAGAAGAATCGAAGACAAATAAAGAAAACTCCAATAAAGAGAAAACTACAATAAAGAAACTACAATAAAGAAAATACACTAAAGAAACTACAATAAAGAAACTACAATAAAGAAACTACAATAAAGAGAACAGTTCATTAAAGAGAAAAGGCTTCTAAGGGAGAAAGAATTTTTAAGAGAAAGTCGGGAAAGGAGAGGATATGGGAATTATATTTATAATATTAGCCTTAGGATGTTTTCTTTACTTTGGCTTTTTATGGACCACTGCTTCCTATCTATCCTTCCTTTGGATTTGGCTTCTTTTGGGAGCCATTCATCTCCTGATGGCCTTTGTCTATAAGGCACCGGAGCGTTTACGAAAAAATCCCTTGTTTTTCCGCTTTAGAATTTTTAGCTTAAGCAGTTACTGCATTTTTTTCCTGCTTTTCAGTTATCTTATCGGTTATTTAAGCCAATATCACTATGGGCAGTGGAAGGATCCCCTTTCTTATATTTTGGTGGTGGGTTCCGAATTGGAAAACAATAAGATTACGCCACTCCTTCAAAATCGCCTGGAAAGAGCGGATTTATGCTATCAGGAGAATCCTTCGGCAACGATTGTACTTTCCGGTGGTAAGGGAAGGAACAGTGCCAGTGCGGAAGCTAGCGTGATGTACCAAAGTATGCTGAAGATGGGGATTCCCGCCGATGCTATGCTGATGGAGTTTTACTCTAAAACTACGGAGCAAAAGCTTTCCTACGGAATAGAAAGCATTTTCCAAGGGGAGCAGAATCAGGAAGGCTCCGAGATACAAGAGGATCTTCGGCAAAAGCGTCGGGAAGAAGTCCGGAAAAGATTGGCAGCCCAGGAAAATCAAGTTGTGGACTATGAAGAGGACTTGGATTTGGATGAGATTTTTGATTCGGAGGAAGAGCTTGAAACAGAGACATCCGAAGGGCCGGAGAGCAGGGAGGATTCAGTCGATAAGGAGATCAGAATCGGCATTGTGAGTTCCCAGTATCAGATATTCAGAGCCAGCCATTTTGCGGAACAGGCTCTAAAAAAGCAGAGAGAGGAAGGGAAGGTGGAAGCTTCACAGAAAGTCAGTATTGTGGGCTTTCCCTCGGTAGAAGACCCTGCGCTAAGGCCGCATCTTTACTTTCGAGAGGCCCTGTTCCTCTTCGGAGAAAGGCTTTGCCATAAGCTGTAGAAAGACATTGGAATAAGCTGTAAACAGGCTTTTCCAAAAACTGTAGACAGGCTTTACCGTAAGCTATAGACAGATCAGGGAAGAATTCGGTAGTTTAGAAAGGAATAGATATTTTGATGAAGGCATATCAGTTTATAGAAGAAAAAGAGATTAAAGAGCTGGAAACCATGGCCCGGGTGTATGAGCATAAGAAGACCGGCGCCAAGGTTTTATGCTTGGAGAATAAGGATGACAACAAGGTCTTTAGTATTGCCTTTCGAACCCCTGCGGAGGATTCCACCGGAGTGGCTCACATTACAGAGCATTCCGTGCTTTGCGGTTCCAAGAAGTTTCCTTTAAAGGATCCCTTTGTGGAGCTGGTAAAGGGCTCCTTAAAGACCTTTTTAAATGCCATGACCTATCCGGACAAAACCGTTTATCCGGTGGCCTCCCAGAATGACAAGGACTTCCAAAATCTTATGGATGTATATTTGGATGCGGTTTTTCATCCAAACTGCCTGGATAACTATCGAACCTTTTTGCAGGAGGGCTGGCACTATACCCTGAATAAGGAGGGAAAGCTCTGCTATAGCGGTGTAGTCTATAACGAGATGCGGGGCGCATTTTCCGACCCGGAGTCCGTACTGGAACGCTATACCTTCCATTCCCTTTTCCCGGATACCACCTACGGCAATGAGTCAGGGGGAGACCCGGAGGACATTCCGAAATTAACGTATGATGCCTTTAAGGCCTTCCATCAGCGCTTTTATCATCCCTCCAATTCCTTCATTATCCTTTACGGAGATATGAATATGGAGGAGAAGCTGAACTGGATTGATGAGGCCTATTTGCAAGAATTTGAACGGATTTCTCCAAACTCCGAAATCGAAGGGCAGCAGCCCTTCGGAAAAATGGTGGAGGAAAGCCACTACTATCCCATTTCAGAGAAGGATAGTAGTGAAAATAAAGCTTATCTTTCCTACAACTTTGTTTTGGATGCAGGGCAGGATGCGAAGAAGTCCATGGCATTTTCTTATCTGGATCATGCCTTACTTTCCGGTCCCGGAGCGGTATTAAAGCAAAAGCTTTTGGAAGCAGGCTTGGGAGAGGATGTTTTCGGAGGCTATTCCGACGGTATTTTACAGCACTATTTTTCTGTTATTAGTAAGAATGTTTCTGAAGAGAGAGCCGGAGAGTTTCTACAGCTGATTCAGGATTGCTTTTTGGATGCCGCGGAAAATGGTTTAGACCATAAGACCATCTTGGCGGCCATTCACCATGATGCCTTCCAGTATAAGGAGGCGGATTACGGGAATACCCCTAAGGGACTGGTCTACAGCTTAAATGCTTTGGATTCCTGGCTCTACGGAGGAAAGCCCTGGCTTTATCTGGAAGCAGAGGATCTTTATAAGGAACTGATGGAAGAGGTGGACAAGGGCTATTTTGAAAAGCTCTTAAAGGAAAATTTCTTGAACAATCCCCATTCTTCCCTCCTCCGTTTATTACCCAGGAAGGGGATGACAGAGCAGAAGGAAGAGAAGCTTTCAGAGGAGTTGCAGGCCAGATGGCAGGCATTTTCCGAGGAAGAAAAGGAACAGATCAAAAAAGTAAAAGAAGAACTTACTTTATACCAGCAGACAGAAAATACTGAGGAAGCTTTAAAGACTCTGCCGGTACTCTCCAGAAAGGATATCAAGCGGGAAGCGGAGTCCTACCCTTATCAGGAGGAAAGCCTTGGAGACAGAAAGTTGATTTTGGTGCCCGGAGATTCTAAGGGGGTTCTGTACCTTCGCCTGCAATTCCATACTGACGGTCTTAGCGAGGAGGAACTGTCCTACCTTTCCTTCTTAAGAACCTGTCTTGCTTATATGGATACGGAAAATTATCGTTTTCAGGATTTTAATTCTGAAATTTATCTTCATACCGGAGGCTTTAGTGTGGATTTAACAGCTTACCCGGATTTTGTGGAGAAGGATCGATACACCGGTGTCTTGGCTCTGGACTTTAAGCTTTTACAGGGAGAATTAAAAAATGCGGTAGAGTATCTTGAGGAGATGCTGTTTCAAACGGTTTATCAGGAGGAAAAGCGTCTTTCCGAGATTCTTTTGGAAGCAAAGTCAAGAGAAAGAATGCGCCTGGAGGGTTCCGGTCACAGCTATGCGGTGACTCGTGCCATGTCGGCTTTCTCTCCAAGTTCTCATTTTCAAGAGCAGATTAAGGGGATTGTCTATCTGCGTTTCTTAGAAGAACTGGAAGAGGATTTTCGTAAGAATCCCAAGGCCTTAGGAGAAAAGCTTACAGCCCTGTCCAAGAAAATTTTTAGCGGAGAAAGATTGCTCCTTGCAGCAGGGGGAGATATCGGCATTTTCGAGAAGGAAAAGAAAGAGCTTACAGATTTCTTGGGAAGACGTTTTCCGGAAAAGGAAGACTGGAGAGAAACAAAATTTGCAGGGGAAAAAGAGCGCAGGGAAGCCTTCAGTACCACCTCCCAGGTGAACTATGTAGCGACCGCAGGCTCCTTCCAAGGGGAAGCTTACCCCTATACCGGAAGCCTGAAGGTTTTAAAGGTGATTTTGTCCTACGACTTCCTCTGGAAGAACATTCGAGAGCAGGGAAATGCCTATGGGGCTATGTGCGGCTTTGGACGAAACGGAGAAAGCTTTATGGTTTCCTACAGGGATCCCAATGTGCAAAGAACCTTGGAGCAATATCGTAAGGTGGCAGAGTATCTGGAAAACTTCAAGGCGACAGAGCTGGAGTTAAACAAATATGTTATCGGAGCCATCTCCGAATTGGATATGCCAAAGTCCGCCTATACCAAGTTCCTTTTGGGATTAAGTTGTTATCTTTCCAAGCTTACAAAGGAAGACTTGCAGCGAGAAAGAGATGAACTTTTAGATGTGGAGGAGAAGGATATCCGAAATCTTTCTGCTTATATCAAGAGAGCATTCCAAGAAAAGTCTCTATGTGCTATAGGAAATAAGGGCGAGCTGGAAAAGGCCAAGGCTGCTTTTGAAAGTCTGGAAGAGATTTAATAGAAGGGGATAAAAAATATAGGGCTTTTGTTCTGAAAGGGAAGGGAGTATAGCGATGGGATCTGTAATTGATGATTTTTTTGCCAAGGAAAGAGGCGAAGAAGTAAAAGTAGAGGAAGGACCGGTGAAATCCGGCTTTGTTTCCATTGTGGGGCTTCCCAATGCGGGAAAGTCCACTCTTTTGAATGCCCTCATCGGACAGAAGGTGGCCATAACTTCGAAAAAACCCCAAACCACCAGAAACCAAATTATGGCGGTGTATGATGAGGAGAGGGGGCAAATCGTTTTTCACGATACTCCCGGAATTCACAAGGCAAAAAATCAGCTATCCGTATATATGGAATCCGTGGCGGAAAAAGCTTTAGGAAACGGAGATCTGGTTCTCTATATTGTGGATGCCACCGAGCAAAAGGGGGAGAAGGAAGAGCAGATTCTTTCTCTTCTTAAGCATAGCAAAAGAAAGATTATTCTGGTTTTAAACAAACTGGACCTTCTGGGGGGCGAGGATGCCTTCCTGAAAAAGAAGGAAGACTATGAAAAAGAGCTGGACTTTGCCGCTATTGTAGGCATTTCCGCCTATAAGAGTCAGGGCTTGGAGGAGTTAAAGGACATTCTTTTTGATTTGCTTCCCTATGGCCCTCGCTACTACGATGAGGAGACTATTACGGATCAGCCGGTGCGGGAAATTGGGGCGGAGCTGATTCGGGAGCAGGCTCTGTATAAGCTGGATAAGGAAATTCCCCATGGCATTGCAGTGCTGATGGACAGTATGCGAGAAAGAAAAAACGGAATTTGGGATGTAAAGGCCACCATTGTCTGTGAAAAGGACAGCCATAAGGGGATCATTATCGGAAAGGGCGGCGCCATGCTGAAAAATATCGGTACCGGTGCCAGAATTCAGATGGAAAGTCTTTTGGAGGCCAAGGTAAATCTGCAGCTCTTTGTAAAGGTCCGGAAGGACTGGCGGGAAAATCCGGCCTATCTACGGGAATACGGTTATAGGGAGCAGAAGTAGAGCTTTGTGGGTGCAAGAAAGTTCCGTTTGTAGAAGCCAAGATTGGGAACGAGAAAGTTCCGTTTATAGAAGCTAAGATTGGGAATAGCAGTTTAGAAATGGAAAAGTACCATTAGGAAAGTAGAAGGGGTCAGTGAAAGAGGAAATTGTTCTTCACGGAGTGGTGCTGTCCGAGCACAGCTTACGGGAGTTTGACAAGCGATTACAGCTTCTCACTATGGAGAGGGGGAAAATGACGGTTTGGGCCAGTGGAGCAAAACGTCCCAACTCTCCTCTTTTGGCAGGGAGCCGTAGCTTTGTCTTCGGAAAATTTCATTTACGGGAAGGAAAGGCAGGATACACCCTTCGTTCTGTAGAGGTAGATGCCTATTTTGAAGAGATTGCAAAGGATTTGGAAAAGGCCTGCTATGCCGCCTATTTTTTAGAGTTGGCGGAGCTGGTGGCCCAGGAAAATCTGGAGGCTCCCCAAATGGTAGAACTTCTTTATCTTTCCTTAAAGGCACTCTTACATAAGGGCTTGAAAAATGAATTGGTAAGGAGAATTTTTGAGCTTCGTATGCTGATGCTGGAGGGAGAATACACGGAGGAGCCCCCAATGCCCTCCGGAAAGTCGGTACAGGAGGCCTGGCATCATGTCCTGTCCGTACCCTTGGGAAGACTCTATACTTTTACCTTGGAGGAGGGAACCCTTCTATCCTTTTCCCGGAATGTGGATTATCTTTGTAAAGAAAGCTTTCCCAAACAATTTCAAAGCCTTCGAATCTTAAAAAGTCTTGGCTCCTAAACTTTAATAGGACTGAAAAAGCAATATAATCTAGGGAATATTGCTAAGACAGGTCTGAAAATTGAGGCATTCCTGCCCCAACTTCAGGCCTGTTTTATATTTAAAAAAGCAATTTTATATTTAAAAAAGCGATTATTTATAGGGTATTTAAATAAGTTTCCTTGGGGATGGACTGTGGATATTCCAAAGACCTCCGGCTTGATGTATAATAACAGATAATTTTACAAAGAATAAGGAGAAGAGTCTTTGTAGGATGGAAGAAGCAAATGGAAACGTTGGGGAAATCAGCAATAGACTGGAGAGAGAAAAATGCCAAAAAATTATACCATGGACACCATTGTGTCATTAGCAAAAACCAGAGGATTTGTATATCCGGGATCTGAAATTTATGGTGGGCTTGCAAATACCTGGGACTATGGAAATTTAGGGGTAGAGTTAAAGAACAATATCAAAAAGGCTTGGTGGAAGAAGTTCGTGCAGGAATCCAAGTATAATGTAGGTATTGACTGTGCCATTCTGATGAATCCGGAAACCTGGGTGGCTTCCGGACATTTGGCAGGCTTTTCCGATCCTTTAATGGATTGTAAAGAGTGTCGTGAGCGTTTTCGTGCGGACAAGGTAATTGAAGACTTCTGCGAAAGTCACAATATTCCTTTGGAGGGATCTGTGGATGCCTGGTCCAAGGAAGAGATGGAGAACTTCATTAGCTCCCATGAAGTACCCTGTCCCAGCTGCGGAAAGCACAATTTCACCCCTATCCGTCAGTTTAACCTGATGTTTAAGACTTTCCAGGGGGTTACGGAGGATGCAAAGAACACAGTTTACCTTCGTCCGGAAACCGCACAGGGAATCTTTGTAAACTTTAAAAATGTGCAGAGAAGCTCTCGAAAGAAGCTGCCTTTCGGAATTGCTCAGATCGGAAAGTCCTTCCGAAATGAGATTACCCCCGGAAACTTTACCTTCCGTACCAGAGAGTTTGAACAGATGGAGCTGGAATTCTTCTGTAAACCGGACACAGACTTGGAGTGGTTCGGGTATTGGAAGGATTATTGCCAGAAGTGGCTTCTGAATTTAGGCATGAAGCCGGAAATGCTTCGGGCAAGAGACCATGAGGCTGCAGAGCTTTCCTTCTACTCCAAGGCTACTACAGACTTAGAGTTCCTCTTCCCCTTCGGTTGGGGAGAGCTGTGGGGAATTGCGGATCGTACCAATTATGACTTATCCCGTCACGAAGAAGTATCCGGTCAGGATATGAAATACTTCGATGATGAGACCAATGAGCATTATCTTCCCTATGTTGTAGAGCCTTCTCTGGGAGCGGATCGTGTAACCTTGGCTTTCCTTTGTGCGGCTTATGATGTGGAGGAATTGGAAGGAGGAGATGAAAGAACTGTCCTCCGTTTCCATCCGGCTTTGGCTCCGATTAAGATTGGGGTTCTTCCCCTTGCCAAGAAGCTGGGAGAAGGGGCAGAGAAGATTCATGAGGAATTGTCCAAGTATTGGATGTGCGAGTACGATGACCGTGGAAATATCGGAAAGCGTTACAGAAGACAGGATGAAATCGGAACCCCTTATTGCGTAACCTATGATTTCCAGTCCGAAGAGGATCATGCGGTTACCGTAAGAGAAAGAGACAGCATGGAGCAGGTGCGTATCCCTATCAGTGAATTGCAGTCTTACTTTGCTGAGAAATTAGCTTATTAAAGTAAGCTTTGCATAAATAAAAAACAGGAAAAAAATATTTTATTTGCTACAATAAAATTGCTGAAAAAAACATCATTTCTTTTTTGCTATACACAAGAAAGAAGTTTCGATTTTGTGTACTGTGAACATAATGCTGTTTTGTAGATGAATTTTACTGTAAATTCTGCTATTCTAATTAGAAAGAACAGGTCTACGAAACTTGTTTTTCGTAGGAAAGAAACATGGAGGAGAGCATGTACAAGATCACAAGAGTTGAGCATCTCGTTGACAAGGACTGGCTCATGGACGTGGAGGCGCCCTATGTAGCAAGAAAGGCGGAGCCCGGCCAGTTTATGATTGCAAAGCTGGGAGAGTTGGGAGAAAGAATTCCTCTCACCATTGCAGACTTCGATAAGGAAAAGGGAACCATTACCATTGTGTTCCAGGTTGTAGGCGCTTCTACAGAGAAGTTTAGTCACCTGAAAGTAGGAGACTACTTCACAGATATTGTAGGACCCTTAGGCAGACCTTCCGAACTGGTAGAATTAAGTCCGGAAGAGTTAAAAAAGGAAAATCTGATTTTCATTGCCGGCGGAGTGGGAGCTGCTCCGGTATATCCTCAGGTAAAGTGGCTACACGAAAGAGGGATAGAAGCAGATGTTATTCTTGGAGCCAGAAATAAGGATCTTCTGATTATGGAAGAAGAACTTCGCTCTGTAGCTAAGAATGTTTATGTTACTACGGATGACGGTTCTTACGGAGCCAAGGGCGTGGTTACCGATGTGTTGAAGAAGCTGGTCAATGAAGAGGGGAAGAAGTATACCCGTTGTATTGCCATCGGACCGGTAATCATGATGAAGTTTGCCGCCCTTACCACAAAAGAATTAGGAATTCCCACCATTGTTTCCATGAACCCCATTATGATTGACGGAACAGGAATGTGTGGTGCTTGCCGTTTGGTTGTCGGAGATCAGGTAAAGTTTGCTTGTGTGGACGGACCGGAGTTTGACGGACACTTGGTAGATTTTAATCTGGCAATGAAGAGACAGCAGACCTATAAGGCCGAAGAAGGTAAAGCATTACTGGAACTTTTGGAAGCAGAAAAGTCCCATGGCGGATGTGGAAACTGCAACTAAGGGAGGGAAATTATGGCAAATATGATGAAGAGGGTTCCTGTGGCAGAACAGGAGCCGAAGGTACGTGCAAAAAACTTTGAAGAGGTATGCTTGGGATACAGCGATGCAGAGGCTAAGGAAGAGGCAGACCGTTGTTTGAACTGTAAGAATCCGAAATGTGTAGTAGGATGTCCCGTTTCTATTCAGATTAATGATTTTATTACTCAGATTAAAGAAGGCAATATTGAGAAGGCTGCAGACATTATTGCAGAATCCTCCGCATTACCGGCAGTTTGCGGTAGAGTTTGTCCTCAGGAAACCCAGTGTGAGGGCGTTTGTATCCGCGGTATTAAGGGAGAGCCTGTATCTATCGGAAAGCTGGAGCGTTATGTAGCGGACTGGGCAAGAGAGCACAACTATGTGGCAGCAAAAGCAGGAGCTCCCAACGGTAAGAAAGTAGCTGTTATCGGTGCAGGACCCTCCGGTTTAACCTGTGCGGGAGATTTGGCAAAATTAGGTTATGATGTAACCATTTTCGAAGCCTTCCACGAGCCGGGAGGAGTTTTACAGTACGGTATTCCGGAGTTCCGTCTTCCCAAGACCAGAGTCGTTGGTCCTGAAATTGAGAATGTACGAAAGCTGGGGGTAAAGATTCTCACCAATGTTTTCGTAGGACGCTCCATTACCGTGGATGAGCTTTTGGAGGATGAGGGCTTTGATGCAGTGTTCTTAGGAACAGGTGCAGGACTTCCGAAGTTTATGAATATTCCCGGAGAGACAGCCAACGGTGTTTACTCCGCTAACGAGTTCTTAACCAGAAATAACCTGATGAAGGCGTACAGAGAAGATTCAGATACCCCTATGAAGGCTGGAAAGAAGGTTGTAGTTGTAGGTGGCGGTAACGTTGCCATGGACGCTGCAAGAACAGCCCTTCGATTAGGAGCAGAGGTTCATGTAGTATATCGTCGTTCCGAGGCGGAGCTTCCTGCCAGAGTGGAGGAAGTACACCATGCCAAGGAAGAGGGAATTATCTTCGACCTTTTACAGAATCCGGTAGAAATCCTTGTGGATGAAAATGACTGGGTAACCGGAATCCGTGTCATTAAGATGGAACTTGGAGAGCCGGATTCTTCCGGAAGAAGAAGACCGGTTGAGGTTCCCGGTTCCGAATATGTGATTGATTGTGATACGGTAATCATGTCCTTGGGAACATCCCCCAATCCGCTGATTAGCGAGACTACCAAGGGATTGGATACCAACAGAAGAGGATGTATTATCGCTAAGGAAGAAAACGGAGAAACCACCAAGCAGGCGGTTTATGCCGGAGGTGATGCGGTAACCGGCGCTGCAACCGTTATTCTGGCCATGGGTGCAGGAAAAGCGGCAGCAAAGGGAATTCACGAGTACTTGTCTAATAAGTAAGCAATGAATAAAAAAGTAGAGCAGGATGAACCTGCTCTACTTTTTTATTCATGCTTATCGCTCTTGTACTGTGCGATATCTTGTTCTCATTTAGAAGTATAATATTAGATTGCTCTGGTGTACTTCTTTAAGAATTCCTTCTCGTCTTCCTTAAGAAGTGGGGCAATGGTCTCATAAACTCTTGCATGGTAGTCATTTAAGAGCTTCTTATCCTCCGCATTCAACATATCCGGATTGATGGCATCCAGGTCGAAAGGAATCAGAGAAATGGTTTCAAAATACATGAACTGTCCATACTCGTTCTTCTCTCCCTTTCTGGCGAGAAGCTCATTTTCCAGGCGGATACCGTGGGAACCTTCTACATAGAATCCCGGCTCATCGGTAATAATCATACCTTCCTGAAAAGCCTCCACTTCTCCTGCACGGTACTTCCAACGGAAGCCCATAGGTCCTTCATGGATGTTCAGAAGGTATCCTACGCCATGTCCTGTACCATGGTTGAAGTTTAAGTCTCTGTCCCAGAATGGCTGACGGCAGAGGATATCCAGAGTTAAACCGCTACATCCCTCTAAGAACTTTGCATTGGCAAGGTGTAAATTACTGATAGCTACCAAGGTAAAGTCGTCCTTCATCTGCTGTGGAACCTCTCCTAAAGCAAAGGTTCTGGTAATATCGGTGGAACCTTCATAGAAGCCTGCTCCGGTATCGCTTAAATACAGAGTTCCGGTATGGAATTCCACATCGGTTTCAGGAGAAGAGGTGTAGTGCACAATAGCGGAATGAGGACCAAAGGAAGAAATGGGCTCGAAGCTTGGACGAATAAAGTTACCCATTTCGGCACGGAACTCATCCAGCTTTGCTGCAGCAGACATCTCTGTAATCTTAATCTTACCGACATTTTCCTTCAGCCACTTCATAAAGCGAAGGTGTGCAACGCTATCCTTAATCTGTGCTTTACGAATGTTTTCAATCTCAACAGGATTCTTGATAGCCTTCATTAAGATGGCAGGATTTCTCTTTTCCACGGTCTTTACAGACTTGGGAATATTGTTGAAGAGAGCATAGTTTAATTTGCTCGGGTCAATCATAACAATATCCTTGTCGGAAAGCTTCTTTACATCCTCATAAATGGCATTGTAGGGATGGAGTACCACACCGTCCTTAGCCAGCTTCTCCTGTAAAGCCTTGTCCAGCTTTCTTTCATCAATGTATAAGTCGAAACGATCCATGCGAATGATGGCATAGCTGAGAACAAGAGGGAAGAACTCGATATCGTTACCACGGATATTCAGAGTCCAGCAGGTATCATCCAGGGTGGAAACGATATGGGTATTGCATCCCGCATCTTCCATTTCCTTACGAATACGAGCCATCTTACTGCTTACGCTTTCTCCGGCATATTTTTCATCCAGATCAAAGGCAGGCTCTTCGGAAAGTGCCGGACGATCCTTCCAAACCGGACCCACAAAGTCCTCATCATAGAGAATCTTAGCTTTCTTTTTCTCGGCAATACGAGCGTATTCCTGTCCTTCTCCTACGGATACGGCACGACCGTCAAAGGCAAGGGTATCGCCCTCCTTCAAATGCTCCTCTAGGAAGGCCTCCAGACTGGGTACTCCCGGCTCGAACATCTTCATCAGCTGAACGGTGGTTCCTTCCAACTGCTTAGCAGCCTGGATAAAATAACGACCGTCAGTCCAAAGTCTTGCTTCCTCTAAACCGATAAGAGCAGTTCCGGCAGAACCGGTAAATCCGGTGATAAACATTCTCTCTTTAAAATGCTCTCCAACATATTCGCTTTGATGGAAATCCGCAGTGGGAACAATCAGCATAGTAATGCCTTTTTCCTTCATAATCTTGCGAAGTGCGGAAAGTCTCTCAGGTACTGTCATGTTCTACCTCCATAATTCTTCAAGTATAAAAACCAAATGCTGTAGGATAGTATAGCATGTTTTGCTCAAAAAGGCTAAAGAATAGGGCGAAAAACTTTGATTTTTAGGAAAAATGTTCTAAAAAAATAACGGAATCGAAAGTCCGGAGTAATCGCGTTACAAAGGAAAAAAGCCTAAAAGTATTCTAAAAAGCTATATTAGGCTGGCTTAGAAAAACGTCCCATGTTATACTGCCATCAGTTTTACGTGAGAAAGGAAGAGCTATGTTAAAGTGTGAGAGAACATCCGTAATGAATATAGAAAATGCGATTAGAGGTGCCAGAAATCCTATGAATTCCTGGGATAGAGCGGATTCTTATTATGATGAAGAAGGAAATTACCAGCTGGGACCTAATGACATGAATCTGGCAAGGCGTTTACGACTGGCCGGTTCCGATCATAGAAAGTTTATCCGCCAAATCTTTGTCTCCGTGGACATTACAGCTCCTCTTTATTGGTGGAAGGAGTATGACACGTATAAGGTGGCAACTGTAGCAAATTCCACCTCTACCATGCACAAAATTCATTCTAAGGAATTTAGTATAGAGGACTTTTCCCATGACCATCTCACAGAGGAAGGTCTGGAGAGTTTGAAAAGAACCGTGGAGGATCTGGAACGCATTCGTCTTCGTTTTCTGGAGAAGAAAAACAAGGAGGACTGGTACACTATTATCCAATTGCTTCCCAGTTCTTATCAGCAAATGCGGACCTGTACCATGAATTATGAGAGCCTTATCAATATGTATTTTTCCAGAAAGAGCCATAAGCTGGAGGAATGGCATACTTTCTGCGATTGGATTCAGACCTTGCCCTATGCCAAGGAGCTGATTTTGGCAGAGAAGGAATCGGAAGCATAGCCTTTTCCGTTTTTTAAAATTTTTTATGGCAATAATCTTCCCTATAAAATTTTTATTCGAAGAGAATTTGTAGGGAAGATTATGTTATACTATAGCTCATAAATTGCTTCTTTCGTTTTTTAAAGATTCTATTTTTCCTACCATTATTCATCCTTTTATTCATAACGAGTATTGCTCGCAAAGCGTGCGATATCTCGTTTGTTCATCATCAAGTTTTCTTCTTTCTATTTATTTATTTTTTCCAGCGTTTTTATTTCTAATCATTCATTAATTCAATTAAACATTCATTTATTTGCTTATTTGTCTATTTATCCGTTTAATTTCAAGCATTTTACAGTCTATTCATTTAATTCCAAGCATGCTACGTTCTATACATTTATTTTCCAATATTCTGTCATTGATTTTTTTTCAAGTATTCTGCAATCTATTCATTTTTTAGAAAGGAATTTCTTATGTCTAAATTTAGTCTATCTTCCTTGAAACAGGGGAAAATTATTTTATTGCTCCTGATGTTTATGCTTCTGGGTTTTTTATTTTTCATGAATCAGGAACGGGAAAGAAAAATTATTTATAAGGGTGCGGCGGGGGAAGAGAAAGAAGCATTTTTAGCCCGAGGTGCTTATGAAAGCTTAGAGGTAAAGAGCAAGGAAATGCTGCCGGTAAATCAGGGAAAAACGGCAGAAGAAAAGAAAGAAAAGCAAGAAGAGAATAAAAAGGAGAAAAAAGAAGAGAACCCGGAGATTAGTAAAGAAGAAAGTAAGGAAGAAAGCAAAGAAGAAAGTGAAGAAGAAAGTAAAGTAGGAAGTAAAGCAGAAAGTAAAGCAGGAAGTAAAGCTGAAATCGGAGTGGGTGGTGAAAAGAAAGAAGCCGGCTTAGAAGACAGTCCAGAGAAAATTCAGCAAAATCGGGAGGAAAAGAAAATCAATATCAATACCGCTACAGAGCAGGAGCTGGAAAGCTTAAAAGGAATTGGTCCCGCCACGGCAAAAAATATCATCCGTTACAGGGAGGAATACGGCGGATTTTCCAGTATTGAAGAAATTAAGAATGTAAAGAGAATCGGAGATAAAATATTTGAAAAAATCAAGGCGGATATCTGTGTGTAACAAAGGCCGGCGAATAGTTGACATGATTTTGTAAGCTTTATCCCTTGTGCTTTTCTGCTTTGCCCTTTATGATGAAAATGTTTTCCTTTATTCTGAGAGAATAAAGAGAAAAACAGCTAAGAGAAAAAAAGCTAAGAGAAATTGAGATGCGAAGGAAAGAGTGAAATTTTTAATAGGAAGAGACAGTCTTTTCTTTTAAAAAGTTAAAACATTATAGGAAGAAGCAATCAGGGAAAGATGAGAAAAAGAATGGGAATCAAAAAAAGCTTGTGCTCTATGGTTTTATTACTATCCGTATTACAGAGTACATTGATTTATGCAGAAGAAAGAGTT
>ERZ773196.1210-NODE-1210-length-14784-cov-3.697875_pt1 | contig 14784 bp, 11 predicted proteins | sample MGYA00581009_ERZ773196 | MGnify/ENA primary metagenome ERZ773196 (study PRJEB29015, sample SAMEA2738162) | human oral metagenome | biome: human oral; feature: human-associated habitat; material: saliva | place: China | collected 2243 ... | reverse complement strand
TGCCCCAAGTTCAGACCTATATTGCTTAGAAAAATATTTTGATTTTTTACAGTCCCTTATAAAAAGAGGCTACAAAATAATCAGGATCAGAAATGCGCTTTTTATTTTGTATCCTCTTTTACATATTCCTGATATACGGAAAAGAAAAAGTCCGCTGTACTGTTCTCATGGGCATGAAGGTCTATTTCCTTCCAAAAGCTCTCTCTGAACCGCACAATATGTTCCTTTTGATAAGCAAGGTAAGTCTCATTAAATTTTAAAATCCGAATGGATTTCTCCAAGCGCTCTTTTCTGTCCCTTGTTGCCTCTTCATCATAAGGGTTCACACACTTGATAATATAAAACTTTCCATTTTCCGAAATAATATCGGAAATTGCATCCTTTTCCAGAGAAAATGCCGTTTCATAAATCTTATCTTCTTTTTCCCCGATGGAAAGCTGTTTTTGAATCTCCGGATCCTCGGAATACTGTCTTGCGTAATACGAAAAATTTGCCCCCGGCGTTTTCACCTTTTCCAAAAGTTCTTTTGCACTGTCTTCACTGCTTAAAGCAATTTGCTCAATGCTGATTACCCGGGACTCCGCATCGCTCAGCTCCGTCTCTGACGAAGAAAGAAGAGCATTGGCCGTTTTTTCCGCAGTAAAGTATGCCGTATACATATCCACGACATCCTTTTCCGTACAATTTCCGAAAAAAGCTCTGTCCTCCTCCGTAAGTGCCTGATAAAACTTATTGGCGGCCTTACGAATCTCCTCCATTTCCGTGCTGTCCGCTTGTATTCCCTTTTCCTCTGCAAGAAGATTCAAGGTGCGGATATCCTGAAGAAATTCTTTCGTTTTATCGATAAAATAAGCTCCGTAAGTCTTTTCTATCTGTCCCGTTATCGGAAGATTCCAAATCTCCGTTCCTAAAATATTTTGGTAACGATTTCTCTCCGAACCGAGAACCATCATCGCCTGCTCCTTGGTATATCCCGGAATATTTTCCGTTTTTCCGCTGATGGCAATCCCTTTACAAGCGCTTAGAGACAGGCTTAAAAGGAGAAATAAAAGCATATGCTGAAGCTTTATACGAGAAAAACATCCGAAAAGAAAACGAAGAATACTCCGCTTCCCCTCTTTTTCCTTTCCCTGTCTCCGCTTGTTTAATGCCGTTTTTTCCCTCATCTTCCCTTATTTCCCCTCTATACTCCGGCTTAGTCCATACCGCGCTCTACATCACGATTCCGCTTTACTCCATACCGCGCCTTAAATCATGATATAGCCATAGAAAAATCCCATAATTATAGCAATAATCAGGCCGAGAATCGCCCCCATGAGTACCTGAAAGGGGGTATGCCCTACATATTCTTTTAATTTTTTTTCAAATTCTTCTCCGCTCCAAGAAAAAGGATTATCCAGAAGCAAACGGTTCAAAATCACCGCCTGCTTTCCCGTCTCTCTTCTCACTCCCGTGGCATCATACATAACCACAATGGCAAAAATGAGTGCAACGGCAAAAATGGCACTGTCTACCCCATAGGAGACTCCGGCCGCAACCGCAAGAGACACTACGGTAGAGGAGTGGCTGGACGGCATCCCTCCGGAACCGGTCATCCTTTCCCAGTTTATCCCTTTACTAAAATAAGCATCTATAGCGGTTTTTAAAACCTGTGCAATAAACCAGGAAAGCACCGCTGACATGAGTAAATAGTTTGACGTCAATTGTTCTATAAAAAAGCCCATTCTTTGCTTTTTCTCCATCACTTTCCAAAAAAGAAGGCAGCAAAACACTGCTCTTTTTTCTCTTTTTTACGCTCCATCTTTGTTTCCGTTTAACTTTGTCCGGCTTATCTTTGTTTCCGTGCACTTTGTTGCCGCTTTACCTTTGATCTACCAGCCAGTCATAAAGCTCCTGATACTGCAAAGCGGAGCTTTTCCATGAAAAATCCTTCTTCATCGCTCTGTTAATCAGGCCCTTCCAGGATTTCTTGTCATCATAGTACACTTTCTCCGCATAGCGTACACAAGCCATCATTTCATGTGCGTTGTAATTGCAAAATGAAAATCCCGTCCCCTTCTTCTCGTACTCGTTAAAGGCTTCGACCGTATCTTTCAGCCCTCCGGTTTCTCTAACAATAGGAATCGTTCCGTAGCGAAGAGAGATGAGCTGAGACAGACCACAGGGTTCAAAAAGAGAAGGCATCAAAAAGGCATCGCTTGCCGCATAAATCTTATGACTGATTTCCTCGGAATAATAGATATGTGCGGAAACGCGATCCGGATACTTCCAGGCAAAATAGCGGAACAGATTTTCATAATGCTCATCTCCGGTTCCCAGAATCACAAATTGCAATCTGTCCTGGCAAAGCTCGTCAAAAACGCGTTCTACAAGATCCAGTCCCTTCTGATCCGTAAGTCTGGAGACGAGCGATATCATCATTGTATCCGCGTCAACACAAAGCCCCAAGCTCTCCTGCAGCTCCAGTTTGTTCTTCACTTTTTCCTTATGTACACTCACCTTATCATAGGGATGCGGAAGGTAGGGATCTCTCTTCGGATTCCACGCCTCGTAGTCAATTCCATTGACAATACCTCTAAGATCATGGTCTCTTGCCCGTAAAAGTCCATCCAGGCCTTCTCCGTAAAAGCTCGTCTGAATCTCCCTGGCATAGGTCTTACTTACCGTAGTAATGGCATCCGCATACACAAGACCGCCTTTTAAGAGATTCGCATCCTTCTTGAATTCCAGCTTATCCGGCGTGAAATAATAGTCGGAAAGCTCCGTAAAACGCTGAATTGTCTTCTTATCCCATGTTCCCTGAAAACGCAAGTTATGAATCGTAAATACGGAACGAATGGAACGGAAAAATTCTCCTCCGGCAAAGCGATCCTTTAAAAGCACGGGAACGAGACCCGTCTGCCAGTCATGGCAATGAATCACATCGGGATGAAAGTTTAATAGCGGAAGAGCGGAAAGAGCGGCATAAGAGAAAAAGCAGAACTTCTCCAGATCCCAGTACCAATTTCCATAGGGTCTGTCACCGGCAAAATAATACTCGTTGTCAATGAAGTAGTACAGCACTCCGTCCACTTCCTTCTTCAGCACACCTACATAACGGGACTGCCCCATATAATCCATATAAAAATGCGTAATATACTGCAGATTATTCCGATCCTCTTCCCGCATACACATATACTTCGGAATCATCACTCTCGCGTCAAAATAGTTTTTATCCACCGCTTTCGGAAGGGAGCCTACTACATCCGCGAGCCCGCCGGTTTTAATAAAGGGTACAGCCTCTGACGCTAAAAACAAGATATTCTTCATTTTTTTCTCCTCGCTATTTCTTTATTTCCGCATTTTTCTTTAAGCATCTCGCATTTTCCAAAGCGGCATCCGTCAGTGCTTCTCCTCCGAGAAGCCGGGCCAGTTCTTCTATAGACTCCTCTTCGGAAAGCGCATGAATCTCCGTTTTGGTCTTTCCTTCCGAAACCTTTTTTTCTATCAAAAAATGGTGATCCGCCTTTGCCGCAATTTGAGGTAAATGCGTAATCAAAATAACTTGATGCTTTTTCGCGATTTTCTCCAGCTTTTCTCCCACCTTTTCTGCGGTTCTGCCGGAAATTCCGCTGTCGATTTCATCAAAAATCAGGGTGGGCGTATCATCCGTATCCGCCAGTACCGTCTTAATGGAAAGCATAATACGGGACAGCTCCCCTCCGGAACCCACTTCTCTTAACGGCCGTAAGGGTTCTCCCGGATTCAGACTTACAAAGGACTCCACTTCGTCAAAGCCCTTCTCCGTAATCTCCTTCTTCTTTTGAAAATGGAACTCAAAGCGCGTATCCAGAAAGCCCAATTCTTCCATTTCTTTCTGAATCAGTTTTTCCAGCTCCTTTCCCACCTTCTGTCTTTCCGCGGACAGTTCCTCCGCCTTCTTTTCCAAATCTTCCCGAGCCATGGAAAGCGCTTTTTCCGCCTTCTCTTTTTCCGCCTCATAGTCGTTTAAGAAACATCGTCTCTCTTCCTTCTCCGAAAGAGCCTGCAAAGCCTTTTCTTCCGTTCCCCCATACTTCATCATGACTGTCCGAATGCTGTTTAAGCGCTCTCCAAGGAGAAAAAACTTTTCCTCATCCACCTCGGCATGATTAAGGTAATGTTCTACTCCTCTTAAACAGTCCTCTCCCACCGCTTCCAGCTCGTAAGCACTATCCAGGCTGTTTTTCAGGGAATCATCATAATTTGTCGCTTCCTCAAGATTCTTTATCACGGTATGAAAATCCATAGCGGAAAGGCTCTCTTCCGCCTGTAAAAGTAAAGACTTCAAGCGGTCCATATTTTCATAAAGAGCATAGTCCTTCGACAAGCTCTCTTCTTCCCCGATTTTCAGTTCTGCACTTTCCAACTCTTCTATCTCAAAGTTTAAAAAATCCAGTTCTCTCCGTCTTTCTTCCTCCGGAAGAGAATAAGCCGAAAGAGCCTTCTTTTTCTCACGATAGTTTTCATAGCTTAACTGTACTGTAGAGAGAAGGTTTTCTCCCTTTCTCTCCATATAGCTGTCCAAAATAGCCAAATGAGCCCCTTCTTTTAAGAGGCTGTGATGCTCATGCTGACCGTGGAGATCCAGAAGTCCTCCGCTAATCTCCTTTAATTTTCCCAGAGTGAGTGTCAAATCATTCACGCGAATATCGGATTTTTTCTCCGAAATCTTCCTGCGAATAATGAGACTTCCTTCTTCCGTCTCCAAATCCTCCTCCAAAGACTTCAGCTTTTTCTCCTCTTTTTCATCTACGGAGAAGGACAACTCAATCAAGGCTTGCTCCTTTCCGTGCCGAATCATATCTTTACTTGCTTTTTGTCCCAAGGCAAGTTGAATAGAACCGAGAAGTATGGACTTTCCGGCTCCCGTTTCTCCTGTCAGTATATTTAAACCGGGACCGAACTCGATTTCCGATTTTTCAATCAGCGCCAAATCCTTTACCATCAATCGTTCAAGCATGCTCTTCCCCCTTTTCGAGGATTCCTTTCAAAGCAAAACGCAATCGTTCCACACTTTCCGGACTTTCCATGGCACAGAAAAGAGTATCGTCCCCGGCAAGACTTCCTACAATTTCCGGAAAAGGATAATGGTCTATGGCCATCGCCACACCGTTTGCCATACCGGAAATCGTATGAATCACCAAGATGTTTCCTGCGGTCTTCAAAGATACTATGCCTGCCCGCATAATCTGTACCAGCTTCTCCACATCCTTTTTTTCTCTCTCTTTACGAAAAATCTGGTACACCATCTTTCCGTTCTTCTGTACTTTTCCAAGCTGCAAGGACTTAATATCTCTCGAAACCGTGGCCTGCGTCACGTGATATCCCTCGAGGTTTAGAGCTCTTGCCAGCTCCTCCTGTGTTTCTATATCCTCTTCCTTAATGAGAGAAAGAATTCTATCCTGGCGATCTTTCTTCATGGAAACCCTTTCTTTTAATTTCAATTTACTGCTTTATTATTTCAATTTCCTTAATATTATTAAGCCGCTCTTCCTATCTAAAACAGCTTTTCACCTATCTAAAATTGGTTTTCCAATCTCAAACTGCTTTCCATCTAACGCCGATTTTTTCCATCTAAACTTACACTAAGGACATTTTTTCGCGTAAAGTGTGCAGGAAGCTTTCCTTGGAAAACTTTACCAGTACGGTTTCTTCCTCCGCCCTTTGAATAATCACCCGATCTCCGGCAAAAAGCTCCACCGGCTCTTCTCCGTCAAAGGACAGAACCTGATCTCCCCTTTCCATAAGAATTTCCAGAACTCTTCCGCTGTCCAGCACCACTGCCCTGGCATTCAGGCTGTGCGCACAAATCGGATTCATAATATAAACCTTTGCTTCCGGAGAGATAATAGGGCCTCCTGCAGAAAGATTATACGCTGTTGAACCTGTGGGGGTGGAAATAATAATGCCGTCGGAGGAATAGCGAACCATTTCCATTCCGTCACAATAAACCTGAAAGTGGTGAATACTGACTCCTCTGACACGGGAAATCAGAATTTCATTCAAGGCAAGTCTTGAAAAAATCTCCTTACCGTCACGAAGAATTTTGCCTCGAAGCATAGAGCGCCTGTCCTCCACATAATCTCCCGCGAGGAGTCTTGTTAAAGCACTGTCTATCTCCCGTCTTTTTCGTATTTCCGTAAGATAACCGAGATGCCCTGCATTAATTCCCAAAATCGGCACTTCCATGCCGGAAAGTACTCCCGCCGTATGAAGAATGGTTCCGTCGCCTCCCAAAGTGATAATACAATCTATATCCGTAAAATCTTCCCTTTGAAAATCTTTATTTAAAAATATTCCGGGATGAATGTTCCTCTCCGAAAGATTCTGCAGGATGATATGCTGAAAGCTTTCCGCATCCTCTTTACTCTGATTCACAATCAGTGCCAAATTCATTTGTAAATCCTCTCTAGTATAGCAATGATACCTTAAAAACACCATCTTTCGATTTCCTTATTTTACACGATAAAGTCTCTCTTTGCTATAGTGCATAAGACGCTAAAACCTATCTTTTCACTTAAAAAAACCGCTCATCTTTCGGGCACCCTTACGCTCTTTCGAGCATACCCGACAGAAAAACGGTTTTTCTTACTCTTCCCGATTCCCTCTCTCTTAAACGAATTCGTTTGAACCCGGAAGCGGAAAAAGTCTCATTCATTTTTTTCCATTGTTTCCTCTTTTTGTCTTCTTAATCGGTAAAACCAAAACAGAAGGCTACCCGTTGTCAGAAAAGTAGTAAGTCCATAGAGCAGATTTTTACAAACATCTCCTCTGGCAAAACGTTTTGCCGCCAAATACGCTTTAGGTAAAGCCTTGCTAAACCTGTCTATCGGATTCCTTTCCGCCGAAAGCACCTCGCTCCGTCCGGAAGATGCGCGACTTTTTAAGGCGGGGTAGTTTCCTCTCTTTACTTTTTTCTTATCAAGACCCTTTGCCCTTTTTCCGAGATACTCATTGACAAAACTGATCTTACTTGCTCTTTGCTCTTCTCCCTCTTTTTGCCCCTGTACCACTGCATAAAGATAAGGCTCCACTACATTTCCGTCTTTATTCAGGTCCGCCTTTAAAATCTGTATCTCTATATCATATACCGCGCTGTCATAGCTAAAGCCCTCATAGTTCTTTTGCTCCTGCCGGATTGTATAGAGATACACTCCCGTTTCCAAAAACTCCATGTTCGTGAAACTTCTTTTTTCCTTTCCCTCTCCGCATTGTATATCAATATAATACGGGTCGGGCAAAGGCGCATTGGGGCTCTCCACGGAGCGTTCCATATAGATACGAAAATCGCTTTGTGGCGCATTTCTACCGCTTAGCTCCAGGCTGAAAGGGATTTCCACCGTGACCGGAATCAATTTTCCGAACTCTCTTTCTCTTGCTTGCAAAGAAAAGGCCATTTCCAAGGAAAAAAGCAGGACGAAAAAGACTATATTAAACAATCGTTTTCTTTGCCTCATCGTCCTCCTCCCTTTCTATGGATTGATACGGGCAAATACCACCATTCGTCCATTGGTGGAAGCGGAAACGCAGGTAGACATGCTGATAATCCTGTCCGTATCCTTTATATTAATCTCTCTATACTGCTGGGAATTTTCCCGAATGTAGTCCAAAAACTCTCCCATATTTCCTTCTTTATCCGAAACATTGTAAATATAGGGATCATACGCATCTCCTTCATAGCAGGCAAAAATTTCCAGCTTCCGCGTTTTGTCCGGTAATATCAGACTTCCGCTCCGATGTGCTTCAAAGTACTCCGGATCAATGAACTTCATAATGTCTCCGTACATTCCCCCGTTATCCATATGATGCCCGTACGTTAAGATATAGGGGTCGGAAAAATCGGGCTTGTTCCGGTAGCTCATAAAAATGGAACCGGAAAGGGCAAAGTTCCCCATCACATCCTTATTGACATACTCCATATCACTCTCCCCCTGTACCATAGGGTAGTCAATATGGGTATCGTCTATCGTGATCCAAGCCCGAACATCCTCATTTAATACAAGGAGGTCCTGAAAGTTCAGGGTTTCGTCCTCCTTTGTGAAGGGCTTTAGTGCCATCAGTTCATTGTTCAGAAAGCCCTCCTGCATAGTCATATAGGTATACCAGAGGGAAAAGCTTCCGTAGCTCATCAGAAGAATCATGAGTATTACCGCGAAGATGACGATGATCTTATCTCCGACTTTCGCGGCAATCACACCAAGCTTCATCTTACGCCTCCCCTGTTACTCTTCCTTTCTCTTCGTCAGGAACATAAAGGCCATGCTGAATGCCACAAGAACCATCATGGCGTAGGGGACTACCGTAAGTACTACACCGGTCGGTGTAATCTCATCAATATGGTTATGGTAGTTAAGCCCGATATCATTTGCGGCTAAGGAACCGCCCGCTTCGGCAGATTTGGAATCGGCACTTGTCCCTGTAGAATCATATTTTAACGCTTTCTTCACAACGGCGCCCGATGTCGTTCCATGATCCAAGTCCGTAGAAGTATACGCCTGCATCTCCGATGTGATCGTACCGGTAAAATATTTGTTCTGCTCGTTTACCTTCACTGTTGTACTCTTCGGGAGACCGTAAATCTCAATCTCCTCTCCGTCCTTCAGTTCCGGAATCAAGGCATTCACCTCGCTGACCTTCTTAACGGTATAAACCGTACTCGGTGCGGTCGGAGTGGAGCCGGGATATTTTACCTTAATCTGTAATTCTTTATTATTATTGGCACTAACCGTGGTTCCGCCATGCAGGAGCTGAAGCGTAAAGGGGAACTTGGTTGTCGTCGGAATCAATCCGCTAATCTGTTTCCGAATCTTCACTTTCCTTACGGTATACTTAGTGTAACCTTGCGGTGTAAGATTTCCGTTCCCTTTTTGTTTTCCGCCGTCATAGCCGGAGTTTTTGTGCTTTTTCCACTTATTTCCGTGTTCGTTACTTCCCTTTTCCGTGTCTCCGCTATGCATAACGTAACCGTAGATTTCGTATGCCGTACCTGCCGTATTCTTTCTGACATAAACATCAAGGAATCGTTCAGGCTGATACGGAGCCGGAATCTTTGTGCCGGGATGATCCGGATCGTCCTCTTCTCCCGCTACATCTTCCACATCGCCTGTATTTGCTCCGTCCGTTAATTTTTCCTCTTTGATGACGAAACGATAAACACCCGGCTTGGTAAAACCCGCCGGATTAAAACTGAAGCTTACCGTCTTCGTAAAGCTCTGTTTTTTTCCGGTCGGAACCGCGAGACCGGAAACCTCGGTATTCCCCACCTTGAACTCCGCCTTCGTTTCTGTCGGTGCGGTAAGTTGTGCCGCAGTCCCCGGCTCTACGAGAAGAGTATTGGTTCCGTCAGAAATTGTAGTCGTGCCTTTTTTATAAGACGCCGTAACATCCGGAATAAGGCCTGTATTGATTTTATCCTCCGTACCGGTATCATTTACGGGACGGATAGTGTACTTCCAGCTGACTTCCGGTTCGTCAACCGCTTCCGAGCCTCCCTCTTCCACAAGAATCACCTTGTCGAAAGAAACCTTATTGGCCAGAGCAGCATTTGCGCTTGCTACACCGACATTGGCACTGCCCGATCCTCCGAAAAAGCTTAGGTTCGGATCCGTCTTACTGAATTCCGCAAAGCCGGTCGATGTCATAGCAAAGACCAGCGCCGCCGCTGCCATAAAGGACAGCCATTTTTTCATTTTTCTTTCCATACCTTTCCCTCACTTCTTTCCTGCTTCCTTGCAAAGCACAACTTCACCGTCCCTTTTTGAAACAGAGAAGTAAAAATCGCAAAGCAGGGGAAGTTCACCACAGGCAGAAACTCCATCGGCACTCTCGGTTCAGGCATAAACAGTGCTGAACTCTTTTTGGCCGGACATATACTAGTCCCACGGGCGTTCCCCTCTTTGACCGTTCAATTATTCGAAGATGTCAATTATTAAAACATCTTGCCATAAATGTATATCGGTCTTATTTTTTAATGTATAAGTCCCTTCTTGTATTTTTATCCACTTGTTTTTAGAGAAGATAAGCAGATGTTAAGCATAAAAAAAGACCGTGAAGTCATTTCACAGTCTTTCTTCCTCTATATAGTGCTATACTTCTTCCTTTCCTTAAGAAGCGGAACAAAGTGCCAAACCTTCGCTTAATTAAACAGCACGCACAGCCGAACAGCTGAAATACAGAATCTGTCTATCCTCTGCGAGCTTCTTAAGAAGCTCTAAGCCTTTTTTCCCCTTCTCATCATCAAAGTGGCAGAAGGGATCGTCCAGAAAAAGCAGGCCGTTTTTCTCCGGGAACATGGCATCAAAAATTGCAAGCTTTAGGGAAAGCCGGCAAAGATCCTGCAAGCCCTCACTAAGATAAGCTGTAGGTCTTCTGATTCCGCTCTCCAGAAACTCTAATTCCAGATCATCCGTCATGACAAATTGCAATTCTAATCCGCTTAATTCCCGAAAATATTTGCAAAAAGCCGTTAAAATAGGGGCACTGTATTGGGCGGAAAAAGCTTCCTTCGCCTTCTCCATATAGTCCTTACAAAGCTGTAAAATATGGATGCGCTCTTCCATGGCGACTCTTTCCTCCCTCACGGAGGAGAGTCTCCTTTCCTGCTCGGTAAGCGCTATTAATGCTTCCGCTCTTTCTTCTCTTTCCTCACGTTTTTCCCTTATCCTGTCTCTCAGCGCTTCTCTTTCCTCTCGAATTTCTTCCAGCTTCTTCTGTCTTTCCTCCAGGGAAAAGGACTTTTCTTCCTCGCCCTTTATATCCGGTTCTCCTTCTTTTGCAAGGAAGCGGTCAAGAGCCGTCTTTCTCTCCTTTACCTCCTCTTCTAAAGTGCCCATTTCTTCCAACTTGTGAGAGCGCAGAAGAAGCTCCTCCAAAGAAGCCATTTTTAAAGCCTCTTCCTTCTTTCTCCTTTCTTCCTCTCCCTGTCTTTTCCCGAGTTCCGACTTCCTCTTTTCCTTCTCTCCGTAAAAAATGGCAAAAGCAATACAGCTTAGAAGAAGGGCAATCAGAAGAGAAAGGCTTCCCGGAACAGGAATTGAAAGTCCGCTGATTTTTAAAATAAATAGAAGCAAAAAGCAGAATGCAAAAATAAGCAGAAAAAGAGGAAGCGGATTTCTCTTCTCTATCTCCCTCTCTTCAGCGGAGAAGTCCAAGACCGGCTTCTTTCCCTCTTCTTTCAGAGAGGCTATCTTTCTCTTAAGCTCCGGCAATTCTTCCTTCCAAAGCCTGTCTCTCTCGGAAGAGCTTAATGTACCGAAGCGCTCCTGATAATACCACCGCATTGCATTATCATATCGGGTGCGGGCCTTCTCCAGCTCCTCCAAAAGCTTTCGGTACTCGACCTTTTTCCCCAAAGCTTCTTTCTCTAAAATCCCCTCTCGAACCGCTTTTTCCTGCTCTTTTTCTCTTTCTTCTATCTTTCTTTCTTCCTCCTTAAGCAGAAGCACTTCATCCTCCAGCCTAAGTACATTTTCTTCCTCTTTTTTCTTTCCTGAAAGCCCTGCTGTAAGGCTTTCCTCTTCCAATCTTTTCTTGAAAATGGCTCCCGTCCGCCGATTCGGAGATAGCGCATTGATGGCATCCTTTAAGGTATCCTGTACCTTTTGAAACTTCTTCATATCTTCCTCGTCGCCGGAGACATTCCCCAGCTTCGCATGTACCGCGGAATTAAAGTGAAAGGAGAGATCCTCATGGCTAATCATGCAAACTCTCTGAAAGGCTTCCGAATCAAGAGAAAAAATTTCTTCTCCTATATTTTCCGAAAAATCATGACTTTCCTTTCCCTGCTCTGTAAGAAGGCGAAAGCTGTCCTCCGCCTTTCTAAGACCGAAGCTTCTTTCCAGAATGTACTTTTTCCCCTCTAGCTGAAAATGAATGTTGCCTCCGAAGCTTCCTCCCTGAAAAGGCATATAGTGTTTTCTGTCATTTTCGGAAACCTCCTGCTTTCTCTCTCCGGAAAGTCCGTAAAACATGATATGAAAGAAGTGCATCAAAGTTGTTTTTCCTTCGCCATTTTCCCAAAGAAAGGAATTCAGGGAATCCGAAAAGGAAAAGCTCTTTTCTTTCCACTTTCCAAATTGTGCAATATAGCATGACTCGATTATCATAATTCTTCTCCCTGTAAAAGCCCTATTCCCAGAATCATCAGTTTCTCCTTTTCTTCCTCGCTTAAACTTTCACTCTCACTGACCATTCTAAGAAATTCTCCCTTCAGACCCTTCTCATGGATAAACTCTTCCTTCCGAAGCTTAAGCTTTGTTTCCTCTTTAATCTCAATATAGGCGTATTCTTCCTCCAGCTGTTTTTCCAAATAGCGAAGATTTCTTTCTTCCCCCGCTCTTTTTTCACCCTTTAAAATAATCCTTAAGCTGTCCTTCGCGTCCACTCCCTCTTTTTTAAGACTTTCTCTGATTTTCTCCTCTGCATCCAGCGTACCGTCTTCTTCGCTAAGAAAAATCGTAACAATACGAAACGCTCCTTCTTTTAAAGGAACAAACTCCGCCTTGATTTCCTTCGTTTCCTCTTCTATTTCCAAATAATAGAAGCCCTTCTCTCCCTCCTCATCAAAGCCCCTTCCCTGAAGACAGCCCGGGTAAATATAGTAAAGAGAGCCGTATTTTCCTTCTTCTCTCTTATGAATATGACCTAAAGCCAGATAGTGAATCGGATACCGGGAAAGCTGCTTTAAAGAAATTCCCTGCTCATTTTGGACTTCAGGTCCACCTTCCATGAAAGAAATTGGGGAATCTGCGCTTATCTCCGTATCCGATGCGCTCTTCGTTTCGGAAGCCGTCCTACTAAGTCCCCCTTCCCTCAGTGCACCGTGCAGCATCAGAATATTACAATCCTCTTCTTTCAGATTCCATATACTCTGCACCGCATCCTCGGAACTCGATGGCGAAAGAAGCTCTTCCTCTACCAGCTCTTCCGGCTCTTCCTGAAGTTCAAGCAGACTTTCCGTTCCATACGACTCTTCCGGAAACTCGCTCCTTCTTTCCGTTCCGTAAAACTCCTGTCCAAGGAGTACCAACTTTTCCTTTAGGCGATACTTTTTGCCCTCTTTGGAAAATAAAAAGAGGTTCTTCGGAAGATCGTCCCGGAAACGAAAGGTATTTTTTGTATCGTGATTTCCCCTCAAATAAAAGAAGGAAATCTCCGGATTCTTCCTTATGGAAGAAAGGAAAATCTCCATAGTAGAGCGGGAAACTACCGGACTGTCAAACAAGTCTCCGGAAATGAGGATGGCCTGCACCTTCCTTTCGATACCGTATTGAAGAAGTTTATTCCAGGCAATTAACAGATTCCTTCTCCTTTCCTCCGCCTCTTCTTTGGAAAATCGGGAAGAGAATGCCGAATCCAAATGTAAATCCGCCGTATGTATCAAACGTACCATATAACCCCTTCCTTTTCGTAAAAACAGGACTAAGCTGTTCCCGGAATTTCCCCATTCCAACCCGTCTGCTTTGTGATTTTTGTACTCTCACTCGTCTCTCTACTACAAAATATTTCCGGAATCCGACAAAAGCTCCGGGAGCATACTGACTGAGCGTCCCAATATACCGGTCATCTTTGCCATAGCAAGACCATAATTACAGATAGGAATCCCCTTATTCAGAAAATCCCGATATCTGGATTGTACTTCTCTTTCGCTGAGCATACAAGCACCGCAGTGAATCATAAGTTTCAGTTCTTTTCGCTTTTCTTCCGGAAGAAAGCCCTTTCCCTCCGTAAAAACAAAGCTTAGCTTCTTTCCGCTATACTTTTCCAACATCTTAGGGAGCTTCACCGTACCGATGTCTCCACATTGTCTATGGTGCGTACAACCCTCCGCGATATAAATCTTATCCCCGTCTTCCAAGGAGTCCAAAATCGCACAGCCTTTTAAAGCAAAAGACAAAAAGCCCTTGTACCTTGCCATAAGGATAGAAAAGGAGGTAAGCGGAACATCTTTCTCTAAAATCTCCTCCACCGCCTTAAAGGCCTGCGAATCCGTCACTACCAGCTTCACTTTTTCCCCGAAGCTTTCCATGACGGCTTTTAATTCTTCTACTTGCGTAACAATGGGGACCTCATGATAGTCGAGAAGATCACGGATTGCCATCTGCTGCGGTAAAATGAGTCTTCCCTTCGGCGCCGATTCGTCAATCGGTGTCACGAGAACAATATAGTCTCCCTCTTCTAAAAGGCCCGAAAAAAGTCTTCTTCCCTCCTCCTTCGGAAGAAGCTCTCCCAAGGCATCTTTAATGGCTTCGATACCTTCGCTTCGTTTATCGGCTTCGATTCTCTCACTCACTCCGGTTCCTGAAGCGCTTTTTCTTCCCTTGCACTCTTCAGTGCCGGGAACTGCTTCACTTACTCTTTTTTCTTTATTTCCTCCGGTTCCGGTGAAATTTGCACTTTCTTCCGAAGACAAATTGGAACAACGCTGAATACTTTGGATGCCGTACGCTCGTTTTTTCCGTTCTAAGGCTTCCAGCGCCTTTTTCAGCTCTATTTTTTCCGTATCGCTTAGTCTGTCCAGCTGACTGAAAACCAGTATCACAGGGATATTTTCCTCTTGAAAGACTTCCAAAAGGAGCTGTTCCCGCTTCGGAAGAAATGGCAGTTCCGAGGGTAAAGCCTCGGTACTTTCCTCTAAAAAAACCTTCGCAGACAAAACAAGCAATGCGATATCCGTCTCGCGCATTACCTCTTTACTGCGGGCGACACGCATTTCTCCAAGACTGCCCTCGTCATCGATTCCCGGGGTATCAATGAGAAGCACCG
>ERZ773196.1200-NODE-1200-length-14865-cov-3.619109_pt1 | contig 14865 bp, 10 predicted proteins | sample MGYA00581009_ERZ773196 | MGnify/ENA primary metagenome ERZ773196 (study PRJEB29015, sample SAMEA2738162) | human oral metagenome | biome: human oral; feature: human-associated habitat; material: saliva | place: China | collected 2243 ... | reverse complement strand
CTACCTCTTCAACACGAAAGGTCAATTGCTCAAGCAGCTCACCTCCGGCAAGTTTGAAGTGCTCGAACTCCTCGGTTTCAATACCCGCACCCACAGCGTCATCATCCGCAGCAACGAGAGCGGACACATCCGCGAGAACCTCTACGCCGTCGATCTGAAAACCGGTCGTCGCACCCTGCTCGACAACGGTGTAGGCGTGCACCGCGCCCAACTCTCGCCGAACGGCACCCTACTGCGCGACACCTGGTCGTCGCCCACCACCTACCGCAACATCGTCGTTCGCAGCACCGAGCACCCGCGTGAAGCCCTTCGCCTCCTCGAAGCTGCCGATCCGTGGCGTGAGTTCACCATGCCCCGCGTCGAAAGCGGGAGCATCCTGGCCGCCGACGGCAAAACGCCCCTCTACTATCGGCTCGTCAAGCCCGTCCACTTCGATCCCAACAAGCAGTATCCCACCATCGTCTACGTCTACGGTGGTCCCCATGCCACCAACGTCAAGGAGTCGTGGAACTACCAAGCCCGCCCGTGGGAATACTACATGGCCAACCGCGACTACGTCCTCTTCATTCTCGACAATCGCGGATCGGGCGACCGCGGTTTCGAATTCGAAAGTTGCACCCACCGCCACCTCGGTCGCATCGAGATGGCCGATCAGATGCAAGGCGTCAAATACCTCTCTTCCCTCCCCTTCGTCGATACCACCCGCATCGGCGTGCACGGTTGGAGTTTCGGCGGTTTCATGACCACTAACCTCATGCTCTCCCACCCCGAAGTCTTCAAAGTCGGTGTCGCCGGCGGTCCCGTTCTCGACTGGAAATACTACGAAGCCATGTACGGTGAGCGCTACATGGAAACGCCCCAAAGCAATCCCGAGGGATATGCCGAAGCCAGCATGGTGGGCCACGCCGGTCAACTCAAAGGCCGCTTGCAAATCATCGTCGGCTACAACGACCCCACCTGCGTGCTCCAGCACTCCCTCGCCTTCCTCCGCGCCTGCGAAGACGCCGGCACCCAACCCGACTACTTCGTCTATCCCGGACAAGGCCACAACATGATGGGGCGCGACATGATCCACCTCCACGAGCGCATCACGCGCTACTTCGAAGACCATCTCAAACCGCTACGCAAATAACCGATCGTCGCGCAACGATCTAAAAACAACGGCGCCGCCTCTCTCACGAGAAGCGGCGCCGCTTTCTTTTGCGCGTGCAAACTCCTTTTACGGCTGTTGTTTCACGTAGATCGAAAAGGTTTGATCAATGGAAGAAACGCCATAGAAAATCACCTTCCGTTCGTGCCCCGTGCGGTTGGGCGAAAGCTTCACCTGCACCTGCCGGCGATCCTTGGAGATCGCAAAGGAATACCAAATTCCCGAAGCTCGACAAGTGCCATCTGCCAACGTATCGATTCGCAACGCCTCATCGTCGACGAAATCCGTCGTACCGCATTTATTGAGCGTATCGGGAATGGTCACATTGAACAACGACCAAGCTTTGTTGAAGGGTTTTCCCTCTCGGTTAAGCACTTTGACCGTTTGCTCACCGCCCGCCGCCGACAGCGACAATTCGGTAGATCGCACTTCATATTCATCTTTCAGAGATCGCGAACCATCGCAACCGGGCAAAAACAAGAGCGCGCACATCACACTCGCAACAATCGTGGAAACAGACTTCATCATTTCGAATTGAAAGGAGATTGAACAACATAGAGACTGAAAGAGAGCCTAGATCCCCCACCATTCAACTCCACATTGCGGGTTTTTCCGGTGTGGTTGGCGTTCACCTTGACGCGAATGGTGTTTTGATCTTTCGATATCGTGAACGAATACCAGTCGTTGTACACGCGTTGACTACCATCGACCAATTTCTCCTTTCGCATCGTCGTGTCTGTCACACTACCACGACAATCCACCCGAGGATCATTCAGACTCGTTCCTTCGGGGTACCACGGAAAGTGTTTTTGATTTCCACTTCTACTGCGCACCGTCACAACGGCCTCACCGCCTTCCTTAGAAAAATACAACTGCTCAGGATAAGCCTGAGGCTCGTCACTCATATCGTCGCAGGCCACGACTCCGAGTAAACACAAGCTCGACAAAGCAAGCAACTTCAAAAAATGCATAGACTATTATTTTTGATGGGAGAATCAACGAGAATGGGACGACCGGTCCGCCCCTACGAAAGCCAACGAATTGAACCCGTGGTCAAAAGTACATTAACAACCAAGTCTCAATTCAGCGGTGCAAAGGTAAGAGAAAATATCCTATTTGCAAAATCGAAAGTTTTTTTACATCACGACATAAAACAAAAACTTGTTGATCACCGCCGCCCTACCTTTCCCCCACTTCCCTCCTCTGCATCAAGAAGGGGGGAAAACGCCACTGCGAGAAGCAGTCAACGCTCCACCACGCGCAAGGAATTGCCACAGCGGCGGTGCGACACCGAGAAACCCAGACTGCGCACCTCCCGACCAAAGGCTTGAAGTGACACGCCGCGCACGGCAGCGGGGCAACGGCGGCGCAGACGATCGTACAACGCCGTCACCGTGTACCACTTCCCCACCTCACCGGTCCGCGGCACACGATAGTAACGAGACAGACATTCGGCAAGCGGAGACGCCACACGAAAGGCAGCATTGGCGCGCTCCTGCAAGCGCGTCGACGCCCGATCCAGATAGCACGGCGCACCGGAAAGCACCTCGCTGCGCAACTGCGCAAAGAGTTGCGCGTGGGCAACGGGCGAACAATCGATCGGGTGCGTCACCTCCACACACACAAACCGACGCGAACCCGTGCGATCCACCAGCACCTCCTTCACATTGCTCGTCGCCATGAACGAAGCCATGCGCGGCAACGACAACAATTCCTGCCGATAGGCGCGACGCAAACAGAGCTGCTTGAGTTGCAGGAGATTCTTGAGCGTGGCGTGCTGACGCAACGTGTAGCGGTCGAACTCATCGAGGTTGATCAGCCCCAGTTTGGCCAAACGCGGTTCGGGTGCGGCCGAGCCCACGAGGTCGAACTTGTCGGTGTAGTAATCGGCCAACTCGGGCGGCATGAGCAGACGGCAAAACGTGCTCTTTCGCAGTCCCTGACGCCGACTCACGAGCAGCGGCACCAGGTCATTGGCCGTCGCGGTGGGTTGCCCCATCCACTGCGCGGCCAAAGCGCGCAACCAAACAGCGAAACCGCACAACCACGCGGCTTCGGTCGATACACGCTCGCCCAGCGGGCGCACCCGGTCGACGCCGTCCCAATCGGGCAGGCGGTTCATGTAGTCGGTCAGCGGATGGAACGACGGGAGGAGCGAGGAGTGCAACAACCGCACCACATCGCGCTGCCAAACCCCGATGCCGGCATCGATGGCACGGATGGACAACGTGTTGAAGTCCAGGGGAGTGATGCGGCGGAAGGACCCCTGCCCATCGCGCTCGCGAAATTCGGGCACCTCGGCCAGCACATTATAGCGAAATTCGTGCGTCTCTTCCAGCAGTTGCCGCAGACGCAGGTGGAGGGTGGGTTGCGCTGCGTCATCGTCACGCTCACGGCGACGGGGAGCGCCGAGCGACGGGACAACAGACGGGCAGCGGGCGGCAATACCCGGAAAGCACACGGCGAAAAGACACCGAACGAGAAAACGAAGGAAACGAAGAAGAAAGTTTTTCATAGCCGATAAAGATAAGAATATGGAACTTCAACGGACGACTGCGGGGACTCTCGCCCCGTTCGAACGAGCGGCACCGAAGGTGTTTGGTCTGTCCTCGGCCGACTCATTTTTTGCATCGCCGTTCCCTTACCAATACAATCGAAAAACCGGATTGTGACACCTCGGCGGAAAATTTCTTTCATCTTTCATTTTTATCACCCCGACGCGTCTCACGTTTTCCCCTCATCCTCAATGCATTGCAACCATCCACGGAAGCATTTTCAACGAACGTTAAAATTTAAAGAACAGCTTCTCATTTTTTGCGCGCTCGCGTCAGTTCCGTCCAAACAATGCTCCACAGCACACTTTTCTCTCAAGAAAGCGCACAAAAACACTTCCCCACTTTCGGGAAAAAACGCCCTTCTTTTCCCACTCCGCCCCCCGCTTTCCGACCGTCGCCGCGCACAGCGTTGCGGTGAACGCACGCCTCGCGTGTGCACACACCCGCGCGCCTCAGTCGGTTTTCGTTTTCTGCCTTCACCCTTCACGACGGGGCCTCAGCAGCCTGATTGCTCGGGCATTGGGGGTGAAGACGCCGCCCATTTTCGTCCTTCACCGCCGCTCCCGACGTGTGCAGCCCGGGTGAAGGGCAAAGCGCAAAAACCTTCACCCCTTACACACTGAAAGTCAACGCATTGACGCAAGTGGGTGAAGAGGTGAAGGCAAAAAACGAAAAGTGCCTGACGCGCGCACACGCGTAGGCGCATGAAAAACGCCACCCGAAAAGGGGTGGCGATATGGGGAAAATCGGTCGGGCGACGGAAGGAAATCATCCGCGCTTCCAAACCTGTTCGACGGGTGCGCTCTCTTTGTTCTTGAGGGTGACCTTCACGGCCGCATACTTGTTGACGGTCTCGGTGGGCAACACAAGGGTGAAGCGGGCATCGAGCCACTTGAAGTAGTCGCTGTCGAGGAAGTCCAAATGGATACCCACCGGCTTGCGGTTGCTTCCCTTGTGCCACTCGATGAGCGTGCGGGGTGTGGTGGTGACCAGCATCGTCTGGGCGGAGAGGTCGTGGAGCTGCCCCGAGGCGTCGACGCCGTTCACCGCCAAGCCGCTCGCGCCCCTCACGATGGCGCTCTTCGGGTATTCAAAATTCTTGTATTTCACTTCCTTCTTCCAGCCGTATTGTGCGTTCACTTTGTAGAACGTGCTGTCTTGAGGCGTAACGTCGGCCAAAGAGAGGGTGGTACCCATCACGGTGCAGGCCAGGCGCGTCTCCTTGCCGGAGGTGGAAGCCTCGACGGTGAGGCCGCTCGGATCCAACACGAAACCGCCGATCACAGAAGAGGAATCAACGGGGAGTTTGCCCTTGAAATAGTCTTCGTTCACGCGCGTCACACCGGCATCGGCCAGGAGTGCATCGACCTCTTCGGGGGTCTGCCATTGTCCGTCGACCAGTTTGGCGGCGGGCGTTTCACGCACGCTCTGCTTGTCATCGTACTTGTCGCACGAGAATACACTCAGCGCAGCGGCTCCTCCCAACACGAGGGAGCAAGCCAGAGAGAAAGTCACTTTCATCATAGGGAAGCTTATTGTTTGGATTGATTTTTGGGACTGGGGGCGGGTCGAGCCGATCGAAACCGACCGATTTGCAGCCATCGTTCTCGCCGCGGACGTGGGGCTAAACACGCCGAGGCTACGATCTGCGCAAGCATCGACATACCAATTACGGCAATTCGGACAACAAAAACCTGCGCCGATCGTTTGAGAGCACAAATATAGAAACCTGAGCAGACAACCACAAATAAAATAGCTGAAATCTCAAATGAAAAGCATCGAACGTACCCATTTTGTCAATCCAGAGTATGCAAACAGCACAAAAACCGAGAACCAAAGCCGCAAGAAGATAAAAAACAAAGACAAAACAACTCACTTAGCAGCCATTCGATAGACAAATGTAAAGCAACAGAAAAACGACCGTCGCAAATCTCCACACAAAAACTCGCATATACAATCAATCATGCGAATAGAATTGCAGTTTGTGCCCCGACCACGGAAAGATTCGGCACGCGCCTGCGAGGAAGGGCGCAACCACAACGACGGACTCCATCCCCCTCGGACGAAAAACGCCCCTCCGCGGAGCGAACCGGGAGGGGCGGGTGGAGGAAGCCGGCAACGCGGCTTATTTTTGCTTCTTGTCGACAGCAGTGGCGGGTTTGAGCACCTCGGCCTTGTAGCCGAACTTGGCAAAGCCCTTTTGGAGATTGGGCACATTGGTCACGTCGGCATCGAAGGTCACGGTCACGGTGTGGTTTGCCACATCGGTCTTCATGTTCTTCACACCCTTTTCGTAGGGGATGTTGCGCTTCACCTTGGCTTCGCAGTTGACGCAGGTCATTTGTTCCACCTTGAAGACAACTTGTTGGAGATTCTTGGCTGCGGCACCGAGTACCGAGAAGAGGAAGACGAAGAGAAAGAGAACTTTTTTCATTGTGTGATCTGTTTTTTGAAATACGAAAAATGAAAATAGGTGAGTGAGTTTATCGTGCGATGGTGTAGCGGAAGCCGGCGTAGAACATGGCGCCGTCGAGCGGGCCGTAGACCAGGGTGGGGTCGAATTGCGAACCGCGCGGGTGGGCAAAGTCGATCACGGCATTGGGCTGCTTGTAGCCGGTGAGGTTTTCGCCGCCCACATAGACGCTGAAATCGCGGAAATTGCGCGTGACCTGTGCCGAGAGTTGCGGGTAGGCTTTGAAATTGGGGTTCCACGACGTGGTGCCGTCGGCCAGCACGTAGTTGAGCGGTAGGCGTCCGCCGCCGTTGAGCTGGAGGGTGACGTCAAATTGCCACTTCTCGAGCGGCGTGGCGTAGGTGGCGGTGACGAGGGCCTTGTAGCGACTCTGCAGGGGTTTTTCCATGACGCTCACGCTGCCGTCGGGGCGACCGAAAGCGGTGCGCACGTTGGTGTAACGATAGGCGGCCGTGAGGTTGAAGCCCTCGAAGAGCGGATAGGAGGCTTGCAGTTGCACCACGTGCGAATAGCTGTCGCCTTGGAGCGGGTGGATGCTGATGCGGTGCGGATCGGCGTCGAAGTCCACCACGGCTTGCTTTTCGAAGTTGGTGTAGTAGTAGTCGGCACTCAGGTCGAGGACGTGATCGCCCAAGGGAAGTTTGTAGCCGATGTTGAGCCCGTAGTTCCACGCCTCTTCGCGCAGGTGATCGCTGCTGAAGTCGAGGGCGCGGCTTCCCGTGAGCAGATAGTTCATTTCCTCGGGCACCCAAGCGGTGCGGTAGCCCTTGCCGGCATTGAGACGAACCACGAAGTTGCGTCGGGGTGAGAATTTGAGGTGGGCGCGGGGGGTGACAAACGTGCCGTAGAGGTTGCTGCGGTCGATGCGCACGCCGCCCATGAGGGTCAGGGCGCTGCCGAGCGTGTAGGTGTATTGGGCGTAGGCGCCGGCCACGGTTTCGCGAGCGGAAGTGGGCAGGGCGACGCCGGGCGCGAAGGTCCGATCGCCCACCGTGCGACCGAAGTCGTCGTGGTTCAGACTCAAACCGGCCGAAAGGGTGTGGGTGCGCTGCCACTGCGTTTCGAAGAGCAACGAAGCGTAGGCATTGGTCTGGCGGTCATTGAAGATGCGGTGGTCGTAGTCGGCATCCTGCAAGTGGCGCGAACCGGAGAGGATGAGGGCGATGTTGGTGTTGTTGTCGTCGTGGAACATCCATGCGGTTTTGTTGGTGAGCTCGACTCGCTTGGTGTCGATCGTCACCCGATAGGGATCATTCATCACCCCATCGTGATGCACGATTTGTCCGCCCTCGCGCGTTTCCTTCAGGCCGCGCAGATAGAATTGCGAGAGGAGATGATCGCCGTTGTACGTCCAGCGGTTCATGAGATTGAACTGCTCGGTCTTGGGGCGGTCGGCCAGTCCGTCGTGGTTCTCGTCGTGTGTGTGGAGCGTTTGGCTGTAATGCCCCAACACCGTCGTGCCCCAACGCGCCGACGGCAGCAGGGTGCTCTCCACATTGCCCTCGATGCGTCCGTGGGCGTCGGCATAGCCGTTGAGCAAAAGGATATTGGGATATTTGACCTGCGGCTTCTTGTATTCCACATTGATTTGCCCGGTGAGCGACTCATAGCCGTTTTTCACGCTCGAGGCGCCTTTGCTCACCTGGATGCTCTCCATCCACGTGCCGGGCACGTAGTTCAGGCCGAAGGGCTGGGCGAGGTTGCGCAGGGTGGGGACATTTTCGGCCAGCATCTGCACGTAGGTGCCGGCGAGTCCGAGGAGTTTGATCTGTCGGGCACCGGTGGCGGCGTCGCTGTAGTTGACATCGACCGAGGGGTTGTTGACAAAACTCTCGCCGAGGTTGCAGCAGGCGGCACGCAGGAGTTCGTGGCCGGTGATGGTCTCGTTGTTTTGCGTGAGACCGAGGGCGTGGAAGAGGCCCTTGCGCTTGGCGGACACGGTGGCGGAGCGCAATTCCACCTGCTTGGGGGCTGTCGCCGCTTGGTCGGAGAGGGTGTCGGCTTGCTCAGCGGGAGCGGCGGTTTGGGCCACTTGGGCGTGCAACGGCGACACGGCGGCGACGAAGAGAAGAGAGAGGAGGAGAGGAGAAGAGTGCTTCATTGTGTGTCTGTGGATGGAGGTGGGTGAGCGCCCGAAAGGGGCTCCGTTCGTTTTGATGGTGCAAAGGTACATGCTTCTGCCCCGAATGGTGTTACATGATTTGTTTTCTTTCTTACATGATGTTGTTGGGGCATGCCGCGCACCGTTTTTTTGCGTCCTGTGCGCCCTGTGTTGACTCCCCCACTCCACCTCGACGACACTCAATATTATATAGAGCGATTATGTCGAGCACGTGACGGGGCCTCAGCGCTTGGGCTTGTGCGAACCGTTTTTCGCTGTGCTCGCGGCTCCATCACCCCATCGTGTTTTCTCCTCACGGCAAAAGCACCGTGCCCGTGCAGTCACAGCGAAGGGCGGGGAAATCGACGGCAGCAGGCAGATTTGCCCGACGAAGTTTTGCAGACTTCGCTGTTTTATACTAATTTTGCGGTACGTGCGCCCCTGGTAAGGGCCATTCGTCACGACATCTATTTACACTCATACATTATGAAGAAGGTAAAACTTTTGCTGATCGGACTTTTTGCCACGGTGCTGCTCCCGAGTGCCGCGCAGCAGCCCGCCAAGCTCCCCGCCGACAACGCCATTCGGCAAGGAAAACTCCCCAATGGGTTGACCTACTACATTCGGCACAACGCCGAACCGAAAGGACAGGTCAATTTCTACATCGCCCAAAAGGTGGGATCGATACAGGAGAACGACGACCAGCGCGGTCTGGCTCACTTTCTCGAGCACATGGCTTTCAACGGGTCGAAGCACTTCCCCAACGACGGCCAACTCATCAAGTATTGCGAAAGCATCGGCGTGAAATTCGGTGAGAACCTGAACGCCTACACCTCGACCGACGAAACGGTCTACAACATCGACAACGTTCCCGTGGCGGGCAACAACGTCGATTCTTGTCTCTTCATTCTGGCAGACTGGTCGGGCGGACTGCTCCTCCAAGAAAAAGAGATCAACAAAGAACGCGGCGTGATTCACGAAGAATGGCGTATGCGTTCGAGCCCGATGATGCGCATCTTCGAGCGCCGCTTGCCCGAACTCTATCCCGGCAGCAAATACGGCTATCGTCTTCCCATCGGTTTGATGTCGATCGTCGACAACTTCAAACCCGATTTCCTCCGCGCCTACTACAAGAAGTGGTATCGTCCCGACTTGCAGGGTGTGGTGATCGTGGGCGACATTGATGCGGCACAGGTCGAGGCCAAGGTGAAACAGATTCTCGGCGCAGTGCCCATGCCTGCCAACGCAGCGAAATACGAAACCTATCCCGTGCCCGACAATGCACAGGCCATCTACGTCATCGACAAAGACAAGGAACAAACCACGAGCTCGATCTCGATCATGCTCAAAACCGATGTGCTGCCGCAAGAATATCGCGGTACGCTCTTCGGTCTGATCCACAGCTATATAATTTCCATGATGGGGCAGACCCTCAATGGCCGTTTGAACGAGATGAGCCAAAAGCAAGATTGCCCGTTCATCAGTGCCGGAGTGGACTATGGTACCTATCTGCTCTCGAAGACCAAAGATGCCTTCTCGCTCTACATCACGCCGAAACCCGGGCGCGACGCAGAAGCCGTGACGGCGGTGATGAAAGAGGTGAAGCGACTCAAAGATTTCGGGGTGACCGGCACCGAATTGCTCCGCGCACGCGACAACTTCCTCAGCACCTACGAAACGCTCTACAACAACCGCGACAAGCAAAAGAACGGTTACTATGTGGAACGGTGTGTGCGCGACTTCCTCGACGGAACGGGAACGGCCGACATCGCCACGCTCTACAACAACTACAAGCTCATTTCGGGGAAGGTGAATAAGCAGGTCGTCGACGATGCGCTGCGTGAAACGAATTTCTCCAACGACAGCAATTTCGTCTTCTTCGCCATGTATCCTGACAAGGCCGACGTGAAGGTGCCCACGGTCGACGAGATGAAAGCTGCCGTGCAGGCGGGCCGTGACGCGAAGGTGGAAGCCTATGTCGACAACGTGAAGAGCGAACCGCTCGTACCCACATTGCCGAAGGCGGGCCGCATCGTCAAAACCACCAAAGCGCCCTTCGGCTACACGCAGTGGACGCTCTCCAACGGAGCACGTGTCTTCTTCAAGAAAACAGACTTCAACGACGCGCAGATTCTCATGGCGGCCGACAGTTGGGGCGGTAGCTACAAATTTGCCGACAAGGATGTGCTCAACGGAAAACTCGTGCAGACGGTGATGAGCTCGACCGGTCTGGGCAATTTCACGGCGACGGAATTGGAAAAGAAGCTGGCCGGCAAACAGGTGTCGCTCGCACCGAGCCTCGGAAAATACACCGAAGGACTGTCGGGCAGCTCGACGCCGAAGGACCTCCGTACGCTCTTCGAACTCGTGTACCTCTATTTCCAGAAACCGGCGAACGATCCCGATGCCTACCACAATGTGATGGCTTCGCTTCGCACGCAGTTGGAAAATGCCGACAAAAATCCGCAAAAAGCCTTCGGTGACTCGGTACGCTCGACGATCTACGATCCCAACCCGCGAATCGAACCGCTCAAAATCTCGGACCTCGACAAGGTGAGCTATGACGAGATCAAACGCCTCTACAGCGAACGTTTCTATAATGCTGCCGGCGATTTTGATTTCTACTTCACCGGAGCACTCAACGAAGATTCGCTTCGCACCTTCTGCGAACAGTATATCGCTCCGCTGCCTGCCGTGAAAAAGCGCGAGACGTATACCGATCTCGGCATTCGTCCGCGCAAGGGCATGCTCTTCAACCGCTTTGAACGTCAGCTCGAAACGCCGCAGGCGATGCTCGTCCAGGTTTGGAACGGCGAACAGCCCTACAACCTCAAAGATGCGGTGGCGGCCGACGCCTTTGGTCAGGTGCTGACCAAGCGCTACCTCAAATCGATCCGCGAGGATCACGGTATGGCTTACTCCGTGGGGGCCGACGCTTCGCTCGACTACGGCGTGCGCAATACTTACTCGATGCAGGTATTTGCTCCCTTCACCCCCGAGAAGTGTGACTCGGTGCTCCTGCTCATGAAGGAAGGTTTGCACGAACTGGCCAAGAATGGTGTGCGCCCCGATGAACTCGAAGAGGTGAAGCGCTTCGAGATCAAGCAGTACGAAGAGCAACAACGCAACAACAACTACTGGCAGGCCCTCATCGAACAGAAGAACATGTGGAACAAGGACGACCGCACCGGTTATCTCGAAGCGATCAAATCGCTCACAAGTGCCGATGTGCAACGTTTTGCCAACAAGGTCTTGCTGCGCGACGGCAACTGTGCCACGATCATCATGCTCCCCAAGGGAACGAAACAAGCAAAGTGAACAACGGGCTGCTGCCCGCTCTCATCTATGAAATGTATGCCGCCTCTCGGTTGAGAGGCGGCATATTGTTTGTTAGTAGCAGTGCTTGTCTTGCAGACGACTTTATAGATTTTCTCGTCGCGTGTGTCATAAAGGTGGTTATTTGAACCAAATTCGTGAAATCGTTGAGTTTTTCCGCCGAAAAAATCATCTTTTGTCGAGCTATTTATTAACTTTGCCTGTATATATCAGGTAATTCTCTGTAGTTGTGCAGTATTTTTCCACCCTTTATTGATTCCTTTTTTATGAAACAAAAACTCCCCCTTGTAATGGTGCTCTTTACAGTGCACATCTATATTATTGCTGCCGTCGGCCTCTTGTTGGACTTGATCACACTCAACTTATCAAAAGAGCCGGTTCTTGTGTTATGTATCTCTACTGTACCTTCACTTTATATTTTTGCAGGTACTGCTAATTCCATCCTCAAACGCAGAGAAGTCTCAATTTACTACGGCATTGCCGCAATGATCTATTTGTTGATCACATGCGGACTTGGCTCACTCAGCGGAGCAGGTCTTTCGTCGCTAGGCGGTCAATTGGGCGAAGCCGGCAGCCTACTCGCCGGTCTCAGCTTTCCGGGTGTGATAACTGCTATCGTTTGGTTGATCATTCTACTGAAAAAGAGAGCAGCAATGTCTGAGATTTTCACTGAAAAGACGCGTGAAAAAAAATTCTCTGCTGTCTTGAAATTCGGTTATGGTCTGTTTTGTTTCCTACTTACCAATTTTGCCTTCGAAGATGATAAGATAGGATTTCTAAATCGATTCTTGGAACTGCTGCTTTGAATTCCAAAGCCATTACCCCATCAATCTTATCTGCTTATCTGAAATTGCAATCGTATTGTCTCAAATGTAGCTAAGACCTTCCGCTGAAAAATAGAGATAGGTTCCACATTCCCTGACCAGGCCAAACAAACAAGATAAAAACGCAATGAGCGTACCACATTCCCAGTTGGGAAGATGGTACGCTCATTGTGTGTTCACAGCCGTCGTGTTGTTCTTCTGCAGAAACAAAGCACGCTGCCAAAAGGGAGGTTTCGTGGTGCAGTTTAGAACGTGGCGCGGAACATGAAGCGGATACCCCAGCGCTGGGTGTCGCCATAGATCGACCCGGGGGAATTCAGATAGGTCAGGCGGCGCACATACTGCACGTGGATGATCTTGAAAATGTTGTGGATACCCACAATGGCTTCCACATAGGGCGTGTGCGGATCCATCACGCGGCTCTGCTGCTCGTAGCCCGCGGCGGTGAAGCGCGAGGGGAAATAGTAGAGATCGGTCGCCGCTGCGTTTTGTGCCAGATAGGGGTTGTTCTTGTCGGTGAGCGTGCCCCACAAGGCATTCACGCCGAGATATTCACGCCATTTGAGTCGCTTGAGGAGCGGAATGCGGTTGAAGATTTTGCCATTCAAGTCCCACGAAACCATGGCCGAGACATAGCGGTCGTTCATGAATTCCATGTTCTTGACGAGGTTGAACATCGCATCTTCTTTGACATACGAGGTGTTGGCCCACGGCATGAGCAGGAGGGGGAAGGGGACGCGGTTCCATTGGGCTCCGGCTTTCACATGCGTCTCGAGCTTACCCCACGACTTGACCCACCAGCGCTTGTAGATGCCCAACTCGGTGTTGTTGTAGGTATAGTCGCTCCAGAGGTCTTTCACGCCCATGGTGTGACTGAGCGTAAAAATCGGTGCGTTGTGGTTGGCGCGCATGCGGCGCTGCTTGGTGTTGATGAAGGTGGCACCGGGTTGATACTCGAACAGGAGCGAAACGTCGCTGGTGTTCAGGAACGGCACGTTTACGGTTGCGGCATTCAGTCTTGCGGCCTGCATCTCATCGAACGTTGCCGGGCGGCCGAGTCCCAAGGCGGCCGTGGCTCCCACCGGCTGATAGAAGAGGGCCGAGGTGGGTTCGTTGCGGTCGTGCTGAATCTGGGCTTTGACGCGGAAGCCGTTCTCCCATTCGCGTTCGAAGTAGAGTTTCAAGTTCCGGTTGTACATCATGTGGTCGACGTTGGTCCATTTCCACGCTAAGAACACGTTGTCCTTGTCGGTAGGCAGGTGGAAGTCTGAGGGAGCAATCACGTCATCACGATACGAGAGCACCAAGTTGGACACCGGATACTCACGGGGCAAGTATTTTTTCGGCAGGAAGGAGTAGGTGAGTTCGCCCATTCCCTTCCAACGGTGGTCTTTGAAACCATAGGCCAGATAACCTTTGGCGAAAAGGTGCTTATTGAGGTGCGCAGTGGTTTGTGCCGAGAGGCGCAGGCGCAGACCGTCCACATCGTTGGTGGTGATCACGGTGTTCATCGGACCCAAATCGACCTTGGAGGGGACACTCGGGTCGATCGACGTCTCCACGAAGTTCTCGATCAAGGCTTTGGCCACCCAAATCACGGGTTTCGCTCCCGGGAGGTTTTGCAGGCTCGTCACAAACGAATCCATGCGCTTCTCGGTGTTGGTGAGTCGTTCCGGCCGGTGTGCAGCCCAGAAGTCGTCCTCCTGCATCTGCGCGTCGGCCAGTGTGCGCGTGGTGCCGGCGAACTTAAACGCGCTGGCCGGAATGGAGTCGAAAGCAAAGCCCGAATAGGTTGTGCTACGCTTCACTTGGAACTCGTGCAAACCTTTGGCTGCCTTGAGGAGCACCAACATATTGTCCTTCGTGAGCACCTGTTCGCCCGAGGGCAGCTCTTCGTAGGTTTGATCGATCTTCATCGACTGTACGAAGTTGATGCCCGTGTTCATCGGCACGCCCATTTTCACGCGCTTCACCCGATAGGTGCTGTCGGCCAGCACATAGAGTTCGCCGGAGAAGCCGAAGTCCTGCGCATTGTTGGGCGTGAACTGCACTTCGATACAGCGATCGCCGTCGATCATCGTGGTGTCGGTGAGGAAGTAGCGGTAGAACGCGATGCCGTCTGTCGACGAGAGAGGAGAGATAAACTGATATTGGAGCAAACGGATGTTGTTGTCGTAGAGATTCACGTCGGTAAACACATCTTTCATCATCGCATTGAGTACATCGCCCGTGTTGATCAGATCGTTGATGCCCTCGCTGCGCTGACCGATCACAATGTTCTTGCGCGTTTGGTCGCTTTTGCGCCACAACTGCTGCGTCACGGTTTCATCGACGGTGAGGGGTAGGATGAGTTTCCCGGTTTCGGGCGAAATCTCTACATGGTCTTTCAGAAAAGGCATGCGCTTGAACTGTCCGTCCTGCAACAC
>ERZ773196.1186-NODE-1186-length-14953-cov-10.862129_pt1 | contig 14953 bp, 11 predicted proteins | sample MGYA00581009_ERZ773196 | MGnify/ENA primary metagenome ERZ773196 (study PRJEB29015, sample SAMEA2738162) | human oral metagenome | biome: human oral; feature: human-associated habitat; material: saliva | place: China | collected 2243 ... | reverse complement strand
AGCCATATTTTTCGACGAAATGCTCACGGAATTCTAAGAGATTGTCATCCATGATGGCTTGACGGACCTGCTTCATGAGGTTGATCAAGAAGTATAGGTTGTGGTAGCTAGTCAAGCGAATGCCGAAGGTCTCATCTGCCTTGAGGAGGTGGCGAAGATAAGCCCGGGTGTAATTCTTACAAGTGTAGCAATCACATTCGGGATCTAGCGGTGTAAAGTCTTCTGCAAATTGCGCATTTTTCACTACTAGGCGTCCTTGACTAGTCATACAGGTACCATTTCGCGCAATCCGCGTCGGCAAGACACAGTCAAACATGTCCACTCCACGAATAACGCCATCGATCAGACTGTCTGGAGCTCCTACTCCCATGAGATAGCGAGGCTTGTTCTCTGGTAAGAGCGGAGTTGTAAAATCCAGCACCGCATTCATCTCTTCATGGCTTTCCCCAACAGCTAAGCCACCGATGGAATAGCCTGGAAAGTCCATGCTGACCAGATCTTGAGCAGATTGACGGCGCAAGTCTTCAAATCCAGCCCCTTGGACAATCCCGAAAAGACCTTGATCATGAGGGCGACGGTGAGCCTTAAGCCCACGTTCTGCCCAACGACTGGTCCGTTCGATTGATTTTTTTACATAATCATAGGGTTGATAGAACTGAGGACATTCATCAAAGGACATCATGATGTCACTCCCTAGATTGTTTTGGATGGAGATGGCTTTTTCTGGAGATAGGAACATCTTCGAGCCGTTGAGGTGGTTTTTAAAAGTTACCCCTTCTTCAGTGATATTGCGGGTATCCGCCAATGAATAGACCTGGAAGCCTCCACTATCTGTCAAAATGGGCTGGTCCCAGTTCATGAACTGGTGCAGTCCTCCTGCTTTTGCGACTAGATCATCCCCGGGACGAAGCCAGAGATGGTAGGTGTTGGCCAAGATAATTCCGGAACCCATTTCCTTGAGTTCTTCTGGCGATTGGGTCTTAACAGTTGCCTGAGTTCCTACAGGCATAAACATTGGGGTCGGGAAGGTCCCGTGAGGGGTGATAATTTCTCCCAGACGAGCACCTGTATGCTTTTCTTTTTTGATTAATCGATATTGAATCGGTGAATCTGTCATGGTTACCTCCGTACTGGGAAAAACAGTCCCAGCCTTCTTATTCCTGTCACAGTTTTCCTGTGAGTACCTGTACGATTGTACCAAATTTTACCGGCTCTGTCACGGACTTATGTTATAATAAAAAGTACTACTATGAAGAGAGTGTCATCTATGAACCTTAAACTGATTCGCCTCCGGGCACGTACCATGCAAGTCCAGCAACCGGGCTTAGCTATCCTTTTTTCTCTTCCGGTCCTGTTGACCATTCTTGCTAACTTTCTCTTAAGTGGGCAAGATCTGGTCGATCTACTACCGGACATGACCTTGCAGCAAGCAAGTATCTACATGATCCAGCGACAGCTCTTTCCTTCTGTCGTCTCCTTTGTCATCTCCATTTTAGTGGTCGGTGCGACTTTTAGCTATTTAGATACGATTAATCCCAAGATTGAACACCGAACACGCGTCTTAGATATCTTTAAACAAGATCGCTTTACCTCTGTATTTGCCACCTTGATCTTGAAGCAAGCCGTCCTCTTTTTATGGGGACTCATCCTCTATGTGGGGAGTCTCATCAGCACCTACGCCAGCATTCGATTTTTGGCGATCTACGATAAGGTGAGCAACCCTAGCACTCTGAGTGCTTCCAGTCCTGAATTCCAATCTCTCATGCAACAAATGCCTCTGATGACTGCTGGTGTCGTACTTGGCCTGATCGGCCTCCTCTTTTACCTGCCACAATACTACAGTCTTAGCCTGGTCGAATTGATCCTCTATGAGCAATTACGAGACGGCGACTACAAGGGAGCCTTTGGGGTCCTTCGCCAAAGTCGTGAAACCATGAAAGGGTTCCGCAGCAATCGCTTGGTGCTCGATCTAACCTTGATTGGTTGGTACTTCTTGAATTACTTCACGCGCGATGTCATCGGCTTCTATACCATGCCTTACTTTATCAACTGCCAAATTGCATTTTATGATCAAATCAAGCAGATTAAACAAGGGCCGCGCCATTTCACAGGCCATCCAAGCCATGAAACTGAATAAGAGTAAGAAGAAAACCCCAGTTTCCTGCTGGGGTTTTCTTCTATAGCCCTACTGTTAATTTCTTGTCATTTATAAACCGTATAGGGAGTCTCCTAAGAGCAGTCGGGTGTGTTCCCGTTTGATACAGCGGTTCATGACAATATCTTCTCGTCCAGCTCCACGAAGGATTTCTTCTGCTTCTTGATTTTCCAGCTCCAATTGTGCCCAGAAAATTTTCGCATCCGTCTCAATAAAATCACGTGCCACATCTGGTAAAAACTCACTGCGACGGTATACATCAACGATATCTACTGGGAAAGGAATTTCCTGCAAGCTAGCGTACACCGTTTCTCCAAGGATCTGGCCACCGGCTACGCGAGGGTTGACAGGAATAATCCGATAGCCCCGCTCTTGCATCTCCTCGCTGACACGATGACTGGTCGTATCTTCACGGTCAGATAATCCAACTACAGCGATGATCTTGCTTGTTTCTAGGTAATGTTTGATAATGCCATCACTAGGATTGCGAAATGAATAAGCCATAAGAATCTCCTTTTTGTATTTCTTTTCTTAAGAATTTAGATGGTACTGGACGTACTTGTACGACTTCCATTTTATTTGGCTTCATACCATGTTTTGCCTTCGTTCTCATCAGCTTCCAGTGGTACTGCAAGTTCAATAGCGGATTCCATGGTCTCTTTGACAAGTTCTTTGATCGCTACCAGTTCGTCACTTGGTACTTGCAGAACGATTTCATCGTGCACCTGAAGAAGCATCTTGGTCTTGTATGCTCCTGCTTCTAGCGCTTGGTCCAAGTGGATCATGGCAATTTTCAAGATATCTGCTGCAGATCCTTGGATTGGTGAGTTGATAGCCGTCCGCTCCGCAAAGCCTCGAACATTGAAGTTGCGAGAATTGATATCTGGAATCTCCCGACGACGCTTGAAGAGGGTTTCTACATAGCCTTTGTCACGCGCTTCCCGTACCACACTCTCCATATAGTCCTTGATGCCAGGGTAGCGTTCGAAGTAGGTCTCAATGTAGGCCTTGGCTTCTTTTCGACTGATCCCTAGGTTGTTAGACAGTCCAAAGTCGGAAATTCCATAAACCACACCGAAGTTTACCGCTTTTGCATTACGCCGGTCATTCGGCGTCACATCTTCTGGTTTTTCAATATTGAAAACTCGCATAGCAGTCGATGTATGGATATCTGCCCCATGCTTAAAGGCATCAATCAAATGCTCATCTCCCGAAATATGAGCCAAGACGCGCAGTTCGATTTGTGAATAGTCCGAACTCAACAAGACACTATTTTCCTCTTCTGGGACAAAGGCCTTACGGATGAGACGGCCTTGTTCCAAACGGACAGGAATGTTTTGCAGGTTGGGATCCACGCTGGACAAGCGGCCTGTCTGCGTCAAATCCTGTACATAGCGGGTATGGATCTTCCCATCTTCCAAAATCCAATCTTGAAGACCGATGACATAGGTCGACTGGATCTTAGCAATTTGGCGGTATTCAAGAATCTTAGACACAATCGGTGCAATTGGAGCCAGGCGTTCCAAGACATCAACGGCTGTTGAATAGCCGGTTTTGGTCTTTTTCGTATATTCAAGTGGGAGTTCCAATTTTTCAAAGAGTATGACCCCCAATTGTTTTGGAGAATTGATGTTGAACTCTTCTCCTGCAAGCTCGTAAATTTCTTGGGTCAAGCGCTCCAAGACTACTTCGTTTTCCACCTGCATGTCTTCTAGGGTCTGGCGCTCTACCTTGATCCCTGCGATTTCCATCTTGGCCAAAACAGCTGCTAGTGGTTGCTCCATATCATAGAGCAAATCTAGCTGGTCATGGGCTTGCAACTGCTCCACCATGGGCTCTTCGGTATCCAGTAGAACAGCGACTTTCCGTGCCAAATGTTCTAATAGGACCGCCCTTTCTGGGATGGCTCTTTTGACTCCCTTGCCATAAACGACTTCGTCCAACGGCAGCGCAATCTGACTATAGAGACTCGCAATGGTTGAAATTTCATTGTCCTCTACGGTCGACAAGAGATACTTGGCCAATCGACTGTCAAACGCGGGATTTTGAAGGGTAATGCCCAAGTGGCTGAGCAAGACCTTGGCCCGCTTGAAGTCATAGACCTTGAGGGGCGTTTTTTCGAGAAATTCTTTGAAAATCGGTGTTTGTAAAAGACCAATATCTGTACTCGCGTAGAGCTGACCTTTTGTCCCCCATGCAAAACCGATGATGGGTTCTGTATGGTAATTGTCCCCAAAAATCTCAAAATGGAAGAAACTATCTTCCGTGAGCATATCTGAAGTGACTTGCTTGACTTCTGTATAGTCAATAGCTACAGGAGCTGCTTCTTCTCCACTGAGATCCAAGGCCTGACGGAGTTGCTTGAAGCCCATCTCCTCATAAAACTTGGCTAGATTTTCTAGATGAGGGCCCGTATAGGTGATATCGTCAAGCCCAATTTCAATGGGAGCATTGGTATCGATGGTTGCGAGAGTTTTGGATAGGTAGGCCTGCTCCTTGTCGTTGATGAGGTTTTCCTTCATCTTAGAAGCCTTCATCTCATCGATATGCTCGTAAATACCATCGAGAGAACCGTACTCTAGGAGTAGTTTGATCCCGGTCTTTTCTCCGATTTTGGTGACACCCGGGATATTATCCGACTTATCTCCCATCAAAGCCTTAAGGTCAATAAACTGCTCTGGTGTCAGTCCCATCTTTTCTTTCAGATAGGCTGGAGTGAATTCTTCAAACTCTGCCACCCCTTTTTTGGAGATTTCAACCACCGTATTGTCATCCGTCAGCTGGATCAAATCCTTGTCCCCAGAGACAATGGTGACTTCAAAGGGTACTGAGGTAGCTTCTGCCATCTTATCAAGCGTTCCAATAATATCATCCGCTTCATACTGGGCTAGCTCATAATGGCGGATTCCCAGATGGTCTAATTGCTCACGAATGAAAGGGAACTGCTCACGGAACTCATCTGGAGTTTTTGCACGGCCCCCTTTGTAGTCGGCATACATCTCCGTCCGAAAGGTCGTCTTTCCTGCATCAAAAGCAACGAGAACATGGGTTGGTTGGATGCGCTCCAAGAGATGGCCCAACATGAGATTAAAGCCATAGACCGCATTGGTATGCAGACCATTGGCATTTTTGAAGCGATCAATTTGATGATAGAGTGCGAAAAAGGCACGAAAAGCGACGGAAGACCCGTCGATGAGTAATAATTTATTCTTTTTTTCCATAGGCCTATTATACCACGAATCACAAGGTCTCTGGTACATAAAAACTCTACCCTTTCGGGTAGAGTCTTCTTTAGGAGTTTCTTATGAAAAATTGAAGAGAAGTGTTTATTCGCCGTAACAAGAACCTTGTTGTGGCAATTTTTTAAAGCGTTTTGGATAATTTACTGAGATTTTCATTTTCTGTACCTCATTTCTTATTGAATGAGTACAGTATACAAGAGAAACCTAAACAATTCCTTATAGAAAGCTTCAAGAAAACTAAAAGCTGAGGCGCAAAACACGCGGTTGTTTTTTGCTACAAGCTGGTAACTGAAGATGGAGCCCTGTCTCATCTTGGCTCCAAGAAAGGGGCTGGCTTTCTCCAAGGAGCTCTAGCTTTTGAATGCGCGCATGAAGAATTCTCGGTTGCTTGAGATCATAGGCGAGAGACGGCAAGGTCAACCCTTCCGTCCTTCCACTTGGTTCCAGCTGGATAGCATAAAGAAAGCCATCACGCATGGTATAGCGGAAATCTTGGCTAGTATAGAGTGGCGCTTGCCCATCTGAGAAGGAACCTTCCTGGGCCTCGGTCGGTCCGTCTGATGACACCCGCCAAGGCCGACTCTGATAAATGGCTTCTCCATTTACCGCCAGCCAGTTCCCGATCTCTGTGAGGATGTCTTGGTCTTGCTCAGGGATCGTGCCATCTGCCTTGGGTCCAATATTGAGCAGAAGATTGCCATTTTTTGCCACAACATCAACTAAATTTTGTAGCAATTCCTTACTGGTCTTGTAGGCTAAATCCTGGGTATAGCACCAAGAATTACGGGCGATCGCGGTATCCATTTGCCACGGAAAGGCTTGCGTCTCTCCGTATCCTCCCCGCTCCATCTCGACGATTCCTGAACCGAAAGGGAGGGCATCCTGTTTGTAACAAACAGCCACCTTGCGATCCTCTTGTGCTGCTAGATTGTAATAATAAGCCAAAAAGCGCATCAAGTAGGGACGGAAACTCTCATGCTGGATCCACCAGTCAAAATATAGGAGCTCTGGTTGGTAGTCCCGCACCAGTTCACAGGTTCGCAACAGCCAATCTTCCAAGAATTCTTTGCTTGGATAAGGCTTAGAAGTCAGATCAAAATGATCCTTGAGCTCTGGCTCGGCTGGCCAATAAAGGCTGTCTCTTGGGACTTCTTGCGGAATGTCACTAGTGAATTCCTTGCCATGTGAAAAGAAAAACTGGTGTTCTGCCCGGTGAGAGGACGTACAGAAGTGCAGGCCACGTTTTTCTGCTTCCTTCCTCAGCTCTCCTAAGACATCTCGTCTCGGCCCCATTTCTAAGCTATTATAAGGCGAGAGAGTAGAGGCATACATCTGAAAACCATCGTGGTGCTCCGCAACTGGAAAAAGATACTGGGCTCCCGCTTTTTGAAAGAGATCCAGCCAAGATGCCGGATCAAAGCGATCGGCTGTAAAAAGAGGAATGAGATCCTTGTAGCCAAAGCTGGCCTGGTCTCCAAAATGCTCTCGATGATAGTCATAACAAGGATTCCCTTGGATATACATATTTCGCGAATACCATTCCGAACCAAAGGCAGGTACACTGTAGACGCCCCAGTGGATAAACATTCCAAATTTGGCATCTCGATACCAATCCGGACAGACTTGATGGCTAAGAGAGTCCCAGCTTGGTTCAAAAGGACCTGACTGGACAACTTGATCAATCTCTTCAAGGCTTATCATTCTCTTCTCCTCTTTTCTTGTTACTACCTCTATTGTAACGAGAAAGCCTCGTTTGTAAAGACAAACGAGGGGAATGTTTAAAATAGTAGACAAAGAGCTTGATCTAGGAGAATCAAGCTGATGATGAATGGAATGAACCTTCTAGCCCTTCACTGCTTGAGAAATAAAACGAGCGATGGCGTCTGTCTCCCCTTGGTGGAGAGCCTTAACGATTTTAGACCCCACAATAACCCCATCTGAGACCTTGTTGAAACGGTGAACATCCTCCATGCTGGAAACTCCAAAACCTGTTAAAACAGGAATGGATGCTATTTCGTGTAATTGGGCCAAGTGGTGATCCAAATCATCTCGATAGCTACCAGCTTTCCCCGTCACTCCATTGACAGCAACGGCATAGATAAATCCTTCTGCATCTTGGATCAATTTCTTTTGGCGCTCGATTCCTGTGGTTAGGCTCACTAGTGGCACCAAAGCGATGTCTTTATCCGCTAATAGAGGCTCTACCAAATTCGCATGCTCATGGGGGAGGTCCGGAATAATCACTCCTTTGACTGCTGTTCCTTCTACATCTCTAAAAAAGTTTTCTAGACCATATTGGAACAAGGGGTTGAAATAGGTCATGATGACCAAAGGAACACTTGTCTCTAAGTGCTGGATCGTTTGCACCAGTTCCTCTGTCGTCGTCCCATGGGCTAAACTTCGTAGTCCCGCCTCTTCAATCACAGGACCATCTGCCACCGGATCCGAAAAAGGAATGCCAACCTCAATAGCTGAGACACCAAGTTCCTCCAAAAATTGGATGGTTTCCTGCAAACCTGCTAAGCCTTTTTCATGATCTCCTGCCATAATATAAGGAACAAAGATCCCTTGCTGCTGGTCTTTCAGCTTTTGTAAATGCTCTGTTAAGGTCTTTCCCATCTTACTCTCCTCTCTCTTTTTCTAGGCGGTCTTTGACTTGTACCACATCTTTATCCCCACGACCTGATAAGCAAACGATCATAGATTTTTCAGGCCCCATCTCCTTGGCCAACTTCACCGCATAGGCGATAGCGTGGCTCGATTCCAGGGCCGGAATGATTCCTTCCACTTTTGAAAGCAATTGAAAGGCTTCTAATGCTTCTTGGTCTGTCACAGGCACATAGGTCGCCCGCTTGATGTCATGGAAATAAGAATGCTCTGGCCCAATCCCTGGGTAATCGAGACCTGCTGAAATCGAGAAGGCTTCTAAAATCTGTCCATGGGCATCCTGTAAAACATCCATCAAGGCGCCGTGAAGGACTCCCGGACGCCCCTTGGTCAAGGTTGCTGCGTGCTGGTCTGTATCCACTCCAAGCCCAGCATCTTCTGCCCCATACATGGCAACAGAGGTATCCTCAACAAAAGGATAAAAGAGCCCAATGGCGTTCGATCCGCCTCCTACACAGGCTAGAACGGCATCTGGCAGAGCACCGTCATTTTGCTCTGCAAATTGGCGTTTGGCTTCTCGACCGATGACACTTTGAAAATCACGGACAATCTCTGGGAATGGATGAGGTCCTAGAGCAGAACCCATGATATAGTGGGTATCCTCCATATTTGCTACCCAGGCTCTAAGGGCAGCATTGACCGCATCCTTGAGAATACGTGACCCATCTGTTACTGATTGAACCTTGGCACCCAACAACTCCATCCGAAAGACATTGAGGGCTTGGCGTTTGACATCTTCTTCCCCCATGTAGATGGTACATTCCATATCAAATAAAGCAGCAGCTGTTGCTGTTGCAACACCGTGCTGTCCAGCCCCTGTTTCTGCGATGATCTTCTTTTTGCCCATCCGATGTGCCAGCAAAACCTGTCCTAGGGCATTATTAATTTTATGAGCCCCTGTGTGGTTGAGGTCTTCCCTTTTAAGAAAAATCTTGGCTCCGCCAACATACTTGGTTAGATTCTTAGCGTAATAGAGCGGTGTTTCCCGACCGACATATTGTTTCAGAAGCTGATCCAATTCTGCTTGAAAAGAAGGATCTGCTTGACTTTCTCTATAGGCTTCTTCTAATTCTAAAACTGCTGTCATCAAGGTTTCAGGGACAAATCGTCCTCCGAACCGCCCGTAAAATCCGTTTTGATCTGGTTGTTTATATGCCATGCTTGACCCTTTCTATAAATCGTTTTATTTTTTCTTGATCTTTTATTCCATTTGTCTCGACCCCACTGGATACATCCACCGCATAAGGATGAAAGAAGCGAATGGCATCTGCTACATTGTCTTCCGTCAAGCCTCCTGCAATAAAGAAGGGCTTTGTGAAGTTTTGACTTTCGAGTTCTTGCCAGTTAAAGGTCTGCCCACTTCCTGCTACGGGAGCATCAAAGAGCAGATAATCGGCACTGGTCTCAGGAAGAGTCGCATCTTTCCCCACTTGAACAGCGCGAATCGTCTGTTGGGGAAGGTCTTGCAAGATGGTATCATCTATCGGTCCATGCACTTGTATCAGGTCCAACCCTACAACTCGACAGGCCTCCTCCACTTCTTCTCTTTGTGGTGATACAAAAACACCGACTTTTTGAACCCCCTTTGGAATCCCTGTAGCCAACTCCTGGGCTTGCTCCAGTGTCACCTGCCGTTTGCTCGGCGCAAAGACAAAACCAATGTAATCTGCACCAGCTTCAACAGCTGTCTGCACGGCTTCTGGAGTGGACAATCCGCAAATTTTAACCTTTGTCAATCTGCAACTCCTTTACTTTTTCAGCCACATTGTCTGCCTTCATGAGCGCTGTCCCAACGAGAATGCCACTAAAATAAGGAGCCAGCACGCGCGCATCTGCTGCTGTGAAAATAGCAGACTCAGAGATATAAACCGGTTCTTGTTCAAAGCTGGTCGCCAATTCAAGGCTAGTATGAAGATCCGTCTCAAAGGTCACCAAGTTGCGATTATTGACCCCGATGATCTGAGCCCCAATCCGGTGAGCGACCTCTAGTTCTGTCAGATTATGAGTCTCCACCAAAACCTCCAGGCCAAGATTAGTCGCAAAATCGAAGAGTTCTTTCAGACGAGCCTCTGGTAAGGCTGCAACTATCAACAAGATCACAGTTGCCCCTGCGTTTCGCGCCCGAATTATTTGCTTTTCATCCACAATAAAATCTTTGTTGAGGGTGGGAATACGCACCTGACTAGATATTTCCCGGAGATACTCGATACTGCCCTTGAAAAACACTTCATCAGTCAAGACAGAAATCATCACGGCCCCATTTTCTTCGTAAGTCTTAGCCTGCGCGACGATATCTACATCGACATGAATATCTCCCAGACTCGGGCTAGCCTTTTTCACTTCCGCAATGACCTGAAGCTTTTCTGGATGACTCTTTAGGTAATCATACAAGCGGTAGGTCTCGCGCAAAGGTTGGAGCTCCTCTTCTTTCATCGCAGCCACTTCACGCGCCTTTTCCTTAAGAATCTTTGGTAAGAATTCTTGACTCATTTTTGATACTCCTGTAATAATCTCAATTTCTCAAGGGCAGCCCCACTGGCAATCACTTCACGTGCCAAGGCAATCCCCTCCTTGATAGAATCTACCTTGCCGTTGGCATAAAAACCAAGGCCAGCATTCAAGACCGTCACCTCTAAGAAGGGACTCGCTTCATTCTTCAAGACGCTGAGCAAAATTTCCGCATTGCGTTTGGCGTCTCCACCTCGCACTTGATCAATTTCAATGCGCTCCATTCCTATATCTTCTGGTTGAAAGCTGGATAAGGTAACCTGTCCATTTCCCAGAATAGCGAGCTGGGTTTCCCCATCAAGTCCTGCCTCGTCTAAACCTTGTGGACCACTCACCACCACTGCGCGTTTCCGACCCAAATTCTTTAGAATCTCCGCCGTACTTTCCAGCATATCTGGACGACTGGTTCCCAATAACTGGGTTTCTAGAGGAATCGGATTGATAAGAGGACCGGTTAAGTTCATCACCGTTGGAACCCCTAGCGCCAAGCGAGTGGGCATAATACAGCGCATGCCAGGATGCAGATTTTTGGCAAACAGGAAGACAATCCCCGCCTTTTCAAACACTCGTCCCAAATCTTCTGGACCCAAATCAAGGTTAATCCCTAGCGCTTCTAGTACATCCGCAGAACCAGATTTAGAAGAGATCGAACGATTTCCGTGTTTCGCCATCTTGATGCCACCACCAGCAAGGACGAAGGCAGCTGTTGTTGAAATATTGAAACTATAAGAACGATCGCCCCCCGTTCCACAATTGTCCATCGCTCCTTGAACTTCTGTAGGAATAGCGACTGCATAGGCCTGCATCACTTTTGCAATAGCCGTCCGCTCTTCAACCGTTTCCCCCTTCATTTTGAGACCTAGAAGAAGGGCCGTTACCTGCGCTTCTGAAGCACGACCAGCAACGACTTCCTCCATAGCAGCTTCTAACTCTGCACTAGTTAGATCCATTCCTTCCGCTACTTTTGCAAGCACTTGTTTCATCTTCCGCTCCTTGACTAGTTTGACAAAATTTTCGATGGTCTTGAGCCCATCTGGCGTCCCGATACTTTCTGGATGGTATTGAAAACCATAAATCGGTAAGCTACGGTGTTGAATCCCCATAATCGCTTGATCATCCGTCGTCCGAGAGGTAATGACAAAATCCTCTGGCATGTCTTCAATCGTCAGCGAATGGTAGCGCATGACTGGGACTTCTTTTGCAACACCCGCGTATAGCGGAGAGGGAGCTTCTAGCTGGATCTGGCTTTGTTTGCCATGCATGACCTGTGGAGCCAATCCCAAGCGCCCTCCAAAAACTTCCGCAATCGCTTGATGCCCCAAGCAAATCCCCAAGATTGGTTTGACCCCTGCAAAATCTCGGATCATCTCCTCCATCTTGCCCGCATCCTTTGGCCAACCTGGACCTGGAGAAAAGACCAAGGCATCTGCTTCTTGGGCAACTTGGTACAAATCCGGATCATCATTTCGAAGCACCTGGACCTCATCAAATTTTCCGATATACTGTGCTAAATTGTAGGTAAATGAATCGTAATTATCGACTAATAAAATCATCCTTCTTCTCCAATCCTTGTCATTGATTTTGCCTTATTGACGGTTTCTTGGTATTCATTTTCAGCGATCGAATCATAAACGATTCCTGCTCCTGCCTGCACATAAGCCTTCTTATTTTTGAGGATCATGGTTCGAATCGCAATAGAAAAATCAAGATCCCCCGTCACAGAGAGATAGCCAATAGCACCTGCATAGACCCCGCGTTTCTCTTTTTCCGCCTCATAGATTCGCTTCATGGCTCTAATCTTGGGAGCACCCGAAACGGTCCCAGCTGGAAGAGTCGCCTTCAGAGCCTCAATAGAGGCTAGTCCAGGAAGTAATTGCCCCTTGACCACACTCGTCAGGTGCATCACATAACGGAAGAACTCCACTTCCATATATTTGGTCACTTCAACCGAACCATTTTGAGCGATACGACCAATATCGTTTCGCCCTAGATCCACCAACATCCGGTGTTCTGCGACTTCTTTTGGATCCCCTGCCAAATCAGCTGCCAATTGCCGATCAGCCTCTTCATCGATCCCTCTGGGACGTGTGCCAGCAATGGGATTGGTCGTCACCACTCGATCCTTGACTGACACCAGACTTTCTGGACTGGCACCGATAATTTGGTACTCCCCAAAATCATAAAAGTAGAGATAATTCGAAGGGTTGGTCACGCGCAAATTGCGGTAATAATCCAATGGTTTACCTGAAAAATCAGCTGAAAAACGTTGACTGAGTACGCATTGGAACATATCTCCTTTTCGAATATAGTCCCGCGCTAGGGCCACCATTTCCTCAAACTCTTTTTGCTCCAAATGATTGTGGAAATGAAGCGCATGCAGGTCCTTGTCCTGAAACTCTTCTTTTGCAGGTCTTGCCAATTGTGCTAACACTTGCTCCAAGCTCGACGCTTGCTCTGCTTCACTCCGTCCACTATAGAGGTTCTCTTCCACCACATAGACCTTTTCCTTTTTGTGATCAAAAATCACGTAGCTTTCATATAAGAAAAAGTGAAGATCTGGTGTGCCGATCGTATCTTCCGGAATAGAACCAATGTTCTCATAGAGACCAATCAAGTCATAGCCGACAAATCCAATCGCCCCACCGTTAAAAGGGAGTTCTTCTGAAGTTTTCCTTTTGACCGTGATGCGATTCAAAAAGTCCAAAGGATCCTCTTCGACAATTTGATCATTGTAATAGAGGACGCCATTTTCAAACTTGACTTCACTGACTGGCCGATAGGCTACAATTGAAAAACGCGCATTCTCTTTTTCACGAGGGATCGACTCTAAGATCATTTTATGGGGCGCATCCAAACGCATATAAGCCAAAATTGGACTCAACACATCAGCAGATAAAACTTTTTTCATATCAGAAACCTCTCTTCTAGAACTCTTTTATTCTAATGAATTCAACTGGCTAAGGCTATCAAAGATATCCCATCGATCTGTTTTCACTTTGGGATCAATGTGCCCGCTTGCTAAGGCACATAGAAAAGCCCTCACACAAAAACTGTGTGAGGGCGTAGTGTCCGCGGTGCCACCTCTTTTATAGGGAAAAATAGCTGGTCTTTCCCTACATCTCTATCTCCTCTATCAAGGAGTTGCACGGTAAGGGGTGCCAACCGAATTCACATGGGTTAGAATTCATTGATCATAACAGTCCAATTTTCATCAGTCGCTATTGCTTGTTCACAATTCCCACAAGCTCCCTGAAAATAGCTGACTCATTACTTTTCTGTTGCTACCATTATAACCCTTTTTCTTCGAAAGTCAATAAAATTTTTAGTCTTTTTTTATACTTTTTTCTACACTTATTTAATAAAATCAGCTCAAAGATTCCTAGCGGCACGTCCTTTTTATCCCAACAATAGGATACTCAATAAAGCTAAAATTGCAGGACCACCTTGGGTCAAGATAATCTTTTTATTGGCTGTCATCGCACCGTAGGTCGCAGCTCCAATAATAAAAAGCACAAAAATTGTAACAACTTCACTATTTTTAGAGACAAACAATCCATACAAGAGGAAGACACCAATCAAGGCATTGTATATTCCTTGATTCTTAAATAAAGAGGTCACAGATGGGCGGACGAGTTCTTCTTTATTCATGTTGAAAACCCGACTTGTGGTATCAGATGTGGTTCTGATGCTCTCCAAATAAAAAATATATAAATGCTCCAGTGCAGCAAGACTTGCTAAAATTATCGTCAGTAATGACATTGTAGATTCTCCTTTTTATTCAACTGTTATTTGTTCAATGCCAGATACTAATTTGTCCAGCAGGTAAGAAAATTGCTCTTGTTCTTGAGCAGTCAAAATCCGACTCATCTGTTCTTTCACCGCCACATGATGGCGAGGGGGATGTTTGACCAAACGATTATAGGCCGTATCCGTCAAATGAATTAAGATTTCCCGCTGGTTTTTTGGATTTCGACTCCGATGGACAAATCCTTCCTTTTCTAAAATTTTGAAATGCCGGGTTAAGGCCGCTGGATCAATCTGCAAGCGTTCCTGAACCGCGATCTGATTGCAAGGCGCTTGTTCTAATAAATCCTGCAAGATTTGATAACGTGTTAAGCTAATCCCTAGGCGCTTTTCAAAAAGTTGCGTAGTTGATTGATCTGCCAAACGTAGTTGGTAGAGCAAATCATTTATTTCTGCCATATTCCTTCTCCGTATTGTTTTTGATAAATCAATAATTGACTAATCAATTATAAAATATTTCATATCCTCTTGCAAGGAAAAGAGCTTGCACTGTTTTTTCACACAAAAAACTCTAAGCAGGTCGAGCCTGCTAACTCATGACAGAAAAAGAAGTTTAGCCTATAATGAAGCAGAACAA
>ERZ773196.1181-NODE-1181-length-15016-cov-5.300448_pt1 | contig 15016 bp, 9 predicted proteins | sample MGYA00581009_ERZ773196 | MGnify/ENA primary metagenome ERZ773196 (study PRJEB29015, sample SAMEA2738162) | human oral metagenome | biome: human oral; feature: human-associated habitat; material: saliva | place: China | collected 2243 ... | reverse complement strand
AGGCAGACGGCAGGCGGAAACCATAATTAACCAGCATCTCCTTGCGAGAGCGGTCGCCATTGTACATACCCCGAATCTGTCCCATGGTCATGTGACTCTCGTCAATCATGATCAAAAAATCATCAGGGAAAAAATCCAGAAGGGTATAAGGCGGCTCTCCTTCGCTCCGACCATCCATATGGCGAGAATAGTTCTCAACACCATTTGTATAGCCCATTTCACGCAGCATTTCGATATCGTACTCTGTGCGCTGCTTCAAGCGCTGAGCTTCCAGAAGCTTGCCTTCCTTCTCAAAGATAGCAAGCTGCTCCTCCAGCTCCGCCTGAATCTTAGCAATCGCCACTTCCATGTGGTCTTCATTGGTCACGAAGTGAGTGGCTGGGAAGATGGCCAAATGATCCACCTCACCCAAGACTCGACCTGTCAAGGCTTCAACCTCACGAATCCGATCAATCTCGTCTCCGAAAAACTCCACCCGAAAGGCATGCTCATCCCGAGAAGCAGGGAAAATCTCAACCACATCGCCTCGAACCCGGAATTTCCCCCGCTGAAAGTCAATGTCATTACGCTCAAACTGGATATCTACAAGGTCATTAAGCAGCTTGTCACGGGAAATTTCAAGGCCTGGACGCAGACTTACCACGCTGTCGGAGTATTCCTTAGGCGATCCCAGACCGTAGATACAAGAGACCGAAGCCACGACAATCACATCGTTGCGCTCCAAGAGAGCTGATGTCGCTGAGTGACGGAGCTTATCAATCTCGTCATTGACCGAGCTATCCTTTTCAATATAAGTATCGCTGGAAGGCACATAAGCCTCAGGCTGGTAGTAATCATAGTAGGAAACGAAGTATTCCACAGCGTTATTGGGGAAGAACTCCTTGAACTCACCATAAAGCTGGCCGGCCAGCGTTTTATTATGGGCAATAACCAGAGTCGGCTTGTTGACCTGAGCGATAACCTGACTCATGGTATAGGTCTTACCAGTACCAGTCGCTCCCATGAGAATCTGGGCTTTCTCGCCTCCCTCGATATTGTCCACCAGCTGCTCAATAGCCTGGGGCTGGTCACCAGAAGGCTCGTACTTAGACACCAATTCAAATTTATTATCTGTTATTCTGTTAATCATCTTTTATTCCTTAAATTGTGCTTCTATCATTTTACCATATTTGCCCTATTTTCTCTGGATTTGGGTGTAGGTAGAATGGCCACTCTTCTACCATCGTCTGTCTCTTGTCACACCTCTCGTTAAAAGACAAAAAAGCCCAGCTCAACTGGGCGAAATGGTTATTTTTTAAACATCAGCGCCTGAGGCAGGCGATTTTCTTTTTTAAGTGACCAGTAAAGATAAGCAATGCAGCCAATCAGGACGATACTGGCAAAAATAGATCCTTCAGCACCGAAGGCTCCGCCGGACAGTAAATCCACAGAAGATTGTGAGCTATAGTTCAAGATTGAGGTAGATGCTCCTTGACCACTGACCTGAATACCATAGATATTTCCTTGCACAAAATTCCAAGCGCCATGCATACCAGCCAGTACCCACATATTGTCATACTTGAGCATAAGGAAACAAGCAAAGATACCGTCTAGTATGATATTGACAATAGAAAGAACGGTCACACCAGGGTTAAAGAGGTGCAGAGCCCCGAATAGAACACTAGAAATCAAGATACCAATGAAGATATTTGACTTAGCGCTAACGGCTGGAAAGAGCCAACCACGCGTCACTAGCTCTTCTGTCCCACCTTGGAGAATCCAGAAAGGAATGATAGCTAAGACAAAAACCAAAGACTGCAAATTAACCTGACCTAGTTTTAAGCTGCCTGTCCCCGTAACCAAGAGCATGACCACAACGATTGAGAACTGAACCGCTCCGATAAGAAATCCTTTGAGGAGATTTTTGAACCAGTCTTGTTTATAAAATCCCAGACTAGAAAAAGGACGCTTCTCACGATACCGAACCCAGAGGAAGACAGTAAGAGCGATAAAAAAGAAAGTAAATAGTTCAAAAAATAGACTATAGTGACGGAAAAATTCCATAAGTGCTGCTTGGCCTCCAGTGGGGTTTGTCGCACGGAACAAAATACCAATAACAAGCCCAATCGGAAACATTCCGAACATTCCAGCAAAACGACCTACATAAACAAAACCAATAGCAATCAAGATAGCCAACCAAATCGGCGGAATATAGCGCGATTGCTTGATAGCATCCAACATACGAGATTTAAACATATCATTATTCCTTTCCTTGTTTTAATTTATTATAGCATATTATTTTAGGGTGAGCAAAAGAAAGCTGTTCGCACAGTTATTCTGTCTTTCCCACTATCTCTGTCAAGCTACCGTCTTTTTTCATCTTGATAAGCAAGTAAAAAACGGCCAGCAAGAGAACAAGCGAGCTGAAAATAGAAGCTTCAGCGCCGAAAGCTCCACCAGTTAGCCAACTCTGGTCCGACTTTGGAATAAAGTTCAGGACTGCCGCGTCCACACCAGTACCACTAACGCTAAAACCGTAGATATTGCCTTGAGTAAAATTGCAAGCGGCATGAAGTCCGATAATCCCCCAGATATTGTCCGTCCGAAGCAGATAGAGACTTGCAAAGAGGCCAAATAAGGCAATGTTAAGAATGGGAAGAATACCAATATCTGGATTGCCTAGGTGCAAGAGGGCAAAGAGCAGGCTTGAAGTCAGCAAACCGATGGGCAGGTTGGTCTTTTTGATAGCAACTGGCAGCAGCCAAGCCCGTGTCACTATCTCTTCTGCACCACCCTGAATCATCCAGAGCGGGAGCAAGATCAGGATATAGAGAAAAGGTCCCAGTGTCAGCTGTACCCATTCAAAAGAGCCAGCTCCGCTCAACAGCATAAGCAGAGCGACTAGACTAAAGAGGAGAAAGCCTACTGCCAATCCTTTGACCATCTCCACCAAGCTTCCTTTTTTAACAAAGCCTAGAGTCACGAGCGGTCGTCCTTCAGCCCAGCGCACCCAAAGAAAGAGAGCCAGTATCATAAAAACAAAGCCAAACAAGAGAAAAGGCAGAGTAAAATTGAAAAAGATTTCAAAGAATCCTCCTTGCCCTAAGAAACCTAGCATAAGACTGAGGACAGTCGAAATTGGCTCCAAAGCCAGATAGGCCAACTGCTGTCCTCCTTGCACGAAAACAATCGCCAGTAAAAGAGACAAAATATAAGGAGGGACAAAGCGAGCTTGACTGACTCCGTCCAAGATACGTGATTTTTTCATAAGAACCTCATTCTATCCTTGCTTTCATTTATTTCCAGTATAGCAGACTTTGCTCTAAGAACAAAGAAAAGTTGCGGTTCTTCTTACAAAAAACACAGAGTTCATATGTCAGAAAACCTAACATAAAAATAGGAGAAATTTGCCTAATCAGTGATTTTTTGCTATAATGCTAGAATGCTAAAAAGGAGGAAGAAAATGAAGAAAAAATTCTTAGCAGTCTTGCTAACATTATTTCCATTTTTTGCGTTAGGGGCAACAGCCCAGGCAGATACGGTCAAAATCGTATCCGATACTGCTTACGCACCATTTGAATTTAAAGATTCTGATCAGACTTACAAGGGAATTGACGTAGATATCATCAACAAGGTCGCAGAAATCAAAGGCTGGGACATTGACATGAGCTTCCCGGGCTTCGATGCAGCTGTCAATGCCGTCCAAGCTGGTCAAGCGGATGCCATCATGGCTGGTATGACCAAGACAAGCGAGCGCGAAAAAGTCTTTACCATGTCTGATACCTACTATGACACTAAGGTCGTTATCGCGACGACCAAGGCAAATACCATCAGCAAATATGAACAGCTGAAAGGGAAGAAAGTCGGTGTCAAAACAGGAACGGCTGCCCAACGTTTTCTTGAAAAGAACAAGGATAAGTATGGCTACACTCTCAAATCCTTTGACACGGGCGACTTAATGTATAACAGCCTTTCTGCTGGTGATGTCGATGCAGTGATGGACGATCAACCTGTCATTGAGTACGCCATCAATCAAGGCCAAAACCTGAAAATTTCTATGAAGGGTGAGGCTGTTGGAAGCTTTGCTTTCGGTGTCAAAAAAGGCAGCAAGCACGAGCACCTAATTACTGAGTTTAACGAAGCTTTGGCACAGATGAAGGAAGACGGCAGTCTGGAAGAAATCATCAATAAATGGACTGCTTCTAAAGGCAGCTCTGACTCGGCTGTTCCAGAGACTTCTACTCCTGCTGGTCAAAAAGCTACTCCGACAAAAGACAAATACATCATTGCCAGCGACTCATCTTTTGCTCCTTTTGTCTTCCAAGATGACAGCAACCAATATACTGGTATTGACATGGAGCTGATTAAGGCTATTGCCAAAGACCAAGGCTTTACTGTGGAAGTAACCAACCCTGGATTTGATGCAGCTATCAATAGCGTTCAGACCGGTCAGGCTGATGGAATCATCGCCGGCATGTCTGTCACTGATGCCCGCAAGAAAACTTTTGACTATTCTGACCCTTACTACACAGCCAACTCTATCTTGGCAGTTAAGGACAGCAGCAATATCAAGTCCTACGAGGAACTCAAGGGCAAAACCGTTGGTGTCAAAACCGGTACCGCTTCTCAGACTTTCCTTGAGGAAAACAAGAGCAAGTATGGCTACTCTATTAAAACATTCTCAGATGCAGCTTCCATGTATGATAGCCTTAATACTGGCTCCGTCGCAGCTGTGATGGATGATGAGCCTGTTGTCAAATACGCTATCAAACAAGGCAAGAAGCTTAAAACACCTATTGAAGGTACACCAAGTGGCCAAGTCGCTTTCGCAGTTAAAAAAGGCAGCAATCCTGAGTTGATTGAGATGTTTAACAATGGACTGGCAAACCTCAAAGAAAGCGGCAAGTACCAAGAGATTTTAGACAAATATCTGGCTAGCGAGGAAAAGGAATCCACTGTAGATGAGTCCACTATTTGGGGCTTGCTGCAAAACAACTACCAAGAACTTCTTAAAGGTCTGGGAGTGACGATTGCTTTGGCTCTGATTTCATTTGCGATTGCTATGGTCATCGGGATTATCTTTGGTATGTTCAGCGTCAGCCCTTATAAACCGCTGCGCTGGATTGCAGAAATCTTTGTCGATGTCATTCGTGGTATTCCACTGATGATTGTGGCAGCCTTTATTTTCTGGGGGATTCCTAACCTAATCGAATCTATGACTGGTCAACAGAGTCCAATCAATGCTTTCGTCGCAGGAACCATCGCCCTCTCTCTCAATGCCGGCGCCTATATCGCAGAAATTGTCCGCGGGGGTATTCAAGCCGTTCCAGTCGGACAGATGGAAGCCAGCCGCAGTCTAGGGATTTCCTACTCCAAGACCATGCGCAAGATTATCCTGCCACAGGCAACCAAGATTATGCTGCCAAACTTTGTCAATCAGTTTGTCATCGCACTCAAGGATACAACGATTGTCTCAGCGATTGGATTAGCCGAGCTCTTCAAAACGGGTAAGGACATCATCGCCCGCAACTATCAGAGTTTCCGGATGTATGCTATCCTAGCTGTGCTCTATCTCATCATTATCACGCTCTTGACCCGCTTGGCAAAACGCTTAGAAAAGAGGATTAAGTAATGGCAAAATTAAAAATCGATGTGAACGATCTTCATAAATATTACGGGGAAAACGAAGTCCTAAAGGGGATTACTGCTAAATTCTACGAGGGCGATGTGGTCTGCATCATCGGCCCTTCTGGATCTGGTAAGTCAACCTTCCTACGCAGTCTCAACCTTCTAGAGGAAGTGACCAGCGGAACCATCACGGTTGATGGCTTTGATCTGACGGACAAGAAGACGGATGTGGATCTGGTCCGAGAAAATATCGGTATGGTCTTCCAGCACTTCAACCTCTTCCCGCACATGACTGTTCTGGAAAATATCACCTTTGCTCCTGTTGAGCACAAGCGCTTGACCCAAGACGAAGCAAACAAGCTGGGGATGGAGCTCTTGGAAAAGGTCGGCTTGGCTGATAAGGCTGATGCCAGCCCTGACAGCCTGTCCGGCGGGCAAAAGCAGCGGGTAGCTATTGCTCGCGGTCTGGCCATGAATCCAGATATCATGCTCTTTGACGAACCTACTTCCGCCCTTGACCCTGAAATGGTCGGCGATGTTCTCAACGTTATGAAGGATCTGGCCCAGCAAGGTATGACCATGCTGATTGTGACCCATGAGATGGGCTTTGCCCGTCAGGTAGCCAACCGCGTTATTTTTACCGCTGATGGTGAATTCCTAGAAGACGGCAAGCCTGACCAAATCTTTGACAATCCACAACATCCACGTCTCAAGGATTTCTTGGACAAGGTGTTAAATGTATAAAACCAAACGAAGAGCCAGCTTATATGCTGGCTCTTTTCTTGTTTCAAAATTTTTAAACTACATCACCCACCATTGGTAAAGTGACCAGTAGAGAATATTGGCTACGGTAGCCAGGGCGGACAGACTAGTCAGAGCCGTCAAGAAGAGGCGGCCTTTTCCGAGTCCCTTTCGAGCCTTGCTAAAGAGCGGATAAACCGCACATCCTGCTAAGAATAGGCCCAGTCCTGCAAAGACCATATAGCGCCACTGAGAGATGATACTGAGATCCGTAGCGTTGGAGATAAGCAGGAGCAACAGTAAATTGCAAGCTACGGTCACTACTCCTGCAGTTGTTAAAATGTGCCACCATTTCCAAGCTCGATTTTGCTTGCTTTTCACCTTGCCAAAGGCCAGTCGATAAAGGACCAGCGCAAGCCGCACAAGTAGATTGACCAAAGCATAAACAAGACTAAGAGCAGCCAAAGCAATCAACCCAAACTTAGTCCAGATTTCCCAGTCAGGGAGTCTCTCCAAATCACTGACTGGAGTAGCAATTCTCGTTTTGCCATTTCCACTTTTATAAATAGTCCAAAACAAATGATCCATTCGCTCCGAGGACGGCTTCTTCATATGAAGCATATTACCTGGAAAGAGCTGGTACAAAGAGAGCGGACCTTGGTTAAAATTCCGAAGAATTTGATAATAGCCTGGTTCGAACTTTTTCTGAGTTTCTGCACTGGCTGTCGGACGTTTTCCGAAAATCAATTCTGGCATGCCATCATTATAAATTTCTTCCAAGCCTTGATTGGTCATGATTACCTGCCCGATACCATTCTTCAGATCCAGCAGAAGAAAGCTGGAAAAACCATTTGTATTACCGCCGTGTCCTAGCAATGTAACTCCAAATTCATTAGCCCAGAAGCCATGAGCATTACGAATGATGTCTGTACCAGGATAATAGGACGTGCCGGTATATAGCTTTTCCCAAGTCTCCAACCTAGAAAAAAGAGTTTTGCGACTTAGCAGGGCCTGAGCAAATTTTTGTAAATCACTCAATGTTCCTGTTGCCCTACCGACTGGATACAGGCCAACTTCATAAAGAGCATCGCCTAACAGGCTGCCATCTGCCGCATATCCTTTTACTTCCTTGCGCTTGGCTTGAACATAAGCATTGTCGGACAAGTCTTGAGCTATGGCTGTTCTCTCCATTCCAAGAGGCTGGAAGATATGCTTATGAGCATAATCAACAAAGGATTGCCTCGAAATTCGCTCCACAATATAGGCAGCCAATCCAGTACTGTAGTTGGAATAAGCTGTCGTTGTACCTGGCTCAAAGGACTGAATCGGCTGATATTTGAGCAGCAAGTCCTCTAAACTCTTGTCCCCTTGCATATAGAGAGGGGCTTCGTCAAAGCCAGACTGATGGTTCATCAGATTCAACATAGTGATGGGCTTGTCGTAGCGGAGATTTCTGAGAAAGCCTTCTGGCAGATAGGTGCGAATATCTTCTTCTAGGTTAATCTTACCTTGCTCCCAGAGCTGCATGACAGAGATCCAGACGGTCAGCTTAGTCACGGAGCCCCATTCAAAGACGCTATCATCATCGGCTTTGATGCCTTTTTCCTTATCCATATATCCAAAGTTGCCTTGATAGATAGTGCCGTCTTTGTCAAATACCGCTGTCGTCATGCCGGCTGTTGTCTTTTCGTGCTCTTTGACATAGTCTTGGATTTTTTGACCAATTTTGTCTCGTTCCGTACCAGACGGCAACTTCTGCTCTTCAGCTAACACAGTGGCTGGGCGAAAAAGTCCCAATGTTAAAATAGTTAGAAGTGTGAAAATAAACGTTTTTTTCATGCGATTCTCCTTACAAAATCACCTAGACAAAGCCTACCTCCCTTCAAGAAGGCAGGCAACTTATTACATCACCCAAAACTGATAGAGTGACCAGTAGAGAATATTCGCGACAATAGCCAACGCAGATAGGCTAGCCAAAACCGTCAGGAAGAGGCGACCTTTTCCGAGTCCCTTTCGAGCCTTGCTAAAGAGCGGATAAACCGCACATCCTGCTAAAAGTAGGCCTAGTCCTGCAAAGACCATATAGCGCCAAGATTGAACAATTGAGTAATCCTGATTCATGGCAGCCAGTAAAAGCAGAATGAGATTGCCAGCAAACAGCAGCATTCCTAGAGAAGTCAGGAAATTCCAGACTTTCCAAGAGCGAGGAGCCGAACTTTTTGCTTTACGCAGGATAAGACGGAAACCGCCAATCAAAGCACTAATCAAGACATTTCCCAAAGCAAACACGAGCGCCAAACCTCCGAGAAATACGACTAGATAATGCCTAAAGAGAACTGAATCGGAAATCCTTTCTGCATTAAGGACACCAAATTCGAGGCGGTCAGCACCTTGGCTTCGGTCAATAGTCCAGAAAGTGCTCAGCAGATCCGGCTGATCTGAGACTTTGTTAATCTTTTGGATAGCCCCGGGCATCATGAGCATGAAGGACAGCGGACCATTATTATAGCTTCTCAGATAGTGGTAAGAGCCAGGCTTGAATTGCTTTTTAGTAGCTTCGCTGACAGTCTGCATCTTGCCAAATATCAGCTCCGGCATTTGAACATTGTAAACTTGTTCATACAGTTGATTGGTTAAGATGACTTGGCCGATGCCATTTTTCAGATCCAAGTAAAGATAGCTAGAAAAGCCATCAGCATTACCACTGTGTCCCAGCAAGGTAACACCGTAGTGACTGGCCCAAAAGCCATGAGCATTACGAACAATATCCGTACCAGGGTGGGTAGAGGTTGTTGAGTAAAGCTCGGTCCAAGTTTCTGGACGATGAAAGAGCGTCTTACGTTCCAGCAAGGCCTGGGCGAATTTCTGCAGGTCTCCTAGAGTCCCCACAGCCCCTCCGACTGGGTACATCCAGAGCTTAAATGGTGTATCACCCAAGAGCTTACCTTGGTCATCATAGCCCTTGTCCTCCTTGCGCTTTTCCTGTACATAAGCGTTGTCCGATAAGTCAGGCAAGATAGCAGTCCGATCCATGCCCAGTGGCTCAAAAACATGCTCATGGACATAGTCTGCATACTTCTGCCCAGATATCCGCTCCACGATATAAGAGGCCAAAGCCGTGCTGAAGTTAGAGTATGATGTCGTCGTACCCGGCTCAAAGGACTGAATAGGCTGGTAATCACGGAACTGCTCTTCCAAGTCGCTCTTGTCTCCCTTTTTGTAGAGTGGCATTTCATCAAAACCCGCTTGGTGATTCATCAGATTCAGCATGGTGATAGGCTTATCATAGCGAAGATTGCGGAGAAAGCCTTCTGGCAGATAAGTTTTGATGTCTGCTTCCAGGTTGATTTTGCCCTCTTCCCAGAGCTGCATGACAGAGACCCAGACCGTCAGTTTAGTGATTGAAGCCCATTCAAAAACACTGTCATCGTCAACTTTGACTTTGTTTTCCTTATCCACATAGCCAAAATTTCCCTTGTAGATTGTTCCGTTTTTATCAAAGACAGCGGTCGTCATTCCGACAGTTGTCTTTTCATGTTCCTTGACAAAACTTTCGATTTTCTGACCGATTTGGCTGCGCTCCGTGCCAGAAGGGAGCTTCTGCGAGTCAGCTAAAACAGCGCTCGGTCGGAAGATTCCTAGCGTCAAAATGGTTAAAAGAATGATTAGAATAGATTTTTTCATAGCATTTCCTTTCTGTTCAACTCAAAGATTCATATGAGCTAAGGTCAGATAATTTGTACAGTCTCCTTTTAATTTTAGAATCAGGCTATTCTTGTTTTTTAATCATGCGTTTTTCTCTTCCTTATCCGCCCGATACCAGAGATAAATACTGTAAAGGGTCAGAATGCCCAAGCCGCCAAGGTAAATGAGGGAGTTAACCTGAGAGAAATCAAACTTATCAGCTAGGTTGATGCCGACAAAGGTTTCTATCAGAATATCTAGTAGGGCATGGAAAACCATACAGGCAAGGACAGATTTCGTCTTCTTATGCAGTGCAGCAAACCAGATGGACTGGACTATAGTTACAATGATATAGACTAGAAAGGGATTCTGACTTCGATCATAAAAGCGGTCATAAAACCAGAGAGGAATATGCCAGCAAGCCCAAGCTAGTCCAGTTATCGAGGAGGCGATAAGCATAGAGAACTTCTTTTCCAAAGCCGGCTGCAGAAAGCCTCGCCAGCCAGGCTCTTCCATGCCACCAGCCAAGGTCATAAGGTAGATAAAGGATCCAATAAATGAAAGCAGAGCTCCGTCTACCAGCTTGCCTCCGGAAGCTAATGCAAAAGTCACTGCCAGACTTCCACTGAAGAGTAGGAGATAGAGCCAAGTTCCTTTCTTGCTTGAGAAGATAAAGGAACAAATGGCTTTGAAGCCTTTTATTTTCAGCACTATTAGGCTTGCTATCACCGGTCCGAACATACTGAGACTCGTTAGGAGGCCTTCCAGAGCCAGATAGAGTATAGGTGGATTTTCTGGCCAGAGATTTTTGAGAATGATAGCTAGCAACATAAATCCCCAAGTCCAGCCGAAGTTCCAGGCCAGGAACGGCCAGACTAGTTTTGGTTGTGGTTCTATTCTTGTTTCATTGGTCATAGGATTTTCTCCTTTAAATGGTTTGATTTTTGTACTCTGATAAGGTCATTGATTTTTTGCTTCATTTAGCTGTACTCTGTACAAAAGACGGCATTTGCACTTCAGCTCTTGTTGAAAAATCACTAACCTTAAAATTGTAAAAAGAATTAATCAAACGGTTTCCCTCATGAGATTGTCCATTCCCCCAGAAAAAACAAGCAAATAATCACAATGCCCACCACTGATAAAGTGACCAGTAGAGAATATTGACAACGATAGCTAGAGCTGACAGACTAGTCAAGACAGTCAGGTAGAGTCGGCTCTTACTCAGCCCTTTTCTTGCCTTGGTCAGAAGTGGGAAGACTGCACAGCCAGCCAGAATCAATCCCAGACCGGCAAAAACAATGTAGCGCCAGCTAGCTAGAAAGCTCAGATCGTCGGTAGCAAATGTGTTAAAGAGGAGGAGGAAGTTTATAGCCACACCTACTCCAGCTAAAGAAGTTAGATAAGTCCAGATGCGAAGATGTTTTGGTGTTTTAGATTGGCCTTTTTTGAAGACCAAGCGGAAGAGATCCAGTCCGCCCCGTGCCAAAAAGAGAATGATACTGAAAACAATTCCGACTGCCGCTGAAATAAGCAAGGACCAGTCTTTCAGAATCTCGCTATCCTTGACTCTGAAGTTATCGCCATAGGAAGCTGTTACCTTAGTCTCGTCTCCACTACCGCTGACTACTGAAAAATTCTGACTCAAAAGCGGATTGTCCTTGGATTTCTTCACAAACTGAGTGTAAAGCAAGCTTCTGGAGATAGACATAGGGCCACTGGCAAAGGAGCGAGCAGATCGGTAATTGCCAGACTGGAATTTATCAAAGGTGGCTGAGTCCGTCTTTTTCTTAGGTCCAAAAACCAAGGCTGGCATTTCATAGTTATAAATCAACTCATGATCTTGATTCGTCATAATGGTCATACCTATACCATTTTTCAAGTCCAACAGAATATAAGATGAGTAGCCAGTCGAGTTTCCTCCATGGCCAACAAGCGTCGTGCCGTACTCCCGTGTCCAAAAACCGTGCATATTGAGCGGCATATACGTTCCTGGATAATTCGATGTTGCCGTGTAAAGGGTTGTCCAAGTCTCAGCGTGCTTGAAAAGCTTTTCTTTCTTCAAAAGCGCTTGGGCAAACTTCTGGAAGTCAGCCAGAGTGGAGACAGCATTCCCTGCTGGGTAAAGCCCAAGATGGAAATAGCTAGTTCCCATAGATGTCTGACCGTCCGCCCGATAAGAGATCTGCTCCATCCGCTTCTGGTAAATCTTTGGGTTTTCCTTAAAGTCGACTGATAGAGCAGTGTCTTTCATCCCTAGTGGTTGAAAGATATGTTCATGGACATAGGCTGAGAAGTCCTGACCGGAGATTCTCTCAACGATATAGGCTGCCAGACTAGCTGAAAAGTTTGAGTAGGCTGTCATGGTGCCGGGCTCGTAGGACTGTTCTGGCTGATTAACTGCCAGAATCTCCTCGATAGACAAGCCCTTATCTTCCTTATAGGCGTGGGTAGACTCGCCAAAGCCGGCCTGATGGTTCATGAGGTCTGTCATAGTAACGGGCTTTTCGTAGCGCAAAGTCTTCATAAATCCCTCTGGCAGATAGATGCGAATGTCTTCGTCAAGGTCAATCTTACCCTCTTCCCAGAGCTGCATAACGGAGACCCAGATAGCTAGTTTCCCGACTGACCCCCATTCAAAGACACTGTTGTCGTCGGCTTTAATGCCTTTTTCCTTGTTCATATAGCCAAAACTACCTTGGTAAATAGTCCCGTCCTTGTCAAAAACGGTTGTTGCCATACCTGCCGTTGTCTTTTCATGTTCCTTGACAAAGTCTTGGATTTTCTGACCGATTTTTTCAATGTCCGTACCAGACGGCAGCTTCTGTTCTTCAGCTAGCGCAGTGGCTGGGCGAAAAAGCCCCAATGTTAAAATAGTTAGCAGTGTAAAAATAAATATTTTTTTCATGCGATTCTCCTTTGCAGAATTATGCAGACAAAGCCCACCTTCCCGAAGGAAGACAGGCAACTTATCACATCGCCCACCACTGGTAGAGTGACCAATAAAGAATGTTAGCTACGATAGCGAGAGCAGATAGACTCGTCATGATTGTCAATAAGAGCCGACCTTTGCTAAGTCCCTTTTTAGCCTTACTCAGGAACGGGTAGATGGCACATCCTGCTAAGATTAAACCTAGAACTGCAAAGACTATATAAGGCCAAATGCTATAGGGGTAATTACGATTACTTGCTAGAAAAGCTGCAACAAGGCCATAGAAATTTAAAGCCACTCCTACTGCTGCTAAAGAGGTCAGATAAGTCCAAAGCCGAAGTTTCTTAGGTGTTTTAGGCTGACCTTTTTTGAATACCAATCGGAAAAGATCTAAACCACCCCGTACCAAAAAGAGAATGATACTGAAAACAATTCCGACTGCCGCTGAAATAAGCATGGCCCAGTCTGCCAAAATTTCGCTATCCTTGACTCTGAAATAACTTTCATAAGGAGTTGTCACCTTGACCTTATCTCCGCTGCCACTGACTACTGAAAAATCCTGACTCAAAAGTGAATTGTCCTCGGATTTCTTGACAAAACGAGTATAAAGGAATAAGCTTCTAGAGATAGACATAGGACCACTGGCAAAGTAGCGAGTAGATCGGTAATTTCCAGACTGGAATTTGTCAAAGGTGGCTGAGTCCGTCTTTTTCTTAGGTCCAAAGACCAAAGCCGGCATCTCATGGTTGTAGACGAATTCGTGTTCTTGATTCGTCATGATAGTCATACCGATGCCATTTTTCAAGTCTAGCAGGATGAAAGAGGAATACCCCAAGGTATTACCGCTATGGCCGACAACAGTCATGCCAAACTCTGTAGCCCAGAAACCGTGCATATTGAGCGGCAGCTCTGTCCCTGGATAGGTCGAGGTCACTGTGTATAGGGTCGCCCAAGTCTCAGCTCGCTGGAAGAGCTTCTCTTTCTTCAAAAGCGCTTGGGCAAACTTCTGAAAGTCAGCCATGGTAGAGGCAGCATTTCCCATTGGATAGAGCGCTGAGTATAAATAGGCAGTCCCCTTCGAAGTCTGACCATCTGCACTATAGGACAAGGCCTCCATTCGATTCTTATAAACCTTAAGATTATCCTTCAAATCTGAAGACATAGCTGTATCATTCATCTCTAATGGCTGGAAGATATGCTCATGGACATAGGCAGAGAAGTCCTGTCCGGAGATTCGCTCGACGATATAGCTCGCCAAACCGGCAGAGAAGTTTGAGTAGCTGGTCATGGTGCCGGGTTCGTAGGACTGGGTTGGCTGATTATTGGCTAAGCTTTCCTCAATTGTCAATCCTGTCTCTTCCTTATAGCCCTGAATTGACTCGCTAAATCCTGCCTGATGGTTCATGAGATCAATCATCGTGATTGGCTTGTCATAGCGAAGGTTTTTTAAAAATCCCTCTGGCAGATAGGTGCGGATGTCTTCCTCTAGATCAATCTTTCCCTCTTCCCAGAGCTGCATGACGGAGACCCAAACCGTCAGCTTGGTAACCGATCCCCATTCAAAAACGCTACTATCATCCGTTTTGACTTTCTTTTCCTTGTTCATATAGCCAAAGTTTCCTTTGTAGATGGTGCCATCCTTATCAAAGACCGTCGTCGACAAACCAGCTGTTGTTTTTTCATGTTCCTTGACAAAGTCTTGGATTTTCTGACCAATTTGGCTGCGCTCCGTGCCAGACGGCAACTTCTGCTCCTCAGCCAAGGCTGTAACCGGTCGGAAGAGTCCTAGAGTTATAATCGTTAAAAGTGTTAGAATAAATGATTTTTTCATGCGATTCTCCTTACAAAATCACGTAGACAAAGCCCGCATCCCTTCAGAAAGGCAGGCAACTTATCACAGCGCCCAGAACTGATAAAGTGACCAGTAGAGAATATTGGCAACGATGACCAGAGCTGACAGACTAGTCAAGACAGTCAGGAAAAGTCGGCTCTTGCTCAATCCTTTTCTTGCCTTGGTCAGAAGTGGGAAGACTGCACAGCCAGCCAGAATCAATC
>ERZ773196.1180-NODE-1180-length-15018-cov-2.936243_pt1 | contig 15018 bp, 12 predicted proteins | sample MGYA00581009_ERZ773196 | MGnify/ENA primary metagenome ERZ773196 (study PRJEB29015, sample SAMEA2738162) | human oral metagenome | biome: human oral; feature: human-associated habitat; material: saliva | place: China | collected 2243 ... | reverse complement strand
TCCTATGATTTCCGAAGCCTCGTTTTTCAAATCATCACAGGCATTGGATACCGCAATTCCTTCATCACATTGGCGAAACATAGAAAGGTCATTTCTCCCATCCCCAAAAGCAATCCATCTGTCAAAAGAACAAAGCTTCTGCAAACGCTGAATGCCATATTGCTTCGATACTGCATAACTGAATATTTCGATATACCATCGATTCTCTAAATATCTATCCTTATATGCATCCACGGTTATTTTTTTATCGTTTCGGAGAAACGTACTACATTCTTCAAACGGTGCAGGCTCATCAAAAGAAAACAAAGCATACAAGGTAGATGCTTTGTTATAATCCTCTTCAGAAAAAAGTATTTTCGTAGAAAAGCCTTTCTTCTCCTCAAAACAGGTATAATCTACTAAGGATTCCCAATACTCTTCATCCTCCCGAAAATATTGCATCACTATCCGGTCATTTTCTTCAGCCACCATTAATGTATGCGGAGAATATTTTTCCGATGCTTCTATAAGTCTTGCAACAGAATTTTCCGGAAGATGTGTAGTTTCTAAAATAACTTCTTTTCCGGGATGATATAGCAAACTGCCATTCAGCAAAATCAAAGGATATTGTATCTCTAAACCTTTCAATATAGGTAAAGCGGAAAATGGGCTTCTTGCAGATGCCACGGTAAAACACAAGCCTTCCTTCATCAGCACATTGAGAAGAGTTTTGGAATATTCCGGTAAAACAGCATGTTTATCCAATAAGGTATCATCCAAATCAGAAATATAAATTTCTTTCATACTCCCTCAACTCTCCAAAGTCATAACTGCAACAATTTAATAAAATACGTCTTATCAGTAGCTTTGATTTATTCATAATATCATAATCTATTAAGCTTTTTTTATTCTGTTTTATGATGCAATTCTATATTTATAGAGATTCCTTTTAAGCAATTTAACCAAACAGAAAAAACTCCTCTGTATTCCCTACAAAGAAGTTTTTTATCTTAGCCTCAATAAGACTATCGTTTCTCTACCTTGATTTTCTATTTTTCAAGCTTTTTTTTATTTCTCTCCTTTATGAATAAACAACCAAGCTTTACTTTACTCTTATCTCCCCCGCCAGCTTCCCATTCTCAATTAAGGACTTAAGTTGCAATCTTCCGGCTACTCCGCCGGACATCTGATCTATCACAGTATTTGCTGCGGGATGAAAATACTCTCCCCTTTCCTGGGCTTTCATTCCAGCATCTACTGCCTGCTGCAAGATATCCTTCTCTTCGATTCGTTCTTCTTCCCGAATATCTTGCAAAATCAAAGTATGAGGGGCTACCGCTTTCTCTTTCTTCAGCATTCCTGAAAGGGGAATCTCTTTTCCATTAAACATAAATCCGGAGCAGTAATCGTGACGCACGCCAAGAATCTTCACTTGATGCTTAAGGAGCCATTCTATAGAGCTTTGAATATCCACCACATCCTTCGGAGAAGTGGATATCAGGATAGTTTTACTTTCCACAAGAGCAGGCAAATCCGCACAAAGAGTTTCCCCCTGAATATAAGTGCTGATTCCACCCATGCCGGCTGTCACAGCTACAGGCACTCCCAGCATTTCCGCAACAGCCATGGTACCGGAAGCTGTCAAGCATCCACTTTCCTCCTGTTCTATTGCCTTCGCTAAAATCTCTCTATCGATTCTCTTGATTTCTTTTGCTCTTCTACGAAGGGGGAAATACTCTTCCATTGTCCCGTGGCAAATCTTCCCATGCTCCAACCAGACCAGCTTTTTATCCTTCCAAGGCCAAAGAGATAGGATTTCCTCCTCTCCCATGGAAACTAATCCATGGGTCAACAAAGCGGTTTCTATAAAAAACTCAGCCATAAGTCCTCCTTTACAATCCAGTTCAATGCATTGTTCTGCTCATTTACACTCTGATTTCTCAGTGCTTTTTTCTGTTTCTTACACTCTGATTTTGCAGTGCATTGTTCTACCTTTTACAATTCAATTTCTTCTTGCAATCTTGCTTTACCATCAAATTCTTTCCATCTGGAAAGCAGCAAAACCAGCAAAACCATTAAATATGGTAGCATCTTCAATAGCTGTACCGGTAATCCTCTGGAGCTCAGCTCTAAATTCAAAGCATCCATATACGCAAATAAAAGACAAATTGGAGCCACCTTCAGGGGATTTCCATCCCCCACTAAAATAGCCGCAAAGGCTAAAAATCCTCTGCCCGCTGTCATGTTCTCCGAAAAAATATTTAAGCCGGACAGGGTAATATAGGCACCGCCCAAGCCGGATAGGGCTCCCATAAGGAAAAGGCTTAGCCAACGATATCGAAGAATACTGATTCCCGCAGTTTTTGCCGCAATTTCAGATTTTCCTATTCCTCTTACACGAAGCCCAAAAGCTGTTTTATACATAAGAACAAAACTTAACGGAATCAGAATATAGGCCAGATACACCAAAATGGATTGCTTATTAATAATCTCTCGAATGTAAGGCATTTTAGATAATAAAGGCAGAGACACTGCGGAAAACCCCTTGATTTTCGGACTGAAAAAATATCCTCTTACACCAAATATTTTTGTTAATAATAATGTCGTCCCTGCCCATGCCCCGAAGTTAAAGGCAATACTCACAATTACAGCATTTGCATGAAAATGAAGCACAAACAAGCCATAAAACAGGGCAAGAAAAACTCCTGTCAAAACAGCAAAAACTGCTCCAACAAGCGGGCTGGCTGTCAGAAAGCTTCCCCAGGCAGCAAAAAAGGCTGCGGAAAGCATAAAACATTCAAACGCAATGCAGAAGGTTCCTACCTTTTGTGTAAAACAACCACCAATTGCGGTAAATAAGACAGGCGTCGCCATGCGGATGGTGGCTCCCAGAGTAACCGTCCCCAACAAAAGACTTAAGATTTCCTTCATCCTATTTCCCTCTTTTCTCTTGCTTCTCTCTTCAAGGGAAAAGAGACCTTATCTTTTAAGGCCATGGCTAAGCTTTCATAATCCACTGCCACAAAAAGTACAAAAAACATCTGAATGAGATTTACTACCAATCGATTAAGTTTGGTCACTCTTTCCATGTGTAACGCACCTGCTTTCAAAGCTCCCCAAATAAAAGATACGGGATAAACCGCCAGAGGATTATTGAGCGCAATTCTGGTAATCATAATACCATCCCAGCTCATATTTTTACTGAAATAAGGGATGAAGCGATGATAGGATCCCAGTACTTCAATAGCACCGCAAAGCCCCGCAATACTTCCGGAAAATAATAAAACCAGGACATAGTTTTTCTCTACATTTACCCCACCCTGTCTACTAAAGGCTAGATTTCTTCCCATCTGAGTAAATTCATAGCCCTTAACGGTAAAGCGGTAGAAGAACCATATCATCAACAGTATAAAAATAGCGATAAATATCCCGGTACTGGCCATAGTCCCTTTGATAATAGGAGGCAGTACAGCAGTTTTCGAAATTTCCGGCGTAGCAATAGACTGAGAGCCATTTTCCGCATGCTTCCCCCCAAGAATGACCCACATCACGACAAATTCTGTAAATAGGGCTGCCAAAAAGTTCAGCATCAAAGTAGAAATCAACTCATGAATATGAAAATAGAGCCGAAGGATTCCCGGTATCAAGGCATACAGGGCACCGGCTATAGAACCTCCTATAAAACACAGGAGAACATGTATAACAGGAGGCAGTTTCAAAGTATATCCAAGAACAGCAGAAACCAGTGCTCCAAGGTACATCTGTCCTTCCATCCCCATATTCATTACCCCGGAGCGAAAAGAAATGACGCCGGCAGCTCCCACCAGCAGGCAAGGAGTCACCCAACGTAAAGTAGTTCCGAAATTAATTGGATTGGCAAAGGCTCCATAAAATATTTCTTTTAAAGCATAAAGCGGATGTTCTCCTTGCAAAACCACCAATAATCCACCACAAAACAGTGTCAATAAAAGTGCTGTGCCGTATTGCAAGGCAAGCTTTCTCAGCTTAGGAAACTTATTTTCTTTCATTTTTATTTCCCCCTAACATCCATAAGCCCAATTCTTCTTCCTTTAAATCCTTGCTGTTTTTCGGCTCCAAAAGTCTTCCGTTATACAAAACCAGTATTCTGTCCGAAAGTTCTCTAAGTTCATTAAGTTCATGGCTGATTATGAGTATTCCCACTCCTGACGCGGCAAGAGCTAAAATCCTTTTCCAAATAAAAGAAACGGCACCCATATCTATTCCTCTTGTAGGATCCTCTATAATCAAAAGTTTCTTTCCTTGAGTAAACTCCCTGCCTACCAATAATTTTTGGATATTTCCTCCTGACAACGTGGAAATCGGAGCATTCAAGTCTGACGCTTTAACAGAGTAGTCTGTTATAATCTGCTGACATTTTTCTTCCACTTTTCCTTTATTCAATAAGATTTGATTTTGAAATTCTTTCTGTAAAGGAAAACCCATAAAGATATTTTCCCAAAGAGAAGATTGCCCGCAAGTTCCTACAGTTTTTCTGTTTTGGGCTACATAAGCGATTCCCAATGCACGCCTTTTCGCAACAGAAAGGGAAAGGATATCTTGTCCTTCAAAAAGAATTTTTCCGCTTTGTGAAGAGGCATACAGACCGATCAGAGATTCTGCCAGTTCTCTCTGCCCTGATCCGGCAATTCCTGCGATTCCAACAATTTCTCCGGAATGAATGCAAAAATTTGCATCCTCTATCACAGAAATATGCTTTTTCGTCTGTAAACTTAGGTTTTTTGCTTCTAAAAGAACATCTCCTACCGGTTTATCTTCTTTTTTCATTTTTAGGCTGATTTCTGAGCCAAACATCATTTTACTAAGAAGTGCTTCTGTTGCATCTTTTTTTAATATTTTCCCGGAAACCCTTCCATTTTTCAAAACCGTTATTTCATCTGCAATTTCCATCACTTCTTGCAATTTATGCGTAATCAATAAGATTGTTTTCCCTTTACTAATCAATTGCCGAATAGCGCGGAACAATCCCTGTACACTTTGCGGTGTAAGCACACTGGTCGGCTCATCCAAAATGATGATGTTGGCTTCTTTATACAATAACTTTACAATTTCCACTTGCTGTAACACAGCTACCGGAACCTTTTCCGCCAACGAATTTAAGGGGATATGAAAATGATACATTTCACATATCCCCCGAATCTTCTCTTCCGCTTTTTTCTTATCCAGAAAAATTCCCTTCTTGGGTTCACAGCCCAAGATGATATTTTCTAAAATACTCAGTCCGGGGAAAAGCATAAACTCTTGAAACACCATTCCGATGCCATGCTTTACGGCATCACCCGGATTTTTCAGCTTTATTTCCTCATTGTTCAAGAAAATCTTTCCCTCATCAGGCTGATAAACTCCGGCAATCATGTTCATCAAAGTACTTTTCCCCGCGCCATTCTCTCCTATTATGGCATGAACCTTGCCTCTTTTAATTTCCAAATCAATATGATCATTTGCTATGACACGGGGAAAAGACTTGCATATTCCCTTCATTTCCAGTAAATATTGATTTTTTTCCATAGCAAACTCCATCTGTTAGATGCTTTAAAATCAGTAGTTTAAACGATAATTATCATATCCCTTAAAAACATCAATTTTTCCTTCTTTAATATCTGAAATCAATGCTTTTACCTTAGTAAGAAGCTCAGGCGGAATATTTTTTTCGTCTCTAACATCATATACCGCACCGCCGGAACTTAAATTAAAATCCAAGGCTGTGGGGAATTGCCTATCATTTTGAGAATCATGGGCTAATGAAACAACTGCCACATTCATCGGCTTAATAGCAGACCAGAAAACACAGGGATCAATATACCCTTGCCAATCGTCTACACCGATACACTTGATTCCCGCTTCAGCGCAGGCAGAAATAACACCGGGGCCTCCTAAGTAATCCGTCTGATATATAATATCAATGTCATTATTTTGAATCATTGCCTTTGCTGTTTCCTGTCCTTTAATCGGATCGAAGGGATCTCCCGTAAATGCCGGCACCACCGTCACACCATTATTGGCATAATTTACTCCGGCAGTATACCCGTCTCTAAAGCGCTGAATCTTTAAAATATCTTTATGTCCAATCCAGCCAACCTGCTTCTTTTTTGTCATATTGGCAGCCACAAAACCTGCCACAAAAGAAGACTCAAAAGGGTCTACGGAAACACTGGTAAAATTACTTTTATCATGCTCCATATAAGTGTCTAACATGAAAACATGCAAGTCCGGATAATTTTCTTTTAATTCATCTGAAAGGCTTAAAGCAACTTCACTAAGCTCATCAAACATGGTAAACATTGCAGTGTATCCCTCTTGAGCCATCGCACGAATCTGATCCGGGTATTCTGCCGCCTCGGATACTTCAATACACTTCACTTCCCAACCTTCTTTTTCCAGCTCCTCAAAGCCTGACCAAATAAGATTGGTAAATTCATTCCCAAGAGGAGAGGTTGTAATCAAGCAAGCCTTCTTCGCTTTCCCGGAAGAAGAACTTTCAGTAGCCTCCATGGTTTCTTTTGCTTCGGCCTTTTCACTCTCGCTTTCTTTTTGACTCTCTTCTTTTGCTTCTGTGGACTTTGCTTCTTTTTTAGCACAAGCCATTAGACTCAGGCTCAAAAGACTGAACACAAGAAGAATCAGTAAAAACGGTCTAAACTTGGATGTTTTCATTTGTGTGCCCCCTATTCAATATATTAATTTGTATAAAACTATTCCTTATACTATCATATTTACTATACGATACACACAGGATTACTTATTGTTTTTATAGATTAGTGAGCTGTTTTATTTGCTTTATCTATTACCGCTGTATCTAAAATTGTATTTGTTTTTCCCTTTTATTTTTTGCTTTTGTTTTTGCTCCTTTTTAAGCTTACTATTTCCATCCTTTACAGTATTCAGCATTAAGCTCCAGATACTGTGCTACTAATTTCTTTGCCAATGAATAAGAAGCCACTAAAGGATGAGCAAAAAGGGCATCTATCGCATCCTGAATAGACCTGTTACAGATTGCTCTGGCTGCCAGTCTTTCATAATCCTTAACACGACATATTAAAGCAAGAGCTCTTTCATCCGGGCACAAAACACTATGCGGGCTTACCCCTTCCCGACTTATATCACAAGTGATTTCCACAACATCTTTATCCTGTAGGCCTGGAATTGCTCCCTGGTTAGGTACACATAAAATCATAGTACCTTTGGTTTTAGCTTGCATAATTTCTATAAACTTTAAAGCCACCCCTGCGTAACCACCACTGTCCTGAGAATATAATTCAAATGACCAGGGCTTATCTCGACAAACACCTGTTTCGGAAAACATATAAGCATTCTCTCTAATACCATACCATTTTTCAAAGCAACGAAGACAAGCTTCGAAATCCTGATGGATATTCATGGAGGAAAGCTCCTTACTCATCTTCTGATTAATATAGGCAATGCTTTCTCCTCTAGTCTGAACTGTATGCAAAACATGATCCACTGCCTGCTCTCTATAGAAAAAATAATAGAGATACTCATTTAAAATCATTCCCATATGCTGTAAGAGATCTTTTTCGAAAAAACGCATATCTGTTTTTAAATAGGCATCTTCTCTCTCTATAAGTTCCTGTATAATCTCTCTTCCTTCTACCTTGATGGAAGAAAAAAAGGAAAGATGATTTAAACCATAACACTCCCCTGTTATCATATTCGCATCAACATTATAGAGCTTAGAAAACTGATGAAGCATTCCACTTGGGGCATCGCATATTCCGTAGCAAAAGTCATAGCCTAAATCTTGCAAAGCCTGAGATACCACACCAGCAGGATTTGTAAAATTAAAAACTTTAACGCCTAGCTTTGCATGCTGTTTAATTATTTCACAGTATTCAGCCAATACCGGAATGGAACGCATGGCAAAAGAAATACCTGCTGCACCAGTGGTTTCTTGTCCTAGAACGCCATTGGATAAAGCAATTCTTTCATCTAAAACTCTCATATAGTCCCCACCCACACGGATAGTAGTGATGATATAGTCTGCATCCTTTATTGCTTCCACAGCGTCTACAGATAAGGAAAACATCAGTTTCGGATCAATTCTATTACTAACCTCTTTAGCCAGTCCTCCATAAAGTCTCAGCTTTTCCTCATCATTATCCATAAACACTAGCTCTGTAATATGTAGAGCTTTTGCCTTTTGTGCAATGCTTTTAGCCAAAAACAAGGAACGGACTCCACCGCCTCCAATGACTGTCAGTTTCATTTTATATCCCTCGCTTACAATTTTCCCGGATAATATTGTCGGATGATATCTCCGGTAACCATACTTTGGTAGCATCCAAGTCCTGTTGTGGAATATCCGGCGAAAATATATCCTAATTTTAGCCAATCAGAAATTTTATTGCTTGTCAGTATTCCATAAATAACTCCCGCCAAAAAATTATCTCCTGCACCTGTAGTATCTATAGATTTCGGAAATGATATGGCTTCAGAGAATCTTAAAGTATTATTCTCCATCCAAGCACAACCTCTGCTTCCCATCGTAACAATAGGAAACCTAGTATATTGCCCTAAGACTTTAAGAGCCTCCTCCACAGAAGTGGTCTCTGTCATCTTCATAGCTTCCTTATCATTAGGGGTAAATACATCAACAAAGGAAAGCATTTTCACAAAATCTTTAATGCTCAAGTCATCTTTCCAACCTGTATCGCTAACGATAATACTTCCCTCTTCATGTAGCCGTTTAGTAACTGCAAAATGTCCCTTTGGAGCAAACACAACCTTCGCATCTTTCAAATACTGATACACCGTCTCTTCCTCTAAAGCTTCTTCACAAATTTCATCATTTCGTGTTACAAAGCCTCTGTCTCTATCCCAAGAGAATACACAAGATACCACCAAAGGATTTTTCCCTTTGCTTACTTCTGTTGTTGAATAAAAATTAGTGTAATTAGTAAATCCTAGCCTTTCCATCAATTGAATGCACAGCTTGGACTCATCATCTTCTCCCAAAAAGGTACCCAGTGCAGTCTTTTTCCCAAGGGAATTTAATACAATGGGAATCACCGTTGGTCCTCCTCCCAATTGTATAGAAAACTCCCGAGAAAATACTTCTTCTCCCGGCAAGGGCATTCTATCCATTCCTTTGAAAATCAAATCCAGTGTCATCTGGGAAAATGCTTTAAAATCATATGGTTTCATACACAATCTCCCATTTTATGCATATTTTGCAATTTCCTTCTTCAAGTATTCCAAAATTTCTAGATTTTCCTTCTCTTTTCCATCCTTTGGAATTCTCTCATACAGGCTATCCGCATATTCCAAAACCATCTTCACATTTATAGTTTTTTCTATGTTCCGAACCACTTTATGGTAATTATTAAAATACAAGTCTTGCAATATTTCGTCTTTCAGATTAAGTCCTCTACAGTTTTCTTCAAAAGCAATAAATTCCTCTTCTGTTTCCAGTACCCGTCTTAAGCAAAATACTGTCTCTTTCCAATGATCCGAAAAGGTATCCGTTCCAAACAAAATTTTATCGGAATATTTTTCAAAAAAATCTCTCCAATAGTCCCAATCCTTTGCAAAATTTTCAAACATTTCCCACCCAGGAGTGATGTCAAAACGGAGATTGGCATAATGATGAAACAATTCACTACACAGCCCCGGCTGATCCGAAACAAAAAAGAAATGGGGTAAAACAATATTTAGCTTCGGATGCTTCCGTAAAAATCCAAAGGCTTCTTCATCCAGCTCCCATTTATGCAGATATTTATCATTTCCATAGAAATTATCCTTCTTTTTGGCCCACTCCGGTAATTTCTCCCAGTACCAAAATTCAATTGGATCATTGATATGGTAGGTAATAGGCATCTGAGATTTTTCTGCATAGTCAAACATCAGGTCATAGTTGGGTGCATCTAGAGGAATTCCCTGTCTCATCCTTACAAATGGTTTCCCATCCAACATTTTTATTCCATCAAATCCCGCTAGGTCAAAAAATTGAACCTGCCTTTTTAATTCCTCCGCCTTCGGCACGGTAAAATCCATGGCATAATCAAAAGAAGCAAAGGCTCTGCATCTACCCTTTTCTTTTAATTTCATCAAAGCAGCCAGTAAGTTATTTGCAAAGCATCCTTTATGTTCAAGCATGGTGTACGCCAAAAAATTCCAATGACTATACCCACAATAATCCACCATAGCAATGCATTCTTCTATGGCTTTCACATCAAATAAATGAATATGCGCATCATTAATTGGAAACTTAAAAATCATCTTTCTTTCCTTCCTTAGCCCTTTAAGCCACTATAGGCAATTCCTTCCACAAATTGCTTTTGGAAAAGAATAAAAATAACTATGAGAGGAAGTACCGCAATCACCGCTCCCGCCATAACCTGCTCATAATAGGTGGTATGTTCACCAATCAGCATCGCCAAACCCGCTGCAAGAGTCATCTTCTCTCTTAAAGAGTTATTTATTAAAGGCCACATTAAATCCTTCCAGGAACCAAGCATGGTTAAAATAGCCAATGTAACGATACCGGACTTGGAAAGAGGAATAACTATCCGCCAATAAATTGTCATATAACCTGCCCCATCAATTCTGGCAGCTTCATCAAGTTCTTTAGGAATCGTTTCAAAAAACTGTTTCATTAAAAATACACCAAAAATATTAAAAATCCCCGGTAATGCCAGGCCCACTAGGGTATTGCTAAGTCCAAAGGATACCATCAACTTGAACCTTGGAATAATAAAAATCTGACTGGGAACCATCATTAAAGCCAGCATAAACAAAAACAAAAAATTCTTTCCAGGAAAATTTAGTCTGGCAAAAGCAAATGCACAAAGTGTTACAACCAATAATTGAAACACTATCATCAGGATGGTCACAAAAAAGGTATTAAAATACAGAATAGAAAATTGTAGTTTCGAAAAAACTATCTCAAAATTATCCCACTTCGGTACGGTAGGAAAGAATTTCAGCGGAATCCGAATCGTCTCTTCATAGCTTTTGATAGAAGTTAAGAACATCCAAAGGAATGGACCAAAGGCAAAAAATGCCGCTATCAGCAGGAACAAATGATTTAAAATGCTTGATCCCAAGCTCTCTCCGCTCTTTACTTTTATCTTCATTTTTATGTCCTACCCTTCTTTTACCCAATATTTTTTGACCAGCATCTGAATAATGGTGACAAACAAAATTAATAGAGCTAATACCACGGAAATTGCCGCCCCATATCCCCTCATACTGCTTTTTGTAAAAGCACACTCATAAAAGTAAGTCACTAAGCTGTAACTGTATTGATAAGCCAGAGATTTCCTATCCACCATCAGGTAAATGAAGTCAAAAATCTGTAAAATCCCAATGGTAATCATGATGAATGAGAAAAAAATCATAGGAGATAACATTGGTAGCGTAATATGAAAAAATAGCTGCCCATTGCTTGCCCCATCAATTTTTCCCGCCTCATAATACTCCCTATTAATTCCCTGTAGAGCTGCCAGCATAATAATGGTATAGGTACTAATCATAGACCAGGCACAAACCAGAATAATGGACCATCGTACCAAGTTCACATCTCCCAGCCAGGCTTGTCGTGATAATCCTATCTTTTCTAAAAGATAGTTTAAAACTCCGTACTGATAGTTTAATATCCATCGCCATAAAATTCCAATAGCTGCAGGGATGGTTATTGCAGGGATATAAAGAAGAGTGCGATAAACTGTCCTTCCTCGTATTTCTTTATTCAAAAGATTAGCCAAAAAAACCGAAGCAAAAAGAACTATAGGAACCCCCACAATGGCATAAAAAATAGTATTTTTGAAAGCTATCCAGAATACATCATCCTGAAGCAATTTTCGATAATTTTCTAAGCCGATAAAAACACCATTGCCAAAGGTTCCCATTTTTCGAAAGCTAAAAAAGACATTTTCAAAAAAGGGAAGTATATAGAAAATAAATAGCCCTAGAAACATAGGAAGGATGCAACAATACGCCACAAGTATTTCCTGTTTATCTTTGCGATTAACTCTATTTACTTCCCTCTTCATCTTTACATCCTCATAGCAGAGCAAGTTTCTCTTGCTCTCTTCGCTTTACATAAATTTATTTATACAGTTCATCCAATACTTCCTGTGCCTTTTTAGCGCCTTCTTCTAATGCATCCTTTACACTCTGCTTTTTCGCAAAAGCCACCTGCATGGAATCATCCACAAAAGAAGTCCAATCAAAGTTACCATTGGAAGGATAGGGGAAACCAGTTTTACTTGCTTCCATAAAAACCTGAGCATCCAGATTCTTAAAGTTCTTAACATAAGCATCCTGAGCAGATAAGTAGGCCGGAATATCGATTCCCTTCTCTGCCTCATGCGTTTCTGCCTCTTCACCGCTAATATAACGAATAAATTCCCATGCCGCCTCTTTATTTTTACATTTTTCACTCATTACATAGCCAAGTCCACCCATTGTACAATAATTATTTTTTGCCATAGCCGGCATCTGAATCAGCTGAACATTTCCATCTTGAGCTAGCTTACTGTCTTCCAATACACTTGCTTTCCAAGAACCAACGAATACAATACCTGCCTGACCGGAAACAAATAAGTCTGTTCCCTTACTCTCGGAAAGTACCTCATAGGGTGCCATCTGACCATTGTCCATCAAATCAACAACCTGCTGAATCGCATCCTGAGATTCTGGCAATGCAGCACCTGTTGTTTTTCCATCTTCACTAAGGTAATAGCCTCCGTTTTGATACAAGAAATTAATCCAAGAAGGTTGTCCATCCAATTCCATTACAATAGGATATTCACTTCCACCTTTCTCATGGATTGCACTCTTTAGCTGATCTGCAGTTGCACGCATATCGTCCCAAGTCCATCCCTCTTTGGGAAGTTCCACATCATACTTTTGGAAAATGTCTTTATTTAAGGCACAAACTACGGTATCTAATCCTTTGGGAAGGGCATACTGCTTATTACCATAATTAAATGCCTTTATTCTTCCCGGTGCATAAACGGATAAATCAAGCTTATCCTTTTCAATATATTCATCCAAAGAATGGAGTAACTCATGGTCTGCATACTTAGTAAGATAAACATTCATCCAAAAAACATCCGGTGCCTCATTAGTTTCTAAAGAGGCATCCAATTTTGTCCAATAAGAGTCCCATGGAATCTGTTGTACACTAACATTTATTTTCCCTTCATGTTCCTTATTAAAGGCATCTACATTTTCCTGAACTACACTAAGCTGTGCCTCATCCCAAATAGCTAGAGTTAGATTCGTTTGTTCCTCTTCTTTCTTTCCGCATCCTGCAGTAAGCACTAGTGCACCCGCCAGTACTCCATAGGCAATTCCTCGTAGCGTATTTGCCCCCACAAGCTTTTGCATTTCCATAGATAAATTGTTTTTCATAAAGCCTCCTTTATAAAATGTATTCAATTCTGCCTGTTTTCCTGGCAGCTAGATCTTTCAATAATTCTGAAAGGAAATATGATATCTACATTTTTGTTTCTTTCTTCTTTTTCTAAAAAAAAATTTAAAGATTGCGTAACAAATTCCTGAATGGGCTGATGTATTGTCGTCAAAGGCGGATTATATTTTTCCGAAAAGGAAATATCGTCAAAGCCTAGAACAGACACATCCTCCGGTACTTGTATACCACTTTCCTGCAATGCACGAATGGCACCCATAGCCATTTCATCGCTAAAAGCAAAGATTGCCGAAAAGTCCACCTGTTTATATAAAACTTTCTTCGTTAAACGATATCCCATTTCATAGGTTATCTTTCCATGTGCAAAAAGCTCTTCCATTATAGGTATAGCGAATTCTTCCATAGCCTTTTTACAACCTACCAACCTTTGAAATGTGGATCCCAGTTTATTTGCATAATCAGATAGAATTAAAATTCTTTCGTGGTGTAACTGAATTAGATACTTCATCCCCTCATATGCTGCCAACATGTCATTTACATGTACCATCTCTGACTTGTTGTCCGTAGCAGGTCCACCACACATCACAGTTCTGATATTTTTAGACAAAATATAACGCAAAATTTCCGAATCTATTTCTTCATCCAGATAAATAACACCTTCAATATTCATTTCCGAAAAAAATCTTTTATAATCTTGTTCCCCTTTCTCATAGGGAATAATCACCGTACGATATTGGTATCGGGGCAACTGGGCAAAAATCTCTCTCAACACATCACGATAGAACATAAGCTCGAGGTTGGGAAGCATAACTGCAATCACTCTTCCTTCTTTACGTCTCTTATGTTGATGAGCATAGCCAAGCTTTTCAGATACATCCTCTATTCGACTGGCCAATTCTCTGCTTACCACTGTGCTACCAGAATAGTATCGGGATACAGTCGCAGGGGAAACCCCAGCTGTTTTTGCAATATCCCTCACTGTTACAGAGTTTCCTTGCTTAACATTATTCTTCATTTGGAATAATCCTTTGGTAACTAAGTATTAGCAACTTATTTTTATACATTTCCAACAATAATTTCTTATACACAATTATATCTATTGAGCATTTTTAGTCAATATTGTTTCATATGTTTCATATATATTTCATATGTTACACAAAGTGTTAACTTGTAGTATACTTAACGTTCATTCACTGCCGAGTTGTTTAGAGAGACTATTGTGTTTTCAAATATTTAATAAACATACAAAATCCCCCTTTACTACATAAGTAGTAGAGGGGGATAAGCGGATATCAAAAAATAACTTACATTAAAAATAAGATACTCGCTAGAAGACAAACTTCAGCGTTTTAATTTCAAACGGCTTAATTTCCACGCAAATATTCTTTCCTGTATTCAGAATTTCTTCCTCTTGCTCCTCCAAAAGATTACATAGATAAGCCTTCTTTATCGATGCATGGAAACTCAAATTGACTTTTCCTCTTCTTCCATGGAACTCATAAAGCCTCAAGATATATGCTTCCTCATGCTCCGCTTTTTTCAAGCACTCTAGCTGTATATTCTTCTCCTCTACTTGAACGAAAGAGAAAGTATCTGCATTTCCT
>ERZ773196.1168-NODE-1168-length-15117-cov-26.988581_pt1 | contig 15117 bp, 11 predicted proteins | sample MGYA00581009_ERZ773196 | MGnify/ENA primary metagenome ERZ773196 (study PRJEB29015, sample SAMEA2738162) | human oral metagenome | biome: human oral; feature: human-associated habitat; material: saliva | place: China | collected 2243 ... | reverse complement strand
GTAATTATAATCGCCGTGTAAAGTATAATGAAAAAGATTTTGATATTCTTGTTATTAGCTTCAAGGAAAAAGCTGACTCAATAAGAAAATTTGCTATCTCTGCCAAGTGTTTGCCAAATAGTGATTCTATTCATTTAATATTTGACCCAAATACTCGCATAGTAAGATTCTCACCACAAGAAATAAACACTAATATTATTAGTTTTGACAAGATACTTTATCAAGATTAAAAGTAAGTATCTATGGAAGAGAAAAAAATAACAAAGAAATCATCCGCGTCTTCGACAGTTGCTAAGTGAGGAGAGTATAAGACGAGGAACGTAACAAGTATAGGTTCGCGGTACTTAATATCATTGCAGCAATCAATGATCAAGACAATTACCAAAAGTCGAAGAACTATTGAAAGTACCTTAAAACAAAGTTGAAAAAAGAGCATAACGAACTGGTTAGTGGTACTAACCAGTTGGAACTACCACTGTATACTTAAAAGTTAGATATATATTAGTATTCCGAATACAAAGCTTTTTATAAAAACCTTCCTTTTTTACTCTTTATATAAATATTTTATATTATATTTGCAAACCATTATCCATTTAATGGGGAAGTGTAACAAAGAACTTGTCTATGAAAGAGTGTATAGAAGCATATGAATCATCATTTTACTTATCCAAAATATCTAAAATGAGAGTTGAGGAGAAAGTATTCATTCTTTATTTAGAATTAAACTTGTTCTTAGTAGGTCAGTTACTCTTTTTCATTACAGAAATTTGTAAGTATTTTATTATTGAACAAACAGTTAAGGAATTTGACTGAATGAATCTGAATGTATTTTTTTGAGTAAGATAAACATTAATAGTATGAAAAATATGGGAACAACTTTTCCTCGTTTTATTGTTGACAAACCAGTTGGAGAGGATTTTTCAGAAGGGCAGTCTCAGACAAGATTAGCGGAACATATTTCTGATTATATTCGAAAAACAGACAAAGATAATATAGATAGTCAGACAAGTATACCACGTATAATAGGGTTGGAAGGTTCTTGGGGAGCTGGAAAATCAAATGTTGTAAGAAAAGTTGAAAATCAACTTCCTCAATCTTATTATACATTTACCTATGACTCTTGGGGACATCAAGAAGACTTACAGCGCCGTTCAATATTAGAAACACTTGTAAATAAACTTATTAATGATAAGGTTTTACATGGGGAAGTTTCTATAAAAATGAGAAATGGTATATCGCATACAGACAAGTGGTATAATCAATTAGCATTACTTCTATCTAATAAGACTATAACCACAACAAGATCTATTCCAAAATTATCTGGCCCTGCAATTTGGGGAATCATTATTATTGGGCTTTATGTTATTTTAAATAGTTTCTTAGGACTATTACCAAGTATATACCCCAAATTAGAGATATGTTTAGGATTAGTACTTTTATTTGAAGCTTTTCCCTTTTTCTTAGGCCTTGGTATAGCATGTTATTATCATTGCTGTAAGAAAAGGGCATGGGATGAAGTGTTTACTCTATTAACTCGGAAAGGTGATGACAGAATTGATGAACAATTTACATCAAGTGAGGAGCCTTCTGTGACTGAATTTAAGAACTGGCTTCAAGTAATCTCTAATCAGTTGGAAGAGAAAGAGTCTCCAAAGAAAAAGGTTATCATAGTATTTGATAATATGGATAGGTTACCTTCTGATAAAGTTATTCAGCTATGGTCTCTTATCCATACATTCTTTGCAGGAAGTGACTTCAAGAATATATGGGCGATAATACCTTTTGATTATGTGCACTTATGTGAAGCTATTTTGCCTAGCGATAATGAAAAGATAGATAAATTCAAGCAATTTATAAATAAGACTTTTCCAATAGTGTTTACTGTTCCCAAACCTGTTATTACAGACTATAGGAAATTATTCAAAACATTCTTTGAAGAGGCTTTTGGAAAGAGTGAACACGACGAGGAACACATTTGTCAAGTGTTTATGTGTTTAGAAGAAAGTCCCAATCCTCGTACAGTTATTTGTTTTATAAATGAACTTGTAGCGTTACGGCTTCAGTGGTCTAGTACACAGCTTCGTCTTCAGAATCTAGCTTTATTTGTATTAAAAAAAGGATATCTATTATACAACAAAGAAAAATCTTTGGAAGAAAGCCTTTTGTCAAATGAACTTTTTGACAAAGTAAATAGTTTCTACCCACAGACAGACAGCGTAAGATCACAGTTGTGCCAACTTGCTTATGGTATTGAAGATGAACAATTGGCTGGAGAGCTTCCACTTAGAAATGTATTATTGAACTTAATAAAAAAAGGAGATTCTATATCAGGATATGCAACATCTTCACATTTTGTACCTGTACTAGAATCAATACTTTCTTCAGCATATATTACAGATGATAGCCTTACGAATGCAATTAAGAGTTTCAGCACACTTGATATTTCCATTTTTAATGAAGAAGAACAAGAGGGGCTTTATAAAAAATGGGACGCACTTGCAAATATGAAATCGAAAATGCATTTCACAGAAGTAGAGAATGATGAGACAATACATACTTTAATACATAAAGTATCGGAAAGTTGCGCTAAAAGACTGCTTAAATCCTATTGCAACGCATTGTCTATATGCAGTTTGACTAATGGGGCTGACTATTATAATGTATTGAATAATCTCAAAAAAACAATTAGTAACACAGATAATATAATTGATGTTATAGGGATGCTGCAGGAAAGAAAGGTTACACCAAAAGAATTTGAGGAATATGTGAATGCTGCAGGAGAGAATTATCCTATATTCAAGGTCTCAACAGATAATCAATTACTCAATGAGTATGTATTAGATAGCACACTAAAAGGCCTAGATTCTACTATTTTTATGTTTCAATTAGTACTTAAAGACCCACAATATAATTTTAGTGTGTTGAAAAATAAACTTTCAGAACGGATTGAACAATGGCCAGATGATGACGATAACCTTCGCCTTCCAGCTCTTGTAAATCGCCTTTTGAATGATGGTGGTGAGATCTTGAAAATACATTTTAATACTAATACTATATATTCAAAGGCTTCTACTATTTTAGATGAACCTTGGGAGGTTTTTTCGATGCAGGGTAATGAGGATATAGTGGCAATGCACATTGCAAACGGCTATGACATTCCAAATTTTGAGGATAAAATGACCCCAAAAGTTAGTAGAATAATCGAAAGGTATATCGATTACGATGCCCTTATAAAAAGACTGGGTAACTCTGATACTGCTTTATATAAAATAAACCGATATATGATAGAGCACCGTATTGGAAAAAAATTAAATCTTAAATATGTTGCTCAGAATATACAAAATATAAAGAATACGCTAAATATCACTTCCGAAGTTTTATTTAAACAATTTAATCGCTGGTCTTTTAAATGGGATGAAAATGATATAAGTTCTTATAGTAGCTATGTTCTTGAACCATTATTTGAAGATTATAAGAGTAATCCCGGAAGTTTCGCACACGGGCTTATTACATTGGCAGCAAAAGCAATAGAAGGACAACCTGAAGATTTCTTAACTAGTGATAGTTACTGGATTAGTTTTGTGAAAGTCTTTCTCGGAACACAATATCTCCCATCAACAAATAAACAGCTTACAGAGGAACTAAAACAACAACTGGATTATGTTATTAGTTATAATGGTATTAGAGATGAAGAACTTCTAAATTGCTTATTAAGCTATTCACCCGATACATCCATATTTATTAGCTACCTTAACGACAAGATGTCGGTTTACTTTACACAGAACGATACCAATAATATACAGTTCCAAGTCTTTGGACAATTATTTCCAAGACTAGATAAAAATATTGCTGTAAATACATGTATAGGCATAATAGAACATTTCGTTAAACCTATTTATCGTGACGTAAAATGTGCAGAGATCATTACAAGTTATTCTGACTTTTATCTCTATATATTCAAAGTTGGAGTAACTGTTGGTCAGCCTATCCTAAAAAATATGTTAGAATTAGAAATATATGACTCAATACATGGTAAAATTGCTACATTGATAAATAATAAGCAAGATGATTCTAGTAAAAACAATACATAAAAGTTGATTATATTGCTAATATTATATGAAAAGCTGTTATAAGACAACCACAAGATGGGTTCTCAACCTTTGCTTTCGTCTTTGTATATAGAGTCATAAATGTTAATTTAAAGATTAGATGATAGCATCCAAGATGTTTTCTAATCAATACTACTCAAATTGAGGAGACATTTTTGTACCATAAGAATATAAATCGTTGATAATCAGTATGGGATATTTTTGAGGAAGTGAAGTAAATTTTTAAAACTAAAATAATTGCAGCAGTCTGGTAATGGGTTGCTGCAATTTGTTTTATATAATACTATGAAATTAGGAGGGGTAAAGGGTTAAAGTATTCATAAAAAGAAGTATCTTTGTGCTATGATAGAATCACTCAGAGTAGACTTGTAGAGATTTTTGTTACATATAAACTCAATTTTAGATATGTTAGTCGACAAGGAAAAAGACATCGTACAATGTGCTGCCGTATTAGCTTGCGAATTACACAAAGGGCAGGTGGATAAAGCTGGAGTTGATTACTTCACTGGTCATCTTACAGCTGTTGCCAAAATGGGGAACACTTGGCAAGAGCAGGTTGTGGGGTATCTACACGATGCAAGTGAAGATACTCCACATTCTGTTGAAGAAGTGCTTAACTTGTTAGATGCGAAATTAAGAACTCCCTTATCAGATACTGATAGACTTGAACTTGCCGATGCTTTACATTTGCTCAATCATCACCTTGCGCCTGATAGGGAAACATATATTCAGCGAATTAAAAGCAATGCCCTTGCAACTTCCGTAAAGATGCAAGATCTTATCCATAACATAGACCTTTCTCGTATTCCTAACACCACAAAGAAGGATAACAAATGCTTTAAACAATACCAGAGAGAGTCTACTTACTTACGTAAAATCAAAACGGTTCCATCTATAAACTTACTTAAATAGAACTGTAATGTCCGAAAGATATATCGCATCAAAAGAATACAAAGGCAAACACTACATAAACTCCTAATTTAGTTTTAAATTCATTTGCTGTCATATTTAACATTTCTCGTAAAACGTTAAGTACCAAACGAAAGCAAGTGAAAAGAGCATGACAGATATGACAGGAAACTGCATACCAACTTTCTTAAGATTCTTTATAAATGGTAGGAATTTACTTAGATATTTCAAGCAAAGATACCATGATGTGTTTGCGAATGTAATGGACACATTAATAGAAGGCTTGAAGATAGGCAAGGAAAAAGTGATATTGATTTCCTATCAGATTCTGAAGCTAAAAAATAAATTAAATCTATATAGACAACAACAGGCAGAGTGAGATAAAAACGAGTTAGGTTATAAAGACTGCTATTGAGTGTAGCCAAACGGCTATCGTACGACATGAAATCTTTGGAATCTACGCATATTAACACGGTTCTAAGTATTTAAAATTAATCAAATCGATGATTTTGTACTTGTAACCATATTTTTCACAACATTCCTTGCTTTTTATAAATTATTTAAGTATTTTTGTGCAAAATAAATAGTATGGATAAGATATTAAATAGAATATGCAGTATTGATAATCATCCAATTGCAAAAATGGATGAAAAATTCCGTATACAATATGTAGAAGGTTTAGCTGCATGTTTATATTATATATCCAAAGGCTCAGATATTGCAAAAATGATAACTTTTGCATGGGTAAATTCTATTCATGCTATACATGATAACCTTAATTCACTATGGACGGCAAATACTGAAGCAGTAAAGAAAGCGATATCATTACACAGAAAGGGAATTAAATTCTTTTATATGAGAGAATCTTTTTTCTTTGATGTATTTTATCTTGCACAGGCAAGTGTTTTAGGCGAAGCTGAACTTGAAAAGTCATCAGAATATTTGCGCAAGAATGTATGTGGATTTTTCTCAAAGAAATCTTTAAACAAGATCTTAGTAGCATACAAAACTGGGGAGTCATGTATTGATGGAGTAAGTTCGACGCAAATAACACACAGAAAAACTAATAATAAGGTTTTGTCTGGAACAGAAAAAAAGATACTTGTGGTTGCAGATGTCAGTGCAGGAAAATCTACTTTAATAAACGCATTAGTTGGTTATCGTTTAAATAGGATAAAGACAACAGTTTGCACTGACAAATTGGTATATATTCATAATAAGTGTTCAAATGATGGCATAACAATCAAAAGAAACAATGGTACGTACACCTATAGCAGTAATATTAATGAAGGGGATAGTGACACTTTAATAGAGGCTGCATTTCCTTTCAAATCTACTTTGGGGAATGAACATATCTGTTTTATAGACACACCAGGTATAAACAACGTTGAAAATATTAGTCATAAACAAATAACAGAAGAGGTTATTAAAAAGGGTAATTATGATGCTGTCCTTTACATTTCAAATTGTCAGTACTTTGGTACAAACGACGAGCATAACTTACTCAAGTTCTTAAAATTAAATGTAACAAAGCCTATATTATTTATCTTAAATCAACTTGATGTATTTAATCCTGAAGAAGATTCAATTCCTAAAATGTTGAACGATTACAAGTCTGATCTTATGAAAATTGGATTTAAAAATCCTACAATAATACCAATTTCTGCATATGCGTCACTTCTGTTCAGATTAGATTCTTCATGTTTAACTAAAATAGATGTCATAAAAAAACATTATATGATTGAACTATTTAAAGAAAAATATTATCATCTTCCTCAATATATTGGACAAGAATTTTCGACTGAATTAATAGAGATGACTGGTATAAAAACTTTAGAATCGGAAATAATAAGAATTTAATACACAATATATGAAAAAAATTCAAATTAAGTACAACCCGTACATTGTTGATACAGAAATCATTGTGAATGGGGAAAAACCAAAAGCAAATAGTGCTTTAAATGTCAAAAAGAAAAGACTTCAAGAATGGGTTGAAAAGTTCCCTCAAATCGTATTAGAAGAATATCGTGATAGCAATATAACGATCGATTTTACAGGAACGGTGTCTGATTATGATGATATTAAATCTTCATTCAATGCTTATAAAGAAAAAATTTCTGTAACATTTAACTTCAATAAAACAGCAGATATAACAGATGTAGAGAAAAAAATTGATAAGATATTCGAAGAAATCAAGAAAGGGCCTATTGCTGAGTTAAAAGATAAGAAAATCATTAATGCCTTTGAGAAAGCAAAAGATTCTAAGTTTGAGATAAATGTAGTGGCAACAATGAGTTCTGGTAAGTCAACACTTATCAACGCTTTGCTGGGACAACAACTTATGCCTGCAGCGAACGAAGCTACAACTGCAACTATTGTAAAGATTATCGACACAGATCAAGATAATTACTCAGCAGTCGCATACGACAAATCTAGTCAAGTTGTTACGAGACTAGACAACGTTACATTGGAAGATATGCAAGCTCTAAATGCAGACAAAAAGGTCTCTACTGTTGAAATTAGAGGTAAGATTCCTTGTGTTTCATCTGTTGGTATGAAACTTGTATTAGTTGACACTCCGGGACCCAATAATTCTCGTGATAATAGTCATGAGGAGATGACGTACAAGATGATTTCAGATTCTGACAAATCTCTTGTCCTATATGTCATGAATGGTCAGCAATTAGGTATAAATGATGAAAAAATCTTTCTTGACTATGTGTGTAAAAGCATGAAGGACGGTGGTAAGAAGGCACGTGAACGTTTTATTTTTGCTGTAAATAAAATGGATGCATTTAGCCCAGATCCACAAGACGATGGTCCAGAATGTATCACAAATGCCCTTAATAATGTCAAATCTGGTCTTGAAGATAGAGAAATTTATAGCCCCAACATCTTCCCTGTATGTTCTCTCCCCGCTTTACAGAAAAGGGCTGGATTTCAAGGAATACGCGCACGTGCTATTCATAATTTCAAGGACATGTGCAAATATTATGACGCAATGCACTTTGAGAGGTACTATGAGTACAATAATCTTCCTCAAACTGTTAAGACGCGTCTTGATGATTTTATTGGTCGAGCTAGTAGTGATGACGACAAGCTGGAAGTTCATACTGGTATAGTTTCTATTGAACAAGCGATTGCTCAATATATCAACAAATACGCACGCACAACTAAAGTTTTTGATTTAGTTCAATCGTTTAATGAAAAATTGAATGAATTGGCAGCAGTCGCACATCTTGAAGAGGCAATCAGAAAAGATGAAACTGCAAAGGCAAGACTCGAAAAACAAATAGAGACAATTAATGCTCATATTCAGTCCGCTAAAAATGCTAAAGAAAGATCTGAAAAGATTGATAAAATTGACTTGACGACAATTGTTGAGAAACGTGTAGCATCGTACATGACTGAGATAAAGAATAAGCTCAATGTAATGATGTCAGGATGCTCCAACAAAGTCGAAAAAATAAAGGCACAACAACAATGCGCAGAACTAGAGAAAGAGTGCAAATCGATTTCAGTTCAAATTAAGGTTCAGATAGATAAAATACTTGAAGATGCTTATAAGGACACAATTACAAAGATTTTAGAAGATTACAAGCGTTATCTTACAGAGTTGAATATAGCTGTTGATTCGGGTACTCTTTTATTCAATCCAGCAAATCTCGTATCTAGTTCTTTAGCCGATTTATCTTCAATCATAGATGCAAAGACTGAAACGGAAGATGAGAGTTATTACAAAGAGAAATATAAGTGGGTTCCTTCTCAAAGGAAGTGGTATAATCCTTTTTCATGGTCTAACGAAGGAGCGCATTGGGAGGGAAAAACTATAGAAAAGTTTGTTGACTATGTTGATATGAATGAAGTAGCATCTGATTATATTGTCCCATTCCAAAAGAGCTTAGATAGTACAAAAAATGATGCAATCAATCACGTGCATTCAGAAACTCAGCGTTTGAAAGACTATCTTAAGGGTGAATTAGAAAAAATAGACAAAGTCCTTGAACAGAAGTTGGATGCACTTTCTAAAACAGAAGCAGACAATAACGCAAAAACAGAAGAGATAGCCAAGAAGGAGAATAACCTTAAATGGCTTAAATCGATACAGGAAAAAGTTAATAGTATTATAAAATTCTAAGTATGAAAGCAAAATTTATCAAAGCCGTTGAAAGTGGGGACCTGGTAAGCGTCCGTCTTTTCATCTCAAATGAGCTTATGCTAGATCCTCGTGGAAAAAGTTTTTCAGAAATGAAGAATTTTGCTGAGTCGAAATTTAGTAATTTATACGATGTTGATGACGCCAAGTCTTATACGTCCACGGAAACAGAATGGAACGAGAAACTTTTATTTTCTATCAAGAATGATTTGGACAATAACTTTTCAAAGGAAAAGTTGGCAATTTATGAAAATGTTGCCAAGTATGTCTTAAAGGATAAAGCCGACCAACTTAACAGGGAAGAAACTTCTTGCTCTCAAAGAAAATATTCGGAGAATGTAGATAGAAATCAAAAGAGAAACAATAAAAAACTCTATATGGGCATTACAGTTGGCAGTGCAGCTGTTGCTGTAACAGGCTTATGTTTTTCTCGAGTCGTTCTTGCGTCTTTTGGATTTGCTGGAGTGATTATAGGTGGCATCTTACTATATAATGATACACGGAAATGAGTTCTATTTACGATAATAAGAAAAATGTCGAGTTCCTTGATGGAGGGATCTCACCTTCTTCAGAAGATTCACAGTCTGCAGTCGCACAACCTGTTAAAGAAAATGAAGAGTTAAACTCTTTGCAAGCATCAGAAGAACATCCGCTTGATAAGATTAACAAAGAAATGGCTTCTTATCAAGAGCGTGCGTTTCATGCTATGGAGTTAGTGGATGATATTGTACTGAAAAATTATCTTACAAAATTATCTATGTTTGAAGTTGTTCCATGTAACAATTTGAATACTGATAATGTCATTCTTTTTAAAATTAACAAAATGGTTTATGAAAAGGATGAATATGTAACAGATAAGTTTATAAGTGTTGTTAGTGCAATGACCTACACAAATAGTTCCATATTTTTGATTGTTGATGGACACGAAACACACACAGATTTTTATTTGGGTATTAAGTCTGAAGATGAGAAACGTCAAAAAAGTACTATTGCAGAGACTTTTAAAAACTCTATTTTAGGGCAGTTCCCAGGTGCTGAAATTGAAGATTACTCTTATGTAAAAGTTAATTCTGAACGTTCAAAACAAGATAAGTTACTACATAGAATTACTGAAGCTGCTAGTGTTAGCTCATGTGTTGGAATTCCTTCTTATAAGAATAGTAAAGGTGAGTACACCAATGCAAATTTTATTCAAGGAATTGAAAAATTTACTACTGCTATGCAAGGTAAAAAATATACCGCTATAATTCTGGCCTCTAATATGCCAAAGCATGAAATTGATATGCTACGTAATGGTTATGAAACTATTTATACTGAATTGTCTGCAATGGCTACTCGTCAGTTAGCATATTCAACAAACGAGTCTTTAGCTAATGCTATTAGTAGAACAAAGGGAACTTCTGACACACATACTGTTAGCTTGGCAAAAGGTGTTTCTGATGGGACTTCGCACAACGATAGTAAAGCAAAATCATTAGGACATTCAAAGGCCCATACCGAAGGAGAAAACAAGGATAATATTTTTGGTAAGGCTTCAAAAGGAATAATGGGTATAGGCGGAACTATGGCTGGTGTGGGAATGGCTTTATCAGCTACAGGGATAGGAGCTCCAATTGGTGTCCCACTTATGGCTGGCGGTGCTGTTGTTGGTGGAATTGGTTCGTTACTTGGGACAGGTGCAAAGAACAAGTCAAAATCTGATACAGAAACTATTACTACAACGGAGTCATACACGTCTTCTGATGGAGTAACTCATACAAAATCATCAACGACTACAGTAAGCGATGCTCATACAGATTCAATTAGTGAAACAAATGGTGAGACATCTACTGTTGGTTCATCCAAAAATTTTACAATCACTATTCAAAACAAGCAAATAGTAGAAGTCCAAAAGAGAATTGATAAGCAACTTGAAAGAATAGAGATTTGTGAAAGTACAGGACTTTGGTCAACTGGTGCGTATTTTTTATCGTATAACACAGATAGATCTACAGCAGAAATAGGTGCTACTATTTTCCGTTCAATTATGCAAGGTGAACAGTCTGGCGTTGAAAATTCAGCAATAAACACTTGGTATCCAGATGTAGAGTCAAATTTCAATAATATTGTACATTATATAGGAGCATTGTCTCATCCATTGTTCTTGTATGACAATCCTTTAGATAATACTAAGGTTGAAATACTTCCAACCTCATTATTGAGTAGTAAGGAATTAGCAATCATGATGGGATTACCTAGGAAATCTGTTCCTGGACTTCCTGTGATTGAACACATTTCTATGGGCAAAGAGGTCGTAAGGTTAAATAAGTCTGATTCAATTGAACAGTTGCAATTAGGTTGTATTTTTGATCAAGGAATTGAGCGCAAGAACAATATCGTTCATCTTGATGCTAAGAGTTTGACCCAACATACTTTTGTAACAGGTTCAACTGGATGCGGAAAAAGTAATACGATTTATTATCTAATAAAGCAAATTAGAAATCAGGTAAATGCACCAAAGTTTATGGTTATTGAACCTGCAAAGGGCGAATACAAGGATGTCTTTGGAAACGAGCACATCTATGGTACAAATCCATTGAAGACTCCTTTGCTTAAAATCAATCCATTCCGGTTCCCTGAAGGTGTTCATGTCCTAGAGCATATTGATCGACTCGTTGAAATTTTCAACGTATGTTGGCCTATGTATGCAGCAATGCCTGCTGTTCTTAAAGAGGCAATACTCAATTCATATGAAGATTGTGGATGGGACTTGTATAATTCTACAAATAAGTTTTCAAATAAGCTATTCCCAACATTTGCTGATTTACTAAATGAACTAGTTCTTGTTATTAATACTTCTGCGTATTCTGAAGAAGTAAAAAGTAATTATCAAGGATCGTTAGTGACCAGAGTAAAGTCGCTAGACAATGGACTATGCAAACAAATATTCTCTGGGCAAGAACTGGGAGATGCTGCATTATTTGACGAAAATGTCATAGTCGACCTAAGCAGAATTGGTTCTCAAGAAACAAAATCGCTAATTATGGGGATACTCATTATGCGCCTGAATGAATATCGTTCTAATAGTAATATTCATCATAACAGTAATTTACGTCATATTACAATTCTTGAAGAGGCACATAATATTCTCAAACGTGATTCGGTAGAACAGAGTAGTGAGGGAGGAAATATTGCAGGTAAAAGCGTAGAAATGATTTCAAATGCTATTGCAGAGATGCGCACCTATGGTGAAGGTTTCATCATTGTTGATCAATCACCTGGTGCTGTCGATGCATCTGCAATACGAAACACGAATACGAAGATTATTATGCGCCTTCCTGATGATTCTGACAGAAAAGTTGCAGGAAAAGCTTCTGGAATGAAGGACAACCAGGTTGATGAAATTGCAAAGCTACCTACTGGAGTTGCAGTCGTTTATCAGAATGATTGGGAGGAACCTGTATTATGTAAAATAGGTAAGTTTGATGAACAAGAAATTATCTTTGAGTATATTCCAAATTATCAAGAAGATAATGAAAAAAGTAAGAATTCTACATTAAAAGCTGAGATTTTAAAATTTCTTCTCTGTGGTCGTATTTCAAACGAGATTGATTTTGATATTGATAATATCGGGTTCAACTTGAACAAGGAAGATTTAACAACCCATTGTAAAATCAGTCTCTATGAACTTATGAATGAATATAAGAAAAATAATGAACTCCAGATCTGGAAGGATAATAATTTTGAATCTCTATCACAATTGGTAACTAACATACTTTCTGCCAAGTATGAAGTCAAAAAGATTGTTAATTCTACTGGTAATTTTGAAGATTTAACTTGTAATTTAACTCGTCTAGTTGACGAAAAGGTAGAAGGTTTACCAGAAGAGCTTAAATTGGTTGCTTCACAATGTTTGATGAGAGATTATTCTTTATATGGTGATGTCGAAAAGAATATTTATAATGCTTGGTATCAAACTATTAAAATTAGCAGATTATTATGATAAGTCCATTTAACATATCAGAAATTAAACCTATAGATTCTCCACTGGTAGAGTTGTCGAAAAAATTCGACATCCTGCCAGATAGAGAACTTAATAAGTCCCTGGGAGAAAAATCAAGTGGCATGATCCCGCGAAATGGTGGAAAATGGTCGGGTGAGCCAGGTAATTCTACATGGAAACCAGATCGAGAGATAACGCCAAGTAACAGGAACTATTCAAATCCAGAAGGGAAAACATGGGGTGAGATATTGGACAAATATGGTATAGAAGGTATACATTTCAATAACGAAGAACCTGATTTTTCCGAGATTAGCAAAGCTACTGTCAAAATTGATGATTTCTCTGATGCAAGATATGGAGCAGGAGGAAATTTTGATCAAGCAAATGAAAAAATTGCTCAACAAAGAGGTTGCACAAAAGAAGAAGTTCGTCAATGGTGTGAAAAGAATAATTATACTTGGCACGAACGAAGCGACTGCAAAACAATGGACAAAGTACCTCGTGAAGTACATGGAAATATTGCTCATAGTGGTGGAATTTCAAAAAAGAGAAATCAATAAATATGGAAGATAAAGTTTTCGGCACATTGTCCTTCCGATTCGGTTGGACAAAAAAAGAACAAATAAGATTCTTTGATAAGTTGTATGATGTTCGTATACGTACATCCAGTTTAAAAGACGAGCTACCTACAGAAATCCAACAAAAGTCCTATCTTAGCTTTGAAGCAGAAAAAAATACAATTTGTGAAAAGGCAAAAATCTTGATAGACAATTTTATAGATGTTAACAAAGAACAAATATCTGAACAGCTTGGTATACAAGCTATTGAAAATTTAGCGACTTTGCTTACTCCATACGAGGTGTTATTTTTCAAAAATGGTAAATATGCAATACTATTTCAGACAAAATGGTCAGAGAGTGATATGTGCATATTATGTGATGGAGCAAACTTAAAAGTTGACGAAGGATATATTTTAGAGTTTGAATATTGATACCAGCATTTGAATTAACCGCAATCCACCAAATGTATCTTGGTCCTGGTAATCAAATAAATAAAGGTGAACGCCTAACGATGAATATCCATACAATAGGCGTTCAACCTGTAACTCTTCAGCGGTATGGGCCAGTCTGTATTCTCTCCTCTAAAATCTTCGTAAAAGGCAACAAAGAAGCTTGTTTTTGCATATTTCAGAAAGTATTTATACCTTTACATCTATAGAAGAGCAAGTTACGGACATTTCAAAAGTATTACATGGCATAACGGAAGAGATGCGACTGTTGCGTGAAACTGTCAATCAGCAGTATGCCGAGATTATCAAATTGAACCGTAACATAAATGCTCTGAACCTCCAAATTCGCAAGAAAGATACGGAACTTACAAACTTACGGGAACGCTTGGCCAAGTATGAAAACTCTGATAAGAACTTCTGACAACAGCAGTACTCCCCAGGCAAGGAGCGTATGAAGGATGAGGTTGTCAGAAGAACAAGAAGCCTCCGCAAGCCAAGTGGTAAGAAACTGGGAGGACAAAAAGGGACATGATGGGCATAAGTTGTCTTGCTCTTCTGTACCTGACGAAATAATTGATGAGGTACTCAACTATTGCACTCGTTGGGGAGATCTTTATCAGATGCAGAATGTGTGCTTAAAATTTCTATACAGACAACCACAAACCCTTTGGAATTCTTATCTCCACAACTGTTCTAATCCGCTCATCACATGAAAAATACTACTTGGTACAATTTCGTCATATATTATTGCTATCAGTAGCATGTCACGTAGAATATACCTATGAATTATTTTCTATTAATGCTTAATGAGACTGATATATTCACAAAAAAGATGTACCTTTGTATTGTGAATAATAGATAGTGAAGAGATTCTATTACATATAACTTAAAGTCTAGATAGTCCACCCTTAAAAGCCTAATATTCCTCTGATTCATAGTATATTATGCTATA
>ERZ773196.1157-NODE-1157-length-15198-cov-5.193225_pt1 | contig 15198 bp, 9 predicted proteins | sample MGYA00581009_ERZ773196 | MGnify/ENA primary metagenome ERZ773196 (study PRJEB29015, sample SAMEA2738162) | human oral metagenome | biome: human oral; feature: human-associated habitat; material: saliva | place: China | collected 2243 ... | reverse complement strand
CATATGAATATGGAAAGGTATATTTTGGCATACTTGAACGGAGAATATGAATAAAGACATCTGAAATAGCCTTTGTATAATCGATTAAATGAGCAAAATAAATACAAAAAAGGTCATCAAAGTTTTATAGGGGTGAATTTTAGGGTCTAGTTTTAGGGTCTTACGAAATGTAAAGGGATTGGGCATTTTGCCCAATCCCTTTTGCATTGGAAAACATCAGTGTTTAGTTTAATAGCCTTTGTAAATTGGATTCCTACGAGTAGCAAAAAGAAATCTATTTCTCATATGTTCAAAGTTTCGAAATCCTCTACCTAGTCGCTTTAGGTCTTTTACCTTGCGATTTAAAGACTCAATTGGGCCATTAGGAAGGCGACTATTATATATACCATCTGGTCCTATTCGATCTACCATTATGAATGAGTTAATAATGGGATTCTTGTATTTACGTAGCAAATTCCCGAATTCAACGAATATCAGATATTCACTTCTTGAGTAATTTTGTATTAGAGAATCTATTTATTCAGCAACTTTTAAGGTATTACCAGCATTTCTAGAATTAAATCTTACGTACTCTTCTTTTAAATCTCTGAAGACTTTGATATATGGATGAAGAGCGAGAAATTTTTCCTCATAACCAAAAGTGTTTATGAAATACCGAAAGTGACTGTCTTTTCAGAAGTTAAATATTTACAATATATTGCGTGAGAATAATTATATTAATATAATTAAACAAATATATTATATAAAAACTTTCATGTGATTAAGGAGAAAGAACAAACGGAGATTAACGATGGCTGTTCCAAATGTAAAAACCAAAAGTATTAATGATGCGTTAGAGTATATTGATCAGCATGGTATTCCACACAATAATCAAAGTACTGGATATGATCTTATAAACGATGAAGGAAATAGGTATCCCCCTAAATATGTAATTGCAGTAGCTAAGTACCTTGAAGGACAAACACCAGATATTACTACTTTAGGATGTGGATCGCGTACTGCAAGAGCATTTTTAAAGAAACTGGGCTTTACGATTGCGCCAAAAAACAAAACAAATAAAAACATGAATTCAAAAGATAAAGTTGCTTTGACTAAAATGTATTCAGGATGGCTTCTAAAATCTAAGAATATAGTATTTAGAGGGGCACCTGGTACGGGGAAAACATATCTTTCTAAGCAAATAGCCGCAGACATAATAAGTGGTGGTTACACAGACAAATGGGCTGATTTAACCGAAGCGCAGAGAAGACAAGTCGAGTTTGTCCAGTTCCATCCAAGCTACGATTATTCAGATTTCGTTGAAGGTTTAAGACCTAAAATGAATGAAGATGGAAGCATGGGTTTTGAGCTACAAGACGGTATATTTAAAAGCTTTGTAGATAGAGCAAGACGAAACTTCGAGGATTCTCAGAAGCCTAAAGAAGTAAGGGAGAAAGAAATATCTTCAAGCACTGCGCTCGAGGAATTCTTTGCAGACACTGAGTTTGGGGAAGAAGAATTTAAAACTATAAAAGGCAGTAAGTTTACTATCACCAATATGGATGATAAGCACATTTATCTTGCAATACCAGGCAATGAAACAGTAAACAAACTAAGCCTAAATATAGATGAATTACGAAAGATGCTTGAGTCTGGACTCGAATTCAATAAAGTAAGCGATATTACTAAGTTCTTCGGTAAGCAATTCGGCACGCAGAACTACTCATACGATTTTGCTTTATTCAAAGCCATTAAAGCAACAGGAAAAGCCAACCGAAAGGCAAAAGTCGAAGAAGAACCATTAAAGAAATACATCTTCATCATCGATGAAATCAACCGTGGAGAAATTTCAAAAATCCTCGGTGAGTTGTTCTTTGCAATCGATCCAGGATACCGTGGACAGGCTGGTGAAGTGGCAACCCAGTACTCAAATATGCATGTTAACCCAGATGAGAAGTTCTACATCCCTGAGAATGTATATATCATAGGCACTATGAATGATATCGATAGATCTGTAGATAGCTTCGATTTTGCGATGCGAAGAAGATTTAGGTTTGTTGAGATTGGGGCTAAATCAACGCAAAAAATGCTCGATACACTTTCGGATACTAATATTAGAACTGAAGCAAAAAAAAGAATGGATGAATTAAATGAAGCGATTAAAAATACTGAGGGATTAAATGAAAACTATCAGATAGGTGCTTCGTATTTTCTTAATCTCAAAGATATGGACTTTAACCAGCTGTGGGAAGACTTCCTTGCCCCTTTATTACAAGAATATGTGCGTGGGCTATATGATGAAAAGGGGATCATGCAGAGGTTCGCTGGAGTTTATGGAAATTCTGCCTTAGATGAAGGTGTTGCAGATGAATCCAATGAAAATTAAGGATAATGAATCTCGTGAAAAAGAGAAATTCTATCAAGTAAAATCCATAGCCTCGTGCGTTTCCGACAAGACGCTTGAGCAGCTTGAACGAGAAGGTGTGTTCGTATTCCCTGAGATAATGAAGGATGCGGAAGACATAACCAAGGATCAGATGATTCTACAAAGCTGTAATGACAAGTACTGCACGGGAAATGTCATGGGATTTCTTGGCTCGGGCGATGAACGTCTTATCATAGAGTCGAGGTTTAGTCGTGGTGAAAACGACTATTTCTTCCAGTACCTACTAGAAAAGGTGCTGGATTTTCCTAATTTCATAAGTCTGGATACGAATGCTAATCAGGAGGAGCGGATGTTTAATCTGCTTCTATTTCTATTCCCGCATTATCTCAAAGTCGCTGCTAGAAAAGGCGCTTTCAAGACATATATCAACAATAAATACAACGATGGCAACGTAAGAGGAACGATAGACATAGCAAGGCATATCAAGAGGAATATTCCTTTCGTAGGTGATATCGCTTACAACCAGAGGGAATACTCATTTGATAACTATCTCATGGAGCTAATAAGGCACACTATCGAGCGCATCAAGAGTAAATTATACGGCTACAACCTTCTGAACAAAGTAAAGGACGAGGTAAAGCTCGTTATAGATGCCACTCCTGAATACAGGGCGACAGATAGAAGGCGTGTTCTCGAAGCAAACAGAAAAAATACTATTCGTCATGCGTACTATCACGAATACAGGGACCTTCAAAGACTATGCATATTGATACTACAAAATCAGAAGCACAAATTCGGTGACGGCCACCGAAAAGTTTACGGCATACTGTTCGATGGTGCGTGGCTATGGGAGGAATACATTAATTCCCTTATCGGCGATACGTTCTATCATCCAATGAATAAGTCTGGCACCGGCGCACAGAGGCTATTTGACGGCGGTGTAGGCTTGATATATCCAGACTTCATAGGAAGGAATCCAGCTGATAGAGTCATTGCCGATGCTAAATACAAGCCAATTGATAATATCGGGAACAAAGACTACCTGCAGGTACTTGCCTATATGTTTAGGTTCGACTCTAAACGTGGATACTATCTCTATCCTGACTCAACTGAGTCTGGAAGCAAATGCCTAATGATGAATGAAGGGTCAACCTACGAAGGAAATGTGTCAGCTAGAAAAGATATCTGCATAACCAAGCTGGGGCTGAGGATTCCAAGTGAGGCAAGAAGTTATAAAGAATTTAAGGAGCAGATAGAGGTTAGTGAGATAACCTTTAAGAAATCAATCGAGGAGACCATTTAACATTCACTAGCTGATTTTTGGCAATAATTGTAATGAAATTCAACAAAAGAGAACTATTACTTGGGAACAGCGTAAGTTGGGGGATATTGTTAATGAGTACTCTGATCCAATGCAGACACCGCATGATGGATATGTACGTTTAGGTATACGTAGTCATGGAAAAGGAACTTTTTATAACTACGTAAAACCAGGACAAGAGTTAGGCACAGCTCAAATGCACAAGGTAGCAACAGATAAATTAATTGTAAATATTACTTTTGCATGGGAGCATGCGGTTGCAATTACTGATGAAAATGATGCGGAAAAGCTCGTATCACATCGTTTTCCGCAATTTTCTTTATCGGAGAAAATATGTCCTAAATTTCTGCATTATTTAATTCTAGATGGAAGATTTAGGCATCATCTTTGGTTATCTTCCCCAGGCGGTGCTGGACGAAACAGGGTTCTTAAAATACCTGAGATGCTGGAATATAAAATGCAAATTCCATCGGTAGATGAACAAAGGCAAATTGCATACACTTTGTGTAGGCTCGACAACCTTATCACCCTTCATCAGCGTAAGTATGACAATCTAGTCAATGTTAAAAAGGCAATGCTCGAAAAAATGTTCCCGAAAGATGGAGCTGATGTACCAGAGATACGCTTTAAAGGTTTTACTGAAGCTTGGGAACAGCGTAAGTTGGGGGAACTATCATCATCATTTGAATATGGTCTAAATGCAGCCTCGAAAGAATTTGATGGAAAAAACAAATATATCAGGATTACTGATATAGACGATGATAGCCATGATTTTAATCAGAAGGATATAACATCTCCTGATATCGACTTATCTAATGCAGATAATTTTAAATTAAGGGAAGGCGATATATTATTTGCAAGAACAGGTGCAAGTGTTGGTAAAACCTACATTTACAAGTCTTCTCATGGCTTAGTATATTATGCAGGCTTCCTAATTCGTGCAAGAATTAAGGAAGAATACAATCCAGAATTTGTATTTCAGAATACCCTTACAAATGGTTATCAGAAGTTTATAAAGGTGACATCTATGCGTTCCGGACAGCCAGGAATTAATGCACTAGAGTATTATCAATTTGAATTAATGGTTCCAGAAAAAGCTGAACAAAGCAAAATTGGAAAGTATTTTCGTCAACTCGACAACCTTATCACCCTTCATCAGCGTAAGTTACTAAACCTAGTTTAAACTAGATAAAGAACGCATAACTAAATCAATATCTTTATTCTCAAGCTCCTTAATAACATGAAGATATGTTTTCTGTGTTGTAGTCATACTAGAATGTCCGAGTCGTTGAGCAACACTAGCTATGGATACACCAGCAAATAAAAGCAGTGATGCATGAGTGTGTCTTAAACCGTGTATAGAAATAATAGATATACCAGCATTATTGCAATGTCTAGTAAGAATATCATTTACCGTTGAGTTATAAACATTTCCAGATATAAAGATAGGCTCATCTTCAGGAAGCCCTTTAACTAGAGTTGAAAATTGCACTATGACTTGCCAATCTATCTGGATTTTTCTGACAGATGAAAGATTCTTCGTTGGCATAAATCCTGAACCACCTTTATAGTCCCAAGTTTTATTAATTGATAGAGATTGTTTTGAAAAATCAAAATCGTTAGGAGTTATAGCAAGAGCTTCAGAGAAGCGCATGCCCGTTTTTGCAACAAGTAAAATAAACCAATCCCAATTTAAAGTCTGCCCTAAATCTAATTCCGATAGAAGCTTGTGCAACTCAAATTGATTTAGATATTTTGTCTTCTTTTGACGAGGTGTTTTCCCTTTAATGATGGCTTTGCGTGTTGGATCTCTTTCAATAAGACCTTCGTCGACGGCATCTAAAATGGCTCCTTTTAGCTGATGGTGGAAGTCCATCGTTGTCTGCCTTTCGTGTAGTTCTGCATAATCATTTAATAACTTTTGATAAGTTATTCTAGTCATATCTTTTACCCGTAACGATGGAGCAAGTTTCTTTATCCAAGCTCTTGTAAGTAAATATTTATTCATGGTTACAGGTCTTATAGCACCCTCCTTGTAAACAGTTATCCACTGTGTGTAGTAATCGTAAAATAGCTTATTTTTATTTATAGTATTCAGCATAATTTCCTCCAAATAAATGAAAAATGCACTTACGCTGATGAAGGGTGATAAGGTTGTCGATATTCTGAAAGTATGTGCTTATTAGAACTTGCTCATCGCAACTAGGAAAATTCAAATTAATTTTTTCTAGATCAGCATTATGTAGATGAACTACTGATTTTCCCTGCGCCATCTTCGCCATTTCCTTGTGAGGATTGTCGTTAGATATACTAATTGCTAAAAATCCTGAATTTAGAATTCTTATTGGTTTAATTATATTCAAATCACCACCTAGCAAAACTCCTTGTTTTTCAACAACTGATGCCACTGAAATATCCTCAGCCGTTTCACCTGAGGCCGGTACAATAACTTCTCCGCCTCTGCTATATACCGACCCTTTCTTCTCATTTGCATATGTATCTACATCTGAAATTACTGTCTCATAGTTAGTATAAAGTCGACCATATAAAATAATTGGGGTGCCCGACTCCATTAAGTCACTTTTAGAGTAACCATAGCCTTTAGAGAAACTAGCTAAATTCCCTAACTTACACTGTTCCCAAGCATATGGACGTCATCCTCCTAATTATAAACTGATAAAAAACAATAAATATACATCCGATATTATACAGATAAGTTTGAAAATCATTATTTTGGACGTATAATAAAAACAATGCTAAAAGTGAATAAATATTATATTTAGCTTTATTTTAAACTTTATATGAATTACAAGACATGTTTGGATGGGGGTTGCACATGAACAAGCAGCAATTAGCTTCTAAGATTTGGGAATCAGCAAATAAAATGCGTTCTAAAATAGAAGCGAACGAGTACAAAGACTACATTCTAGGGTTTATTTTCTATAAATTCCTCTCTGAAAAGGAGGTTAAGTACTTAAAAGCTAATGATTGGACAGATGAATATTTGTCTGAATTAAAAGAAGAAGATTACGAGACAACTCAGAGTATCCAGAAAAACCTTGGGTATTATATATCATATGAAAACCTCTTCTCGACATGGATTGAAAAGGGCTCGGATTTCAGCGTTTCAGATGTTAGAGATGCACTTTCCGCTTTTACAAGATTAGTTAATCCGACACATAATAGTGTATTCGATGGCATTTTCGAAACACTGCAGACAGGACTGAGCAAGCTTGGAGATAGCGCTGCGTCTCAGACGAAGTCTATAAGTGACCTTATATATCTGATAAAAGATATTCCAATGGATGGAAAGCAAGGGTATGACGTGCTTGGTTTCATCTATGAGTACCTCATCGAGAAATTCGCTGCAAATGCAGGAAAAAAAGCTGGCGAATTCTACACACCTCACGAAGTATCGTTACTAATGTCTGAAATAGTGGCAGAACACTTAAAAGATAGAGATAAGATTGAGATTTATGATCCAACTAGTGGCTCAGGTTCTCTATTGATCAACATCGGTTTAAGTGCTTCTAAATACATAGAGGGTAAAAATAAGATTAAGTACTATGCTCAGGAGCTCAAGCAGAACACTTATAACCTCACTCGTATGAACCTTATAATGCGTGGAATTGAAGCATACAACATAGTAACTAGAAATGGTGATACATTAGAAAATGACTGGCCGTACTTCGATGAAAATGACCCGATAGGTTCATATGACCCGCTTTACGTGGATGCAGTTGTGTCAAATCCTCCTTATTCCCAGGCATGGTCGCCTCAGGACAAAGAGACTGACCCTAGATACGCTGGATACGGTCTTGCTCCGAAGGGCAAGGCAGACTATGCATTTCTGCTACATGACCTATACCATCTGAAGCCAGAAGGTATTATGAGTATCGTTCTTCCTCACGGTGTTTTATTCCGTGGTGGTGAAGAGGGTGAAATCCGTAAGAACCTAATTGAAAAGAATCAAATAGATGCAATTATTGGACTTCCTGCAAATATTTTTTATGGCACAGGAATTCCAACTATTATTATAATTCTGAAGCAAAAAAGAACTAATACAGATATTCTTTTCGTTGATGGTTCAAAGGGCTTCGTGAAAGAAGGTAAGAACAATAAGCTTCGCGCCTCCGATATTAAGAGAATTGTAGACGTTGTAACTCGTAGAGAAGATATTGATAAGTTCTCCAGAGTTGTTAGTCGTGATGAAATAAGAAGCAATGATTATAACCTTAATATTCCACGATATGTGGACTCATCAGAAGCTGCTGAGTCATGGGATATATTCTCGTCGATGTTTGGAGGGATTCCAAATTCAGAGATTGAACTTCTAAACGATTATTGGAAGGCATTTCCTACGCTCAAAAGTAGTTTGTTTGAAGCTACATCCTCTGCTTACTGCAGGGTAACTCGTGATGATGCAAAAAAAGCAATCAAAGAACATGATGACATCAAAGGCTTCGAAAATAAATTTAAAGATGCATTTGACGGACTCAACGATTATTTACATGATGCACTTATCGTGCAAATGGATAATATTAACATATCTAAGAAGGAAGAGGCTCTCGCTGAAAATATCTTTTCTAGACTATCAGGTATTCCGCTAGTTGATAAGTACGAGGCATATCAGCTTCTCGATGATGATTGGGCAAATATAGCTATCGACCTAGAAATTATCCAAACAGAAGGATTTAATGCAACTAGGGTTGTAGATCCTAATATGGTTATCAAGAAGAAAGATAACAAAGAGCAAGAAGTTCAAGAAGGCTGGAAGGGTAGAATCATACCATTTGAGCTGGTTCAGAATTGTTTGCTCTCAGATGAAACGAAGTCAATAGAAGATAAAGAAAATAGACTAGCTGAGATTATTTCTGAATACGAAGAAGCATTTGACAATCTATCTGAGGAAGAAAAAGAGCTTGAATGTGTAAATGAAGACAGCTTCGTTTTTGCAGAAGTTAAAAAAGCACTTAAGAACGACAGCGTCGATAGTGAGACAAAAGAAAAACTAAAGTCTGTAATGGCACTCAATACAGAAGAAAAGGGCCTAAAATCAGAAATAAAAAAAGAAAAAGCACTACTTGAGGAAAGAACTAAAGAAATTATAGAAAATCTATCAGATGAACAGATTGTATTGTTACTTAGAGAGAAGTGGATCAATCCGTTAATCAACAACCTTATGCAACTTCCTGAAAGAATAGTGTCTGATCTTGTGTCAAAAGTGGAAGCACTGTCAAAGAAGTACGATTCTACACTAGCTGAACTTGAAAATGAAATTGAAAGCACGGAAAGAGAGCTTTCAAAGATGATTGACGAGCTGGAAGGGAACGAATTTGACATACTTGGACTTGCTGAGTTCAAAAAGCTTCTCGGAGGTGAATAAAATGGCAGAAAAATCGAAAAAACCAGCCATTAGATTCGCTGGATTTACTGATGCTTGGGAACAGCGTAAGTTGGGTGATATTACCTCTCTAATTACTAAGGGAACAACTCCGCTAGATAAATCTAATCTCGGAAATGTAAATTTCATTAAAATTGAGAGTATCGATGAATCATCTGGTGAAATAACAATCACTCAAAAAATCACCTATGAAGAACACGAAGGCTATCTGCGACGTTCGCAACTCAAGGAAAGTGATATCCTTTTCTCCATTGCAGGAACGTTAGGACGTGTAGCCTCAGTAAAATCAAATATTCTACCGGCAAATACGAATCAAGCATTAGCAATAATTAGACTTAAAAATGATGAGCTACAGTACATAAAAACATATCTCAAGGGTAAGGTAGTGTCGGATTATATAAAAAAGAATCCAACTATCGGTGCACAGCCGAACTTATCTCTTGCACAGGTCGGAAGTCTCAAAATCGCTCTTCCAATATTCGATGAGCAAAAGAAGATAGGAATTTATTTCGAGAATCTCGACAACCTTATCACCCTTCATCAGCGTAAGTATGACAAGCTAGTCAATGTTAAAAAGGCAATGCTCGAAAAAATGTTCCCGAAAGATGGAGCTGATGTACCAGAGATACGCTTTAAAGGTTTTACTGAAGCTTGGGAACAGCGTAAGTTGGGAGAAATATACGAAGTCAATAATGAACGAAACGCAGGACAGTATTCAATTGAGAAAACTTTATCCATTGCAACAATGACCTTTAACGAACAAGGAAATGGTGCTGATGTTTCTTCACTATCAAAATATAAAGTTTTACGGGTAGGTGATCTTGCATTTGAAGGGCATACTAATAAGGAATTTCGTTATGGAAGATTTGTTCTTAATAACCTTGAAAATGGCATAATGTCGCCAAGATTTACGACTTTACGCCCTATAATAAAGCAGGATTTTAATTTTTGGGAATATTATATTCATTCAGAAAGAGTAATGAGAAGTAAACTTGTAAATGCGACTAAATCTGGAACAATGATGAACGAATTAGTGCCAGTTGATTTGTTTCGACAACTAATTTTATTACCTAAGATGCCAGAGCAAACAAAAATTGGAGGATATTTTAAGCATCTCGACAACCTTATCACCCTTCATCAGCGTAAGCTTGAAAAGCTCAAAAATCTCAAAAAAGCATGCCTTGAGAAGATGTTCGTATAGCGAAAACTATGAATCTTTAAAATACGGAGGAAAACTCTATGATTTTTAATAAAGAAGCTGACTTTGAAGAAGCTTTAATAAAAATATTATCTGAAAAAGGCTGGGAAAAAGAGGTCCTTAAGAACTATACAGAAAAGGACTTACTAGATAACTGGGCGAACATCCTTTTTGAGAATAATCGTGATATCGATAGGCTTAATGACTATCCACTAACTGATAGTGAAATGCAGCAGATATTAGAACAGATAGAAGCACTTAGAACACCACTTAAGTTAAATGGCTTCATCAATGGCAAGAGTGTCTCTATAGTTCGAGATAATCCAGATGATAAGCTTCATTTTGGTAAAGAAGTCAGCCTTAAAATTTATGACCGAAGAGAAATCGCGGCAGGCCAAAGTAGATATCAGATAGTGCAGCAACCTAAGTTTCCAACGAAGTCAAAGATTCTAAATGATCGTCGTGGAGATCTGATGCTCCTTATCAACGGCATGCCAGTAATTCATATTGAGCTAAAGAAGAGTGGAATACCAGTAAGCCAAGCTTACCACCAGATAGAAAAATACTCACATGAAGGTGTCTTCACAGGACTATTTTCATTAGTTCAGATATTTGTAGCAATGGAGCCAAATGAAACTGTATACTTTGCAAATCCTGGACCAGAAGGTAAGTTCAACCCTGATTACTACTTCCATTGGGCAGACTTCAATAATGAGCCGATCAATGAATGGGATAAAGTAGCTTCTACGCTACTATCTATTCCTATGGCTCATCAGCTAATAGGATTTTATACAGTTGCCGATGATTCAGACGGAGTTCTGAAGGTTATGCGCAGTTACCAGTATTTTGCGGCTAATGCCATTTCCGACAAAGTCGCAAAGACAAAGTGGGAGGGTGACAAACAGCTTGGTGGCTACATATGGCATACGACTGGCTCAGGTAAAACTATGACCAGTTTTAAGTCGGCTCAGCTAATAGCGAGTTCAAAAGATGCTGATAAAGTAATATTCCTTATGGACAGAATTGAGCTCGGCACTCAGTCGCTCAAGGAATACCGTGGGTTTGCCGATGAGAATGAAGACGTTCAAGCAACTGAAAACACTAATGTTCTCATATCAAAGCTAAAGAGCAGTTCTCCTGCAGATACACTTATAGTTACTTCTATTCAGAAGATGAGCAACATAAAAGATGAAGAAGGCGGATTAAATGCTCATGATATTGAACTGATAAATAAAAAGCGTCTCGTATTTATCGTGGATGAAGCACATCGTTCGACATTTGGTGATATGTTAATCACCATCAAAAACACATTTACAAAGGCGATATTCTTCGGATTTACAGGAACTCCTATTCAGGATGAGAATAAGAAAAAGAAGAATACAACGACCACGGTATTTGGAGATGAACTTCATAGATATAGTATCGCAGATGGAATCAGAGATAAAAATGTTCTAGGCTTCGATCCATACAAAGTATTAACATTCAAGGATAAGGATGTTAGAACCGCTGTTGCACTTATGAAGGCAAATGCAAAAACTGTGGAAGAGGTTATTAATAACCCTGAGAAGAGCAAAATATATTATTACTATATGGACTCTAGCAAGGTTAAAATGGCGTCATACAAAGATGAAAATGGCAAAAGCATCAAAGGAATTGAAGACTACGTTCCTAATGCTCAGTATGAGACAGAAGCTCATACTAATGCTGTAGTTCAAGATGTATCAGATAACTGGCTCACCTTAAGTAGAAATGGTAAGTTCCATGCAATATTTGCTACAAGTAGCATAAATGAGGCAATTAATTATTACCGTCTCATGAAAGAGATGTTGCCAAAACTTAAAGTTACTGCGCTGTTCGATCCGAATATTGATAATAACGGTAATTTCCGCATTAAGGAAGATGGGCTCGTAGAGATAATAACTGACTATAACGAGATGTACGAGCAATCTTTTACGATTCCTACATTTGCAAAAATGAAAAAGGATATAGCTGCACGATTAGCGCACAAGAAGCCTTATGAGAGAATCGAGAGAGAGCCCGAAAAGCAGATTGATTTGCTAATTGTCGTCGATCAGATGTTAACTGGATTTGACTCAAAATGGGTTAACACTCTGTACCTAGATAAGGTGCTAAAGTATGAGAATATTATCCAGGCCTTTTCACGTACAAATAGGCTATTTGGGCACGAAAAGCCTTTTGGCACTATTAGATATTATCGAAAGCCACATACTATGGATCAGAATATTAGTGATGCAGTAAAGCTGTATTCGGGCGATAAGCCATTAGGTCTGTTTGTTCAGCATCTAACTGAGAACCTTGTGCAGGTAAATATAATATTTGAGAGTATCACCTTGATTTTTGCGAATTCTGGAATAGATAATTTTGAGAAATTACCAGATGATGTAGAGTCGAGAAAGAAGTTTGCAAAAGACTTTAATCAGTTAAATATCTTTTTAGAATCAGCGAAAATTCAAGGCTTCACATGGGATAAGAGTTCATATACTGATGAAGTATCTGGAGAGATAATTTACGTTTCAATTAGTAAAAATACTTATGATATATTAGTTCTTAGGTATAAGGAGATAGAACCAATTGGACCTAATCAACTGGTTGATGACATGGCGCCTTATGACTTAGAGAGCTATATAACAGAGATGGATACTGGCGTAATCGATTCAGATTATATGAATTCACGTTTTGACAAGTATCTGAAGCTTCTTAGAGCAGAAGATGTAAGCGAGGAGGACGTTGAACGAGCAGAATCTGAACTTAATAAGTCGTTTGCTATGCTTACCCAAGAAGAGCAGAAGTATGCTTATCTATTCCTTCATGATATTCAGAGAGGTGATGTAAATATCAGTCATGACAAGACATTAAGGGATTACATAAACGATTATATGCTACGTGCAAAGACTGATCAGATTCACCAAATGGCACTGAACCTTGGCCTTGATGAACAGAAGCTCTCGGATATTATGAGTTTGAAGCTCAATGACTCAAATCTAAATGAGTTTGGTAGATACGATGAGCTTAAGCAAACAGTCGATAAGACGAAAGCTAAAGAATATTTTGAGAGAATCGAAGGCGTGAATCTCATACCACCTAAGGTTAGTATCAAGACAGATAAGCTTCTTAGAGAGTTCATCCTTAGTGGTGGCATGGATTCTACAGAGGCTGAAGAGGAAAGTTAATAGTTATAAGCAAATCAAAAAATCAGGCTCGCGCCTGATTTTTTTCCCACACGTACTTTCTGAAATAATACTCGCAAAAAACGCACATTTATTTCAAAAATGATTGTTTTTTTGAAATAAAGATGCTATATTCTTATTACTATTTCAAAAAGGAGCACCACAGATGAAAAAAGAAAGAGCGGGAAAATCAGTAAAGCAGCTGTCAGGTAAGCTAGCTTATTATTCATTTCATCCTTCTAAACTGCCTCCAATTCCGGAGATAGAAATTGACAGTGAACTAACTGAGAAGCTGATCAAAGCATACAGAGTGTTAGCCATACTCGATGATAGAGCGATGCATATTCCCAATATAGATCTATTCATCTCCATGTACGTTCAAAAAGAGGCGCTCTTATCCTCACAAATTGAAGGTACGCAGGCAACATTAGAGGACATCTTTAATCCAAATATCTCTGAAAATATAAATTTAGATGTTGATGATGTCATTAACTATATAAAGGCAACCAAATACGCAATACAGAGATTAGATATATTGCCGTTATGTAGTAGACTGCTTTTAGAAACCCACGAAGTCTTGCTATCTGGAGTAAGAGGGAGAGAAAAGAATCCTGGCGAATTTAGGAAAAGTCAGAACTGGATTGGTGGCTCTGGTTCAACTATCAAAACAGCAAGGTATATACCGCCAGATGCTCTATACATGCAGGAAGCTCTGTCAGACTTGGAAAAATATATGAATACAGACGGCGGACTAGATGATCTGATTAAAATTGCCTTGATTCACTACCAGTTTGAGACAATCCATCCTTTCTTAGATGGAAATGGTCGTGTGGGAAGGCTGCTTATAGTGCTGTATTTGCTCGAGAAAAAAGTGATAAAAACACCTTCTCTATATCTATCATTCTATCTAAAAGAAAATCGCATCGAATACTACGACAGAATGACAGCGGTAAGAGAGAGTGGTGACTATGAGCAGTGGATTAAGTTCTTTATCGAAGGGATTTATGTGAGTGGACAATCAGCTATAGAAACCGCAGATGAACTGATTGCTATAAGGAATTCTAATCTAGAAAGGTTAGAGGCAGAAAATTACACCAAGAGAACGCATGAGACCATGATAAAAGTATTCGGTTACTTAGAAGCTCATCCAATTATCGAGATAGGAAAAACCGCTAAGGATTTGTCCTTGTCATACAACACGGTAGCCTCTGCAGTATCTAGATTTGAGGCACTTGGAATACTGAGCTTGGTCAATAACCAAGACAGGAATAAGGTATATAGCTACGATGACTATATCAGCATATTAAGGAGTGGAACAGAACTTGTAGCACAGTAGGTGTAGTCACAAGCGTCATATAACATACCACAAAAAAATCAGGCCCACGCCTGATTTTTTCCTTGCCCTATATAGTTCATTATGTATCCAAACCTACTCACACATCGCCATCTCAACGCTATCGAGATACTGACAGAGCGACTTATTAAACTTCTCATAATCAGCATATGCAAATTCCTCAGTAGCCTGCGCAATATTGACATACACAATCTTAGACTGGTTATAAAAAGTAATCATCAGCGGCAGCTTGAACACCGTCGAAAATCCCCTAACCGTTAGACGGCCGGCTTCCTCGATATTCATGATTTCATCCTTCGAATGAGCACCTGTTAGATGATCATCCGTTAATATCTCAACTGGCATCTCCTTGCTATCGTAGTAGTCGT
>ERZ773196.1153-NODE-1153-length-15220-cov-3.942433_pt1 | contig 15220 bp, 7 predicted proteins | sample MGYA00581009_ERZ773196 | MGnify/ENA primary metagenome ERZ773196 (study PRJEB29015, sample SAMEA2738162) | human oral metagenome | biome: human oral; feature: human-associated habitat; material: saliva | place: China | collected 2243 ... | reverse complement strand
CGGGGCACCGTTCGGGAAATTCCTTCGCTGTTCTTCCTCGAAATCAGACCAGGGATACCGCACACCTTTACCGGCAATCATCACATTTTCCGTACCCATCAGTTCCTCAAACTGTGGGAGATAAGACGATGGAAGACCAACGCCGTACCCCACCACCACAGGGTACTGTTCATAAATATTTCCCCGGAATTTGGAATAATGGTGAACCATATTTTCAGCTAGTTGAAGGGCATACTCCGGAGCATAAAAAGGTGAACAACTTTCCTGGACGCTAAAAAGATCCTCAAAGTTCTTATAGAACACAAAAAGTCCCTGACGCATATCATTCCAGTCAGCTTCTGTAACAGCATTCATAACCCAGAAACCGTTCACCCACTGATCTGGAGCAATGTTAAACCCAAGCGCTCGTAAAAGCCTACGCCCGAGTTCATGCGAACTATCTACCCCGGCACAATCCACTTCAGCGATATACCACCCCTGTTCCTGTAAACGAGGCTTCATGATTTTCTCCCAATACCCACTCTCCTGAGTGAACACAGGAACAACAAACTCATCTTTATATTCACATTTGTATGTCATCACCTTATCCTTAGAGGATTCGGATAAAAATTTCATACTGATTCTTCAGCCGTCGCTGTCATCTCAAGCTAGACCCGTCTATTTCAGCCTTATATAGACTAGGTCTATGTTCTCTTCAGTAGACGGTATACCTGACGACCTATTCTGATGGCTACTCAACCATATGAGTCATCCCCGAGCGCACAACCTCAGTCATACCAGTCTTATCCACCGAATCCATCACCGAACACAACGCAGCCGATAACAACCGCGACTCAGCATAAGAACTAAACCGGTACTGCTGCAGGCTAGGTTCTTTACCAGCAATCAAGGTCAGCATAAAATTCTCAAGCGACCAGTCAGAAGCATCTTTGACGACCTTGACCATATCGGACCCATGAGCCTGCATCCACGCCTGATCTATAGTCTGATTCTCAAACCCAGTACCAGTTGAATTGAGCGGGTACAGGTTAGGTTTTGAAGAATTTTGAGCCTCAAGATCAAGCACCTTTTTAAGAGCTTCTTCTGTCCGTTGCTGGATCTGCTCGGTACCGTCAGAAATCTCTTCAGTATGGTCTTTGGTGCCAGGCAAACTTGCAACGATCTCTTGCTCCGCTAAAGCCTCCTGAGTGTTTGGGAACTCAGGAAGATGATATCCATGTTCTTTCAACCCTTGCGTCAGCTCAAAAATAAACGCAATCAACTTACTGAGCTTTTGCATCAGAACATCCGTCTCAGGACCTTGCGCATCATGATCCAGACCGTGCACAGGCACATAGCCAGGTACCTCGAACTTATGACTATTCCAAAGCTGCGCAAAATTATTGTATCGCGTCAAAATACGAATAAAGTCTGATTCCCACGTAGAACCAAGCAAGTCTGCCCGGTAATCCGGAGTGATTTCCCGACCATGCTGAATAGACGCCGTGATGCGGCTTATGGCTTCAAGAGCCGTAGCAATATTTTCTAGAGATGCAATATCATCACGCATTTCTGCCAACAACAGCAAATAGTTAGGATAGGTAATCGTAATAGTCTCGGTCGTGCGGGGATCTTCGGTTAGTTTTCCAATAAACCAACTATAGCCGACATCTGTCATGGTAGTGCCTCTCCTGATATATCTTTCTCGGTGATTATTGATAGGTTATGTTCATGATAATTGTGGTACAAGGGTAAAGATAAAACGTAATGCCACTACCCTGCGCCAACTTCTTATGGTAGTTCCAAAATCCTCAAAAGGATTAGGTATATAGGACGCAAAAACCCAGCTTGAACCTCAAGACGACTATTCTTCTACGGGATATCCTGCATCACCCGTAAACGCGGGACTCTCCGGGTACCTTTCAGGATCAAAAATCCAATCCCCCCGCTCATCACACCGAGGAGCCGGGAACCCCTGAGGAAAATATTTTTTCTTCCGCTCCTCATGCCAAGTCCACGGATACTCCACCACCTCCGGACCAGCAATCAGGATCTCATTATTTCCTGTAAAGAACTGCTCCACACGCGGCAAAGAAGCCCGGCTCACCCCGAACCCGTACCCTAGAGTCACCTCATAATCATCCCCAGACCGAGGACGTGGGCTAGGACGCATCGGATAGACCAGACGCATATAATCAACCATATGCACGGCATAAATAGCGTAACTATCGTTCCCTAAACGATCCGCCATCGACAGTACGTCCTCAAAGTTTTTATAGTACACAAACAGCCCCTGACGCAGATCAAGCCAATCAACTGCAGTAGCGTATTCATAAGCCCACTCTGTATCGAACTCATGCAAGAAAGAGTCCCAGTCGAAGTCCAAAGCTGTTAACAGACGACGTCCAAAGTCTCGAGCATCTACCACACCGGCACAGTCAACCTCTGCGATATACCACCCTTCACGCTCAAGATAGGGCTTCATACAATTCTGCCAATACCCATCTTCTTCAATGAAGATCGGGGCAATAAAAGGTTTTGAAAGATTATGTTCATACGGCATAAGCTTTTTCCTTTCAGGCTTAGTCAATAAGACGAATAAAAGTCAGATAATGATCTGGTGAATAGTAGATACTTCCATTACTCCCCACTACTAAACGATGCTTACCACGATCAAGCCCCAGCTTACCATTTTCTTTATTGGTAAGCTCTGGCGGTTTTACATCATACTCGGTATAGGTAATCGGATTACCATTCACATCCTTTTCCGGAAGAATATGACCTCCACTCTTATTCTCAGGTACATTTTCATATTCATTAGGGCCTTGAGCCTTCTTCCAGAGTTTATCCTCAGGCAAACGTCCAGTTTCCCAAATGCTCTTCACAGACTCTTTAATCTCCTGAGGAATTACCCCTTTGAATTTGTCAAGGCTGATAATTGAGTGCTTCGTCTTCTCAACCTCGCTGAGGCCTTCAAAAGCAGTGTTGTAGTCAGCCTCAGTCTTCTCAGCCTTCCAAGGTGAGAACTCAGGCCTAGGTCCTTCTACACCACCATTTTTAAGCCCTTGGTAATAGTCCCGTTTAGCATCGTGGAACTTTCCAAATTTATTGTGATACCTCACCGGAGTTCCATCGATCTCTGACGCGCTGCCAATACGAGAAGCCTGAGGTAACTCAGTATCGACCCAAGACTTCAGATCATTAGGATACATGATTTGCTGAGCAGGTTTATCAACCTCAGAATGTATAGGCTGAAGGCTACGATCATCACGGAGCACTCGCACTGCTTCCCGTCCCTCTGGCGTGAGGTTCTCAACCTTCGGTCCCTCCACAGGTTTCAGCTGCACCTCAGGCTCACGCACACCACCAGCAGAACCACGAGCCGCCACAGCATCATCAGCCACACCACCAGGCTTAACAGCCTGCATACCAGCAGCACCAGACCCAGCACCCGAAGCAGGCGGAACCTCGCCCACCTGCGGAGCCTCCACAGGCTTCACCGGAACCTGCGAAGCACCACGAGAAGCGCCAGAACCCTCTACCGGAGCAACCTGCGGAACATCAACACGCGACACCGCAACCGGCGGAACCTCCGTCGCCGAACTAGCACCACCAGCACCAGCAACAGGCTTAACCTCGATCTCCACCTTCGGATAGCGCAAATGACGCAACTCATTGACAGTCCTAGCACCCTCAGCGCCATCACGATACAACCCTGTCAAAGGAGCCTTTTCTTGAGATTTGAAGAAACCACCAGCAAAAAAATCCTGAAAGCTAAACTTCTTCGGACCCTTACTAGCCAAACGAGGAGCATTTATACTCATCTGTGTAGCTTCAAGACGCAGCGCGACACCACCAGCACTCTGCAGTTTTTCTAAACGCTGCAAGTACAAAATCGTACCGAAACCAGTTATCCCACCAATAAAGCCGTCAAAAGTTAACTGGCTTGGATCGATCCGTCCAGTTTCCCATTTCTGCACCAGAGCAGAAAACACCATTGACGTCACGATTGCCGCGCCCACTCCCTGAGCACCAGGGACGAATAAAGCAGCGATACCTGTCGCGAGCATAAGCCCAGCTATTATATCTTTGTAATGGTTGCCTGCCCATTTGCCCGGATCCTTCTGAAGCTCTTCAATCGATTTTTTCCATTCATCTACCGAAATAAAGTCATCCCATTTACGACCAAGCTCCTTCCGAACAGCTTCCTCTAGATCATGTTCGAACTGATCCGACTTGATATAGTCTGTATATTTGCGCATCGCTTCAATGGGGATGGGCTGTAGTCCTGTGGGGTCGTGCAGGTTCACCGGATCACCCGACGCAAACAGATACGACGCACCCATATACCCCGACCCGGCCACAGGCTCCACAGGATCCGGCGACAAAAACCCAGCCGTCACAGGATCATACAAACGCGCACCCATCAACTCACCGCCAACGGTTGCTAACGCACCCTGAACTGTCAAACCCACATCAGCAGGCAAACCCGGCAACCCATTACCAGCAGCTGCAGTGGTGTTGCTTCCCCAAGTCACCGGAGACGCGGCGCCGAAGAGATCCGTGCCAAAACTATATACTCCCGCACCTGTACCGGTGAGGATACTATCGCGTCCACCAAGCACAGACCCCGCCGAGACCGCCTCGGTAACGCCAACGCCCACCAACAAAGCAGCATCAGGTACTGTCGTATCCCACACCAGCGGCGAGACAACAGGATCCTGCCTATCCTGCTGACTCCCAACAGCTACCGGCATATTCCGAACCGACGATGCCGCAAACCACACCGTCGAGTTACCATCGCTGGCAGCGGACAAATGACTGCCTAACGGGGAGTCGGAGTTGTGGTTGATACGCTCCACCCGCTCTAAAGAGCCCAGAGCGTCCCAGCCCCACGTCACAGCAGCACCAGTATGATCAGTCGCCCCGGTACGGAAACCCCGCACATCATAGGAATACTGAATCGACCCTGTACACACCAAAGATGACGCATCTAACCCGGCTAGATCCTCCACCACACCCGCAACAGGTGCAGCAGAAGAACCACCACCATCCTCTAGTGCCTCATACAGGCGTACCGTCTGCACCCGCTCCCCCACATAGGAAAACGCACGCACCCGAACCAGGGCACCTTCCTGATGAGTTTCTTCCCTCATAAGCAACCCGACCGGATCATACACCCACACCACCGACACATCATCCGAACTCACCGCACGGATCAACCTGCCGGAAACATCATAGGCGTAATCACACCAGGAACCCTTAACGGTATCTTCCACCCGAGTAATCTTCCCCGCAGGATTCCGGCGTACCCGCACACCCTGCACCACACCCGACGATGAACCACCAGGCTCGTCGGCTCCACCGAGAACTTCCTCGGTGTACCCCATAACGGCCCCAGACGTATCACGCACCCACGAAGAGACACACTCCCCAACCTGAACACGTTCCAAATACCCCAGCGCATCATAAGCAAACTCAGCCACCCCAGGCTTATCACCAGCACTCGATGAGTCCTCTACCCCGACACCGGCAGGGATCTGCTGCGTAGACCTAATACGCCCGCCCGGAGAATACCCATACACGGTAGAACCATACGGAGTAGTACGCTGAACCACATTCCCATCAGCATCATAGGAGTACGCTAGACTCAACGCACCCGTAGATGCAAACACCTCAGCCGCAGAAGCATCCCCGGCAGCGGATACTCGATTATCCGCTGCAAAGAACGCCGTATCAGAAACCTCATCCCCGAGTTTCGGGGCAGAATCCACCCTCACCAAACGTCCCAAAGCATCTGAGACATAGGTCGTCTGAACATACACATCAGCTTCGGATTCCGCGCCATCTGAGACACCGATAGAAGACCTATCAGCAGCCGTTGTTGCACTCGCGTTAGCAGAACCAACGGTGGTTGTTGCTGTAGCGACCGTAGCAGCTGCAGACCGTTGAGTGCCCAGCCGTGCCAGGTTCTCACCCGCCAGATAGTCCTTCACCGTCAGGCACCGACCGGCTCGATCCCGCACCCACGCACACGCCAACCGACCCAAGCGCTCACCCGGCTTAGCCACATGCATACTCGCCACCTCGCCGGCGCCATCATACGCATACGACACACGCGAACCATCCGGATTTATGACTTCAGTGCACCGGTGCGCGCCATCATACGCATACTTGGTCACCGCCCCGAATGGGTCCGTCACCGACACCACATTCCCCACCGCATCATAGGCATACGAGGTTGTCGCAAAACCCTCAGACGTAGCCACACGCCGCGCTAGCAAACGCCCCGCGCCGTCATAATCAAAAAAGCATGTTCCACCTACGCCGGAAACAGCCTTAACCACACGCCCACACGCATCATAGGAGAACGACCGGGTGCCCCAAGCAGCATCCACACACCGCACCACACGCCCAGCAGCATCATAGGCATACCTGCCCACCAGCTTAGTCCCAGCACGACGCTCCAACACACGCCCACACAGGTCATACGCAAAAGACTCCACTACCACGCCAGCACGAGTCTTCGCCACCAAACGCGAATCCGCATCATACCGGTACTCAGTCATCACCCCATCAGCATCTGTCACTGAGGCAACCCGACCACACGCATCATACGAATACTCCGTCACAGCCCCCGAGGCACTCACCTGCCTGAGCACCCGCCCAGCAGCATCACACACCTCACCCGAAACCTGACCAGCAGCATCAGTACACGTCCGCAACGCATGGGCACCGGGAACCCTCACCAGATTCTCTGTCGGATCCTGCACGCGAACAGACTCTGAAGCACCCTGACGATGCACAGGCTCCCGATCCCCTTCACCCGAGGAGGTAGTCGTGATGTTAGTCAAAAACTGATACGCCCACGACGTGACTGCCCCAGACGGGTCAATACTGCTCATCACCCGGCCCAGCGCGTCAAATCCCACCGTCGCGGTGTTCCCAACACCGTCCTGATGCGTGATCTCACCGGCAGCACTATCTCGACTTACCCGTGTGAGCACACCCGTCGGATCGGTATGCTCCACCATGGTATCAGCAGCGTTATACCGGCTCGCCCACACATTCCCGGCTGGGTCAATCTTTTCTGTAACCCTGCCCATACCATCATGGACAAACTTCGTCACATGCCCTAACGGGTCAGTCTCAGCAACCGTGTATCCCAGCTCGTTGATCTCACGCACGGTACGGGCACCATCAGGTGCCACCTGCGCAACCAGTTCCCCAGCGGCGTTGTACTCAAACCGGCGCACGCTCCCAACCGCATCCGTGATACTGGCGACTTTACCCGCAGGAGTATATGTATACACAGTTGCGTTCCCCGCCGGGTCAATCACCCGAACAGGACGCGAGGCAGCGTCATACTCAACCCGCATAGTTCCTCCTGACGGAGAAACTACTGAAACGGGCCGATCCTGGGCATCATGCTCAACCGTGAGCATGTCGCCCACAGCATTGAGCACCCCGGTCAGATTCCCCCGAGCATCATAGGAAAGCCGCGTCACGACCCCTGTCGGATCTGTCACTGACGATATCTGCCCCGCCGACGTATAGGTATACCGGCTGGTGGCACCATCAGTCGTCACCGCAACCGGCTGACGCGAAAAACCCTCCTCAGCATACTCATATGAAATAACCTTTACCGGAGCATCTTTACGAATCCACTCATCCTTCGAGCCATATGTCCGCTTGTGAACCGGTCGGTCCAAGTTGTCATACTCGGTAATACTCATCGAACCTGTAGAAGCAAGCTCCTTCACCACAAGCCCACGAGTATCCGCAGACCGCACCGTCCGCGACCCTTCAAGGTCGGTCACCTGAATCCGGTTCCCAAACGCGTCATAAATAAACCGAACCGTAGACCCTTCCGCCGACGTAACCGAGACTAACCGCCCTTTACTATCAGACACCCACGTATTCGGATGCAGCGCACGCTCAACAGTATCCGCAGTGCCAGAGTCCTCAGAATCAGCCGCTAGAGTGTTCTCATGGGTACCGGTGGTAATCTGCGTAATCCCACCCGGCAAATACGTATAGTCAGTCACACGACCATGCTCACTGACCTGCTGGGTAACACGCCCCGGATTATCCGGATCCCCATACACATTAGTCACCTCACGCACGCCGCCAGTGCCCGTGACCGTCTGCACCAAACCATCCTCGGTATGCGTATACACGCGCGAGGCAACCATAACGCCGCAAGCCGCAGCAGTACCACCCTTGACAGCACTCTCAGGCTCATCCACGGGATCAGATGCTGACTGCGAGGCTAGAGCGTAGGTTGTCACCTCTACCAGATGCCCCGTTTCACTATAGGCATACTCCACCCGAGATCCAGCCCCAGTAACAGCCACCGCACGCCCAGAAACATCATCATACGAGAGGCGAATAGCCTTACCGAAAGCACCCACCATAGCCCGCACACGAGAGGAAGAACCACCATTGAAAGCGTCCTCATAGATAGCGGCAACCGCAGAACCAGGCTCCGAACCCCAAGAGCCCAGCCAGGCACCACCCCGCGTATAGTAATGGTACTGCCCGGCATTATTCGACACCGCATAAAACTCACCGCCAGAGACCACCTGATCAGAATGCTCAGCGGCCAAAGAAATCACAGCAGCAAACCCAGCACGCGCAGCCTGCGCACGCACATCACCATTAGCCTCATCATGAGCAGCACCATTCTCAGAATCAGAAGCCTGAGACGCAGACGAATCCGCTGGGTTCACCGTATACCGATGCAGCCACCACGCCTCCCCAGCAGCCCGAGCAAACCCAGCCCCAGCACGAGCAAAGAAGACCTGCCGCCCATCAACATCAGCCCACACCACACCCGAAGCCGTAAACCCCAAATGCGTATCCACCGTAGAAGACCACCCAGGCCCAAACGCGCCCACCGGAGCCGCATACCCCTCATGCGTAGACGCCGCCCCAGCAGCAGCGATACTGTTATACATCCGCACCAACGAAACAGATCCGACAGAAAGATCCCGCTCTTCCTCAATGAAGTTACCCGTCGCCACATTCACGGGATCGTTTGCATAACCACTCGAAATTTGTGTGCCGAAAACCTGAACGTCAGCGACCTCTAACCATTTACGCCCAGGATTTACACCGGCTTGCTGAATTGAAGACGCTAACGCAGCATCTGAAACCGTGAATTTCACTCCGGCACCAGCATTACGAAACGCCTGAGCTACCGCATTAATCCAGGCAGCATCATTATCATTATCCAAAATCCAATTCTTAGTTGAGAGCAACAACGTATCGATAATCAGCACGCCCCACTGACATGTTTTCAAGTACGTATCATAGGCGTTGCTAACTGCGGTGAACGCAGCATTCATCTCAATATTGAGCGTGTTCAGCACAAAGTTCGTGTACTTTTCCAAAGCATCAGGATCTGCAGAAGAAGTACCACCAGAAGAAGCTAAACCTTCAGCATATTTCTCGCTGTTCGAACTTTTTGGTTCAGCAATACTCGCAGGCGGCTCAGGTTCATGAGGTACCTCTCCCAAACGCCCCAAAGTAGGTTTAGTATTAGCGTTAGGGTTAACCCCTGGATTAACTTCGATCTCAGGACCTGGATCAGCGCGGTATGCAGGTAAAAAAGGATCCTGCTTATAAGTTTCATTGTTTTCTTCATCATCAAAACCTACGTCCTTGTTACCGTTGACATAATTTGCAGTATCATGCCATAACTCAGCTTCACGTACCCGACGACGATTATCCTGCTCAGCTTCAGCCGCCCGAGCAATCTTCCTCACAGCCTCAGCCGCACGCTGACATGCATCTGCCAGCCTGTGGGCATCATCCATACACTGACCATAATTGAGCACAAATAATGTGGCGTACCGACCACGGAACTCTTGGGCAGCATGCATGCCCTCGGAGCGAATCTTGCCATGGAAGTCTCCCAGCTTATGGGCCGCATCATCAAAAGCACGAGCAAGCGCAGCCGCATCTTCCTGACTATAAACAACATCGTTGTGGTTTACATGAAGCTGATCAGTATCTCGCATAGCTACGTTGTCTTTCTCGGGAAGGCTTAATAGTGAAAATACCTTTTCATCTTACAAGGGTTCTTGAAAATAATCTGTACTTTCGGTAGAGAGTTATAAAAATGTTCAAAAATTTTTGTACTATGATTTCATATTCTTGAAGTCCTCCTTCTCTGGAGTTCAAAACCCTATATGCCATATGTGCATGCACATAGAAGAACGGCCCTTCGGTCATGGTGACCGGAGAGCCGCTCGATGGGTGAAGCTATGTTTTAGGGTAAGCACAGAATACCCATAGATGCGTCTATTTCGTGCTTGCCTCGCGGGCTGCCTCTTCGACTGCAACCCATGAGAGCATCGCACATTTGACGCGGGCCATAAACTTTGAGACCCCAGAAAATGCCGCCATATCGCCGTATTCTTCCTCATCCAGGGTAATCTGACCGCGCGAGCGCAGCATCTCGCGGAACGCATCCACATGGTTCTGCAGCTCCCCCACGGTCATGCCCGGTGCCATCTCAGAAAGTACCGATGCCGCCGCCATCGAAATGGAACAGCCGTCGCCTTCCCACGAGACTGATTCGACAACCTTTTCACCGTTTTTCTGCTCATCAGAAAGCACGAGGCGCAGGTTGATTTCATCTCCGCAGGTGGGGTTGTACTGGTGATTGTCGGCACTGGCGTGCCCGGCGGGTACCTCCACCAGGTGTTCGCCGGTGCGCTGCTTTGAGTGTTCCAGAATAATGTCTTGGTAGAGCGATTCTAGGGACATGAATTATCCAATCCTGTGTATATGAGTAAAGGCTTCTTTACAGCCCGAAGTAGGGGCGTACCTCGGCGAGCGCGGCAAGGAACGCATCTATGTCTTCGGTGGTGTTGTAGAGGTATGCGGAGGCGCGGGTCGAGGCCGTCAGCCCGGCGCCGCGGTGCAGCGGCTGGGCGCAGTGGTGACCTACGCGCACGGCGATACCTTTCGTATCGAGCAGCTGCCCGGCGTCGTGCGGGTGTACCCCGTCGATGCCGAGGGAGACGAGCCCGGCGCGTTTGTTCGGGTCGGTGGGTCCTAGCAGGCGCACGCCCTCAATGTTCTGCACCCCGGCCACGAGCCGCGCGCCGAGTTCTTGTTCCCAAGCGTGTACGTTGTCCATGCCGAGGTGCTGTAAGTAGCGTACTGCCTCAGCAAAGGCAACTGCTTGGGAGACGCGCTGGGTTCCCGCTTCAAATTTGATGGGGGCGGGCATATAGTCGGCGTCTTGGAGTTCGACGCGGGTGATCATGGAGCCGCCGGTGAGGAATGGGGGCAGGGCGTCGAGGAGTTCGGCGCGGCCGTAGAGTGCGCCGATGCCGGTGGGGGCGAGCATTTTGTGCCCCGAGAATGCGGCGAAATCGACACCGAGCGCGGGGAAGTCTACCGGCATGTGGGGTACGGATTGGCAGGCGTCCAGGACGGTGAGGGCACCGACTTTTTGGGCGAGTGAGACGAAGCGCGGCACATCCGCAATGGCGCCGGTGACGTTGGAGACGTGGGTGAAAGCGAGGATGCGGGTTTTCTCGGTGACGAGTTCGGCGGCGGCTTCGTAGTCGATCTGTCCGTCGTCGGTGGCGGGGATGTGCTTGAGGGTTGCGCCGGTGCGTTGGGCGAGGATCTGCCAGGGTATGAGGTTGGCGTGGTGTTCGATTTCGGTGGTGAGAATTTCGTCGCCGGGCTTCAGGGCAAAACGCTGGGCTTTTTCGCCGCCGAGTCCTTGGGAGGCGTTGCCTATTGAGTAGGCGACAAGGTTGAGCGCTTCGGTGGCGTTGGAGGTCCAGACGATGTTTTCGTCGCGGGCTCCTACGAAGGCGGCAACGGTGGTGCGGGCCTGCTCGAAGAGTTCGGTGGCTTCAACGGCAAGAGTGTGCGCGCCGCGGTGTACCGCAGAGTTGGCGTGCAGGTAGAAGTTGCGTTCGGCATCGAGAACTTGGAGTGGTTTTTGGCTGGTGGCGCCGGAATCGAGGTAAACGAGCGGGTTGCCGTTGACGACGGTGCTGAGAATAGGGAAGTCTGCGCGCAACGCTCGCACGGTGTCATCGTTGAGCGGCGTATTGGCGGGGACTGAGTATTCTGCCACGGTTGTTCCTTTTCTCTTGACCGGTTTCAGGCGCGCCGCATGGCGTTGAGACCCCTGCTGTGTGGCACGTTAGGTCGGGGCCGTACGCCCGGGCTTAGTGTCTGTGGGGCTATAACGTCATGCTTTCCTAGCTTATTCCTTGGCGCGGGTAAAACCTAGTTAGGTGTGTGCAATAGCCTAGGAAATCTGCCTAACCATAGCTACGGGCGTAACGGGGCGTCATGTTTGCTGCTGGGCTTATCCGACAGATGTAAAGGCGCCAGATTGTGTGGTTTGTCGAGTACCCGTGCCCTGCGCATATTTAGGATGCACTGTGAAAGCGTTGCTGCGCCGCCGTCAGCCCGTCGGTGATAAGCATGGCGACCGCATCAACAGAGTTGTCGATCAGGAACGGCAGGTCTTTGGCTTCGGCTGCCGTGAAGGGTTTGAGCACATAGTCGGCGGTGTTCATGCGCCCGGGTGGGCGACCGATGCCAGCGCGCACACGGTAATAATCTTTGGTGCCCAGCGCCTTGGTAATATCGCGCAGGCCGTTGTGACCGCCTTCTCCCCCACCGATTTTGAGTTTGATGGTATCGAAGGGAATATCGAGCTCGTCGTGCACCACGATTATGTGGTCGGGGTCGATGCCATAGAATTTTGCGACCGCAGATACGGGCCCACCCGAGGTATTCATATACCCAAGGGATTTCATGAGTACAACCTTGGGACCGCCTATACCTAAGCGGCCTTCGACAACTACGGCGGATGCTTTGGAATGCTTCTTGAAGGCGCTGCCCATTTCGTGGGCGATTTTATCGAGCACCATCTGCCCGATGTTATGGCGGGTTTTCGCGTATTGCGGTCCGGGGTTGCCCAGGCCGACGATGAGCCACGCATCAGACATGTTCTCGTGTACCTTCCTGCGGGTTATAGGGTGAGGAATAAAAAATGCTCGGTAGAGACTACTCGGTAAACCGGATAAAACTATGGGCGGATTAGGCGGTTACTGGTCGGCTATCTCGCACCTGAGCCAAACGGTAAAGATGGGTGTACGCCGTAAGTTGGCGAGAAATATGGAAGCGGCTCGCACCCGCCAGAAGCAGATACGAGCCGTACCGTTGCCGAAAAACCTCTAAAGCGGGTTCCGGCGTAAACGTTGATGCGCCGTGCGCTCCTTCGTCTACCTGACCTTAGTCGACGAACAGCAGGTCGATGTGCTGCAGTTCGGGGCGGATCGGGTGACGCTGAATATCCTGCACGCGAGTCTTGAACTGCTCACCGTCAACCTCGATCACCAGAACGACGTCCTTGTTACGAACAGCCAGGGTGGTCTCGTGGCCGGGAAGGGTCACGTGCTTAGGCTCTTTGCCATTGCCGTAGATAACGGCGGGGATATCACCAACAGCGCGGATGCGGCGTGCATAGCCCTTACCGAAATCGGTGCGGGGCTCGGCAGTAATTTTAATTTCAGACATGGTAATCTCCAATCTTTGATCATGGGTAATGCGCCAAGAGAATAATGGCGCAAATCATGGGATTCCATGCGCCACCTCGTCGATAACGGCAGAACCTGCCCTCGCCTTGGCTAACACTATATTCTTACAGATTTTCCAGATACGAGCAAGGATAGTTTTTCCTAGTTCCAGGCCCGCGCCCCAACATCAAGCGCTACTGAAGGTTCCAGATACTTGGCGAGCGCATCGCGGTGATTGCAAGGTCATCTGAAAAATTAAAATGTATTAACAAACCGCCCTCGTCCCCATACATATTCAAGATGTGACTTGACTGCGTTTTACGTTTTGCAAAATTACATATTTGGAATTTCGAGAATGCTCTCATTTTTAGTGCTTGAATCGAAACAGAAAAAGTACTACCCTGTTTTCAATGACGTTGAATAAACGACTAAAACCCAATAAAAACAATTAAAGCCCAATAAAGACAACTTAAGGAGACAGCATCATGGCAAAAGATTTGAATGTGTTCGATAAAGAGTACGGTCTTTTGATTAACGGCGCGTGGACGAGCCCCGGCACGCTTTTGGATTCCTACAATCCCGCCAACGGCGAAACACTGGCGAAATTTACCGACGCGTCCGACGCCGATGTCGATGCCGCCGTCGCCGCCGCGCAGGAAGCGTTCAAAACATGGCGCAAGACCACCACAACCGAACGCGCCGCCATACTCAACAAAATCGCCGATGTGATTGACGAAAACTTGGAATTGTTCGCCTTGCAGGAAACGCTGGACAACGGCAAACCCATCCGCGAAACCCGCGCCGCCGACATCCCGCTGGCTTCCGACCATTTCCGCTACTTTGCCAGCGTGATCCGCGGCGAAGAAGGCACTGCCACCCAGCTTGACTCCGAAGACTTATCTATCGTCCTGCGCGAACCCATCGGCGTCGTCGGTCAGATTATTCCGTGGAACTTCCCTTTCCTGATGGCGGCTTGGAAAATCGCACCCGCACTCGCCGCAGGCTGTACCATCGTTATCCACCCGTCTTCCAGCACTTCGCTGAGCCTGTTGTCGTTCGCCCAAAAAATCAACCACCTGCTGCCTAAAGGCGTGCTGAACATCATTACCGGACGCGGTTCGAAATCCGGCGAATACATGCTGCACCACAAAGGCTTCAACAAACTCGCCTTCACCGGCTCAACCGAAATCGGCCGCCGCATCGGCATCGCTGCCGCCGAAATGCTCATTCCCTCTACCTTGGAGCTGGGCGGCAAATCCGCCAACATCTTCTTTGACGACATGCCGTTCGACAAAGCCCTCGAAGGCGCACAAAAAGGCATTTTGTTCAACCAAGGCCAAGTGTGCAGCGCCGGCTCGCGCATCTTCGTACAAGAAGGCATTTACGACAAATTCGTCAACGCCTTGGCGGAAGAGTTCAAGAAAATCAAAGTCGGACTGCCTTGGGAAGACGATACCCAAATGGGTTCGCAAGTCAACGCCGGCCAGCTTGAAACCATTTTGAAATATGTCAAAATCGGTGAGCAGGAAGGCTGCCGCATCATCACCGGCGGCAAAAAACTCGAAGGCGAATTGGGCAAAGGCGAATTTGTCGAGCCGACCTTGATTGAGGCTGACAACAACAACGCCCGCGTTGCCCAAGAAGAAATCTTCGGCCCGGTTGCCACCGTGATT
>ERZ773196.1149-NODE-1149-length-15261-cov-4.862883_pt1 | contig 15261 bp, 9 predicted proteins | sample MGYA00581009_ERZ773196 | MGnify/ENA primary metagenome ERZ773196 (study PRJEB29015, sample SAMEA2738162) | human oral metagenome | biome: human oral; feature: human-associated habitat; material: saliva | place: China | collected 2243 ... | reverse complement strand
GGTTCTCCGTCGTAGCCGCCACCAGAATCACCCAGCGGTTCTCCACGCCGGGCAGCAGTGCATCCTGCTGAGCCTTCGTGAAACGGTGAATCTCGTCGAGGAAGAGCACGGTGGTCGTGCCGTACATATCGCGGTCGAGCAGCGCCTGATCCATGACTGCGCGAACATCCTTCACGCCCGCAGTAATCGCCGAAAGCTCCACGAACTTACGGCCCGGCGCGCGCGCAATCACATGCGCCAGAGTGGTCTTACCCGTACCCGGAGGACCGTACAAAATCACCGAGGACGGGCCAGCCGGGCCGGCGTTCTCCCCCGCCAACACGCGCAAAGGCGCACCGGGAGTCAGCAGATGATCCTGGCCGAGAACCTCATCAATAGTGCGCGGACGCATACGCACCGCCAACGGCGCACGAGACGCCGAACGGGAAGAGTGCGCACGCGAGGAGGGCTCCTCAGCGGAGGCACCAATCAAGCTCACGCGGTCCCCGTCATCGGGCAGCTCAAGATCAAAGAGGGAATCAGCCATAGTCTTACTCTATCGTTTCACAGGAAATTTCAGTCATGACTTCGTGACTCTGGTACGGGTTAAAGACCCCCGCCAAAGTCACTAACTCATGACCAGAAAACAGAACCTAGCGTCTAAATTGTGAGCCGCTCTTAGAGAGTCTCACTATCGAGAATCAGGGTCACCGGGCCGTCATTGACGAGCTCCACCTGCATGTCTGCACCGAACACGCCGGTCTCCACGTGCAGGCCACGCTCACGAAGCGCCTGAACGTAATCGTTGAACAGCGGCTCACTCACCGCACCCGGAGCCGCAGCAGACCAGGAGGGGCGGCGGCCCTTCTTCGCATCCCCGTACAGGGTGAACTGGCTGACCGCCAGCACGGGTGCACCCTCATCGAGGAGGGACTTCTCCCCCTCCAGCAGGCGCAGGTTCGCGGTCTTATCGGCAAGCTTCGCAATCTGCGCCGCACCGTCACCGTGCGTGATACCGACCAGCACCAGGTAGCCGGGCTGCTCAATCGCACCGACCGTCTCACCATTCACGCGCACCGCCGCGCGGGTCACACGCTGAATAACTACTCGCATCGTTCACCTTTCAACTTGGAGCCGGCCTTCACCGGGCTCATACATCTCTTTCAACACCACACTCGGCAGCCGTTTTAGACGCGGCTGGTTTAGGGGATCCGCCTCAGAGCACACCGCGCAACTGCACGGCACGCAAAAACTGGTTTGCCGCCCGCGGGGTACGAAACTCAATAAAACGCTTCTGCAGATGCTGCCCGCGAGCCTCCGCCAGCAACTCCCCAACATGCGGGTAGCTCCTCCACGTGTACCGAATCATGTTGTCCGGGTCGCGCAGAATATTCTTCAGCGGCGGCTCCACATTATCCGCCCACAGCCTCTGACCCGTCACCGCACGACGCACCGTCCGGCGAACCACACGCCACATGACCACCGCACGGCTATAGCGCAGATAAATCACCACATCCGCACGCTCCAGCAGGCGGCCGCGCACCTGCGGATACTGCCACTCCGTAATCCACGCAGGCCGCTCAATGAGCGCCTGAACATCCGCCTCAAAACTAGGGCGCGGAGTCCAGTTCGGGCCCCAATGCAACGAGTCCATCTCCGTATGCGGAATGTCCAGGAGGCGCCCCAACCGCGCCGCGAACGTCGTCTTACCGCTACCGCTCGGGCCGGCAACCACAATACGCATGCTCCCCTCCCCCTTTGATGAGTACACAAATCGGCACACACGCCAGTTGATGCAAAAGGTGGGCTGCGACCCTGCACCAGCAGAATACACAGCCCACCCTCAACGACGACCCCGGCAGAACTCAACGCCCGCCAGGTTCACGCCGCACAGGCCCACACCCCCTACGGGGCGCACGACCAAAGACTAGAGAAGATTACTCCTCGTCCTTCTTCTTCGGCTTGAAATCAACGCCAGCTTCCTTACGCTGCTCCGGAGTAATCGGTGCAGGAGCCGCAGTCAGCGGATCGTAACCATTACCGGTCTTCGGGAACGCAATAACCTCGCGGATCGAATCAACGCCAGCCAGCAGAGACACAATACGGTCCCAACCAAACGCAATACCACCCATGGGCGGTGCGCCGTACTTGAACGCGTCCAGCAGGAAGCCGAACTTCTCCTGAGCCTCTTCCTCACCAATGCCCATCACAGCGAACACGCGTTCCTGCACGTCACGGCGGTGAATACGGATCGAACCGCCACCAATCTCGTTACCGTTGCAGACAATGTCGTAAGCATACGCCAGAGCCGAACCCGGGTCGGTGTCGAAAGTATCCATGAACTCGGGCTTCGGGGAGGTGAACGCGTGGTGCACAGCAGTCCAAGCAGAGTGCCCCAGAGCCACGTCACCGGACTCGGTAGCCTCAGCAGAAGACTCAAACATGGGAGCGTCAACAACCCACACGAAGGACCACTCGCCGTCCTTAATCAGGCCGGTACGGTGACCAATCTCAACACGAGCAGCACCCAGCAGCGCACGGGAAGCCTTAGCCTCACCAGCAGCGAAGAAGATGCAGTCGCCGGGCTTCGCGCCGGTAGCCTCAGCCAGGCCAGCACGCTCAGCGTCGGTAATGTTCTTAGCCACGGGGCCGGTCAGCTCACCGTCCTCCTGAATGAGAACGTAAGCCAGGCCCTTAGCGCCGCGCTGCTTAGCCCACTCCTGCCAAGCGTCCAGGGTACGGCGAGGCTGGGAAGCACCACCGGGCATCACAACAGCACCCACGTAAGGAGCCTTGAACACGCGGAAAGTGGTGTCCTTGAAGTACTCGGTCAGCTCAGTCAGCTCCAGACCAAAACGCAGGTCAGGCTTGTCCGTACCGTACTTCTCCATCGCATCCTTGTAGGTCATGCGCTGAATCGGGCGGGGAACCTTCACATCAATCAGGTTCCACACAGCCTCAACGATGCGCTCGCCCAGCTCAATGATGTCTTCCTGATCAACGAACGAAGCCTCAATGTCCAGCTGAGTGAACTCAGGCTGACGGTCCGCACGGAAATCCTCGTCACGGTAGCAGCGAGCAATCTGGTAGTACTTCTCAATACCGCCCACCTGCAGCAGCTGCTTGAACAGCTGCGGGGACTGCGGCAGAGCGTACCACGAACCCGGAGCCAGGCGAGCCGGCACCAGGAAGTCACGCGCACCCTCAGGGGTGGAACGAGTCAGGGTCGGGGTCTCAACCTCAATGTAGCCATCCTCGGCCAGCAGGTTACGTGCCGCACGGTTCGCATCCGAACGCAGACGCATGATGCGAGCCGGCTCCGGGCGGCGAAGATCCAGGTAGCGGTAGCGCAGGCGCGCCTCCTCACCCACCTCAACGTGCTCATCAATCTGGAAAGGCAGCGGAGCGGCAGTGTTCAGCACCTCAACGGCGGACACCTCAACCTCAATCTCGCCGGTCGCCAGGTTCGGGTTCTCATTACCCTCCGGGCGCTTAGTCACCAGACCGGTCACGCGCAGCACGTACTCGTTGCGCAGGTGCTCAAAATCAGCCTCATTGTGGAAAACACACTGAGTGACACCCTCACGGTCACGCAGGTCAACGAAGGCGACACCACCGTGGTCGCGGCGGCGAGCCACCCAACCGGTCAGGGTAACAGTCTCTCCAATATTTGCGGCGGTCAGCTCGCCGTTGGTGTGAGTGCGAAGCACAGACATTCCTTTCATAGCGGGCACCTCACGACTATAGACAGTAGCCGGGTACACGCGGTTGATGATATGCGCACACTGCGTGCGCCTCATATATTGTATCCCCTCCGGGCAGGTCGATGGCGGGTCGGGGCAAGTCAGGCACCAGAAAATAGGATGCGGAAGCAGGACGCGGGTTTGTGCCATAGGTTAGTGTCTTCTGTCGTAGTTAAAAACCATGGCAGAAGACACTAATCTATGGTCGAAATTTGTAGCGTTAGCCTTATCGCATGAGCAGTCCCCGAAGATGGACAATGACTTCCCGCTCTTTTTGAAAAATATCAGCCCAGGTTAGATGCACGATTCTCCACCCGGCACGGGTTAGGGCACGGTCGCGGGCGGCTTCGGAGCGGTCCCTGCCGGGGTGGTCCACGTATTTCTGTTCGCCGTCAAACTCGAGAATCACCCGCGCCTCGGGCCAGGCGAAGTCCACCCGATAGTTACGCCCCTCGCACGAAATCGGGTACTGCGTCATGGGGGTAGGTAACTCATGTTCCATGAGTAGGCACCGGGCGAGGCTTTCACCAGCCGACTCGCTGGATGCGTCCACCGCCTGCGCCAGGAGAGGCCCTGCGGAACTGCCATACCCCGTGAGGTTCAGCAGAGTCTCGGTTACCTCGTGGTGTTCCAAGAGCCCTCGCCGCATGATGGAGTCGGCGAGGATTACCGCCTCCCGAAAGGGCATAGTGCGAGCGCAATCTTGCAGCGTGCGAGCCACCGTTGTCGCCATGACGGGTGTACCGGGTATTGCGGTCACCGCGTTAGGGTCAAAACCTCGCCTGTGCCTGCAGATGCGCCCCCTATCAGACGGACTATTGGCGGTACTGTACACATGCACGATTGAGGGCGCGTTGAGTACATCTAGCCCCCAGAGTGCAGCTGCTGATGTGTGTGAGAAAACCCCCTGAAGACCCATGAGGTGGGCGGCAATGCACCGTACCGCGAGCCGCTCATCGGGGGTGAGCGCCTGGGCATCGCGGGTGTAAATATAGGCTCCTCGCTGAATACGTTGTAGGGTTCCTGCCGCCACCATCGCACGGATATGCCGGGCTCCAATACCTCGTGAGTTGAGGATGAGAGGGGTCAGCACGAGAGGGTACAGCTCGGCTGCACGTGTGATTGGGGGTTGCACGGCTGGGATTCGGGGGTTCAGGATATTTTCGGTATTCATGGTTTTATCCTGGCAGTCTCTGCGAAGTTGTGGGGCCTGTCCGTGAAATCTGTGGATAACTTCGCTGTTTTGAGGGAAATATTCACTATCCACAGGTTTAGGTTGTATCTCAGAATTTTTGTGCCATAGGTTAGTGTCTTCTGTCGTAGTTAAAAACCATGGCAGAAGACACTAACCCATGGCACAAATCCACGCAGCATAAATCAACACAGCACAAATCCGCGCGACCAAAGAGCACAACAGAGCAACAAAAACCCGCCCGGCAGGGAGGTTAACATCCTCCCCACCAGGCGGGTACACATCCATATGCGGGCTTAGAGTAGCCAGATACTACAGCGGCCAAACACCACAGGTGCTACAGGCCCCTACTCTTTACCTAACTATTTATAGGCCCTCAGCACGCACAATCTGAACGTGCAGGTCCTCAGCCGGCGGCATCCACGAAGCCGGATCAGCAGCAACCTGCTCACCCGAACGGATGTCCTTCACCTCGTGAACCGGGGCACCCGACTCATCCGAAGAAATGAACCACACGAACGGAATACCGCGCTTCTCAGCGTACTTAATCTGCTTACCGAACTTCGCCGCATTCGCAGACACCTCACACGCGATACCGCGGGCACGCAGCGCATCCGCAACATCATTCGCAGCAGACCAGCCCTCATCATTCGTCAGAGCCACAAACACGGCCGAAGGCACCTTACGGCTCGCCTGCGCAAAACCCTGCGACAGAATACGAGCCACCACACGGGTCACACCAATCGACAGGCCAACACCCGGGTACGTCTTCTTACCATTCGACGCCAGCGACTCATAACGGCCACCCGAACAAATCGAACCCAGCGACTCGTGACCAACCAGAACAGTCTCATACACGGTGCCGGTGTAGTAGTCCAGGCCGCGAGCAATCGACAGGTCAGCCAGCACCTTACCCGGCGCACGGCGAGCCGCCTCCTCAATGACCTCAGCCAGCTCAGCAAGACCCTGATCCAGCAGCTCATGCTCCACCGAATACTTAGCGGCAAGCGCACGCACCTGCTCCACAAAAGAAGCATCCTCAGTGCGGATCTGCGCCAACTCCAGGGCGGCAGCGGCAGCATCCGCGCTCGCACCAGCCTCAGCCTGCAGCTCCTCAGCCACACGCTCAGCGCCAATCTTCTCCAGCTTGTCAATAGAACGCAGAACAGCCGCAGTATCAGTCAAACCCAAGCCCAGGTAGAAACCCTCAGCCAGCTTGCGGTTATTCACACGCAGCTTGAACTCAGGAATCGGTAGCTTCGACAGCGCATCAACAACAACCAGCGCCAGGGTCACGTCGTAACGGAACGGCAGCTCGCCGTCACCAACCACGTCAATATCAGCCTGAGTGAACTCGCGGGCACGACCCTCCTGCGGGCGCTCACCACGCCACACCTTCTGAATCTGGTAACGCGAGAACGGGAAATTCAGGTAACCGGCGTTCTCCACCACGTAACGGGCAAACGGCACGGTCAGGTCAAAGTGCAGAGCCAGCTTTTCCTTAGCCTTAGCAGCCTCATCCTCCTGCAGGCGAGAAATTGCGTAAACTTCCTTGTCAATCTCACCCTTGCGCAGCAGCTGCTCAATAGTCTCTACCGAACGAGTCTCAATCGGGGAGAAACCGTGCAACTCAAAAGTCTCACGCAGAGTGTCCAGAACATGATTCTCAACCAACCGCTCAGCCGGAAGATACTCGGGAAAACCAGACAGCGAAGCCTTGCGAGCCATACGCGATACTCCTTGACAAAGAACTCGACAACAAAACCCCGGAACACCTCCGGGCATATCTACCCATCATACCAACACCCACCCCAGCACAGCACCCACTCCCCCACCTCACCCCGCGTAAACCCGCACAAACCCGCGGCCGGCAGGTTCGCCCACAACACAACACGACCAGACACTACTCACACACACCCCGCAGAGGCTATGCTTAGGAGGTGCACACGCACACCCAAACGGGTGCCCACCACGGGGAACAGCGCAAAGGCGCCCCACCCCCAGCACCCCCGAGTGAAAGAGTTATAGCGGTGACTACCAAACCCGACGACACTGTAAACCTCGAAAAGGCACGCCAGTACGGCCGCGTCTCCGAGGACGGCCACGTCTTCGTCATTGTCGACGGCGAAGAATACGCCGTAGGCCAGCTGCCCGGCGCCTCCGAAGAAGAAGCGCTCAGCTACTTCGCCCGCAAGTTTGAAAACGTCGAGGCGCAGGTTGCCCTGCTCGAATCCCGCCTCGCCAACAACGCCCCCGCCTCAGACCTGCAGAAGGGCATCACCTCCATCGGTGCACAGATTGGTGTGCGCAACATGGTCGGCGACTACTCCGGCCTGCAGAAGCGACTCATCGCACTGGCAGAGCAGATCGCTGAACTCGGCGAAAAGCAGCAGCAGGCACGCACCGAAAACCGTGAACGCGCCCTCGCTGTCCGCGAAGAAATCGTCGCGGAAGCCGAGCAGATTGCCGGCCAGGACCCCGACCAGATTCACTGGAAGAACTCCCACTCCCGCATGAACGAACTGTTCGAAGCGTGGAAGAAGGCACAGCGCGAAATTCACCTGGCAAAGAGCGTAGAGGACGAGCTGTGGAAGCGTTTCCGCGCAGCCCGCACCACCTTCGACCGCAACCGCCGCGCACACTTCTCGCAGCTGGACGACCGCAACGCACGCATCAAGCGCGCCAAGGAAGAGCTGATCGCACGTGCGGAAGAGCTGTCCAACTCCACTGACTGGTCTGAAACTTCCCGCGCATACAGCGACCTGATGCGCGCCTGGAAGCAGGTACCCCGCGGCCACCGCCGCGAAGATGACAAGCTGTGGGCACGCTTCCGCGCGGCACAGGACGTGTTCTTCAACGCCCGCAACGAAGCCGAAGCAGCGCAGGACGCAGTCTACGCCGAAAACCTCAAGGTCAAGGAAGCACTGCTCGAAGAAGCACGCGCACTCCTGCCCGTCGAGGACATTGAGGCAGCGAAGGCAGCCTTCGAGAAGATCCTGGACCGCTGGGATGCGGCAGGCCGCGTACCCCGCAACGACCTGCGTCGTATCGACGGCGAGCTGCGCCGTATTCAGGACGAAATCAACGGCGCCGAAGAGGCAAAGTGGAAGCGCAACGACCCCGCCAAGGCGGCACGCGCGAACTCCCTGCTCGCACAGATTGAGGACTCCCTCGCCGAGCTGGAAGCAGAGCTCGCCGCAGCTGAGAAGGGCGGCGACTCCAAGAAGATTGCCAAGGCTAAGGAAGCTCTGGAGGCGCGCCGCGCCTGGGCAGCAACTCTGCAGGGCTTCGGCAACTAAGGTCTAACCGAAGTTCTAGCCGATAGGTAGTGCCCGGGGTGCTGGCTGATAGAGGCTGGCGCCCCGGGTTACTTGCCTAGATTAACGCCGAGAAGCCACATGTGTTTCGAAAAGCCACTTCTTTGGTGGCTTCTCGAAACACATGTGGCTTCTCGCCGTCTATGGGGGGGCGGTATCGGCACGGATTTACTCTGCTGGTCGGTTCCTCTGCCCGGCGCTGATTTCGACCATGGGTTAGTGACTTCTGTCGTAGTTAAAAACCATGGCAGAAGTCCGTAACCTATGACCGAATTTCCGCGCGGCGGCGTTCGGCAGGCGGGGGAGCGTGGCTTTGTTGCAGCTTTCTGCGGTCTAACCCCGCGATGACGAACCGGCGAGTACGAGGTCGGGGGAACCCCGTATACTGAAATAGTTCGCGCCGCCGGGTACGAAACGGCTTGTGGAAGCTACGACTGCTCCACCGAGTATGGCTTCTGAACTGGCACCAGCGCATGTGTACGACCGGGACCGTACGGGTCCCGAACTTTTGACGTTTCTGCGACGAGAAACGAATAACTATTGAGAGGTTGACCGCCCCTATGACGACGCAGTCTACGGATTCTTCCGCTACCACTGACGAGCACCGTAACCGTAACGCTGAGCGTGCGCAGCTGCACTCTACGATTTGGCGTATTGCGAATGACCTGCGCGGTTCGGTAGACGGCTGGGACTTTAAGCAGTACGTGCTGGGCATGCTCTTCTACCGTTACCTCTCTGAGAGCCAGGTGCGCTTTGTGGAGAAGAAGTACGGTCTGGACCAGGCTTTTGAGCAGATTCCCGATGAGGCTTTTGACGAGGATACTCGCCGCATGCTGGTGGAGGAGCGCGGCTTCCTGCTGCTGCCCTCGCAGCTGTTCTCTGTGGTGCACGCGAAGGCACGTCAGGATCAGAACCTGAACGAGACCCTGGCGAATGTGTTCAAGGCGTTCGAGGAGTCGGCACGCGGTACCGATTCCGAAGCGAACGTAAAGGGCCTCTTCGACGACTTCGTACTGGACTCCAACAAGCTGGGTGTGAGCCCGGCGGCTCGTCACGAGAACCTGCTCAAGCTCATGGATGCTGTGGCGGACATGAACCTGGATAAGGGCTACGAGGATAGCGAGAATGACGCTTTCGGTGACGCCTACGAGTTCCTGATGGGCATGTATGCGGCGAATGCGGGTAAGAGCGGCGGCGAGTACTACACTCCGCAGGAGGTTTCGGAGCTGCTGGCGAAGATTGCCATGGATGGCCGTGATGCCGAGCAGATTCGTACCGTGTATGACCCGGCGTGTGGTTCGGGTTCGCTGCTGTTGAAGTTTAAGCGTGAGCTGGGTAAGAACTCGGACGGCCTGCGTTTTGTGGGTCAGGAGATTAACCTGACGACCTATAACCTGTGCCGCATGAACATGATGCTGCACGGTGTGCCGGTGGATGATTTCAGTATTGCGCACGGTGATACTCTGATTGACCCGAAGCACCGCGGTGGTGCGGGCGGCGATTTTGAGGAGCCGTTCGGTGCGATTGTGTCTAACCCTCCGTATTCGACGAAGTGGAAGGGTGACGATGACCCGACCTTGATTCACGATGACCGTTACGCCCCGGCGGCTGTGCTGGCGCCTAAGTCGAAGGCTGACCTGGCGTTTACGATGCATATGCTGGCGTCGCTGGATGAGGCGGGTACGGCTGCGATTGTTGAGTTCCCGGGTGTGCTGTACCGTGGCGGTGCGGAACGTAAGATTCGTGAGTATCTGCTGAAGCAGAACGTGGTGGATGCTGTGATTCAGCTGCCCTCCAACCTGTTCTACGGTACGAGCATTGCGACCTGCATTCTGGTGTTGAAGAAGGGTCGTCGCAAGGACCATTCGGTGCTGTTCGTGGATGCTTCGCAGCTCTTTGATAAGGGCACGAACCAGAATATTCTGGGTAAGGCGCACCGCGAGAAGATTTTGGAGGTGCTAGCGGCTCGTGAGGAGCGTGAGCATTTCTCGGCGCTGGTTCCGGTGGAGAAGCTGCTGGAGCAGGAGGCGAACCTGGCGGTGTCGAGCTGGGTTGAACCGGAGGACACGCGTGAGCGCGTGGATATTGTCGAGCTGAATTCTCGCATTGAGGGTATTGTGGCTCGTCAGGCTCAGCTGCGCGTGGAGATTGACGCTATTGTGGCTCGCCTGGAAGGCGGCGAGTAATCGTGGTCGAGGTGACGAATTATATTGACCGCCTGGTGGCTGAGCTCTGCCCGGACGGGGTGGAGTTTTACCCTATTGAGGAGCTGTTCACTACCCGTAATGGCTACACTCCGTCTAAGTCCAATAGCAGCTATTGGGAGAACGGAACTGTTCCTTGGTTCCGTATGGAAGATATTCGTGAAAATGGCGGAATTCTTTCAGAATCTTTGCAGTCAGTTCATGAAAGTGCTTTGAAAAAGGGTGGGATGTTCCCTGCTGGTTCAATCATTGTGGCGACTTCTGCAACGATTGGTGAGCATGCGCTGATTACTGTAGATTTTTTGTGCAATCAAAGGTTTACTGTTCTGATTCTTAAAGACGAATTTAAGAGCCTTTTGTCTCCCAAATTTCTCTACTACTATTCATTTATCCTGGACCGTTGGTGCCTTGCAAATACTACGCAATCTAGTTTTGCCAGCGTGGATATGAAGCGTTTCAAGAAGTTTGAGTTTCCTGTTCCTCCTATGGAGATTCAGGAAGCGATTGTTGAAATTCTCGACAAATTCACGAACCTGGAAGCGGAGCTGGAAGCGGAGCTGGAAGCGGAGCTGGAAGCGCGTACTCTGCAATACGAGTACTACCGTGATTCGCTCTTCGAAGCCCTCGACTGCCCCCATGTTCCCCTGGGCGAACTAGGTAAGTTCTATGGCGGACTTAAAGGAAAGACCAAGAATGATTTTGGCTCATCTGGTGCGCGATACATTTCTTACAAGAATGTATATGAAAACATTTCAGCCGACTTCACCTGGCCTGACTTTGTTCAGGTAAAAGAAGGAGAGAATCAGCTTTCCCTCATGAAGGGTGATATTCTCCTGACCGGGTCATCTGAAAATATGGAAGAATCAGGTCTTTCATCTGTTGTGACGAAGGAACCTGAGGAGAAAGCATATTTGAATAGTTTCTCAATCTGCTATCGCCTCAATGATCCGAGCATTCTTAACCCCGAGTTTTCTAAATATCTTTTTAGGAGCCGTCTAGCTCGTAAACAGATTATTCGAACCGCTCAAGGAGTTACGCGATTCAACGTCTCTAAGAAGAAACTGGCTAATGTGTCTATTCCTATTCCCAGCCTGGAAGAGCAGCAGCGCATTGTCGATATTCTCGACCGCTTCGACGCCCTAACCAGCAGCCTCTCCGAGGGTCTACCCGCAGAGCTCGCAGCGCGTCGCAGCCAGTACGAGTACTACCGCGACCAGCTACTCACCTTCCCCCGCAAGGGCGAAAACCAGTAGCCACCCGCGCATCAAACTACGCATCACGCGTGAACCCCGTGCAGGGGCGGTACCCCGCCACCCCTGCACGGGCCCCACACCTCAACCACACTCAACAACCAACACTCAACTAGCCGGGCCCACCAACCCAGAGCCCACTAACTCTGAGCCCAACCATCCACACACTCAACCCCCTACGCAAAGGAGCACCCCGTGGAAACCGTACCCAACCACCCCCGCCCCGCCGAAGGACGCACCGAAAGCATCCTCAGCTCGGACGACTTTACCGTCATCGCCGACCGTAGCAAAGCAGCCGGCTACGACGAATGGGAATCCCAGCATAAAAATAAGCGCGAGCACCAGAGCGAAGCGCAGCTCGAAGCCGAACTCATCGAAACCCTCAAAACCCAGGGCTACGAATACCAGCCGGACCTCACCGACGAAGCCGCACTCATCCGCAACCTGCGTGAACAGCTCGAACGCCTCAACACCCGCCCCGAAGAAGGCGCCTACGGCCCCAACAGCGGCTTCCACTTCACCGACGAAGAATTCAACCGCCTGCTCACCGAACACATCGCCCGCTCCAACGACGGTATCCTGGAGAAGGCCAAGCTCATCCAGGAAGAACGCTTCATCGACTTCCGACTCGAAGACGGCACCCTGCGCAACATCATGCTCATCGACGCCGCCTACCCCGCACGCAACCACATGCAGGTCATCAACCAGTACCGCGTACCCGCCCCCAACGGCAAGGTACTCAACCGCTACGACGTGACCATCCTCGTCAACGGCCTGCCCCTCGTGCATGTCGAACTCAAGAAGCGCAACGTGAGCATCCGCGAAGCCTTCAACCAGATCGAGCGATACCAGAACGAAGGCTTCCAGCAGGACAAGCACCGCCTCTTCGAATACGCCCAGATCTTCGTCATCAGCAACGGCTTCGAAACCAAGTACTACTCCAACACCGTGCGCCACAAGCACGTCGAAGACCAGCAGAAAGCCGGCCGCAAGACCGCCTCTGGCGGCTCCGCAGGCAAGAGCTTCGACTTCACCAGCTACTGGTCAGACGAACAGAACAACCGAATCAACGACCTGATTCTCTTCGCGCGCACCTTCCTCACCCGCCACACCCTCGCAAACATCCTGACCCGCTACTGCATCTTCACCGTAGGCCAGGACCTGCTCGTCATGCGCCCCTACCAGATCGCGGCAACCGAGAAAATCATCAAGCGCGTCGAAATCGCCAACAACGACCCCAAGCTGCTCGGCACCAAAGAAGCCGGCGGCTACATCTGGCACACCACCGGCAGCGGCAAAACCCTCACCAGCTTCAAAACCGCACGCCGCCTCGCAGAAACCGGGCTCGTCGACAAGGTACTCTTCGTCGTGGACCGCAAGGACCTCGACTACCAGACCATGCTCGAATACAACAACTTCCAGGCAGACTCCGTTAGCTCCACCGGCAGCACCCGCGAGCTCAGCAACCGCCTCGCCGACCGTGGAACCAACATCGTAGTCACCACCATCCACAAGCTGTCCAACCTCATCACCGCCGAACCCGAGCACCCCGTTTACAAGCAGCGCGTAGCCATCATCTTCGACGAATGCCACCGCTCCCAGTTCGGCCGTATGAACACCGCCATCAAGAAGAGCTTCAAGAAGTACAGCATGTTCGGGTTCACCGGCACCCCCATCTTCGACAAGAACTCCGCAGGCGGCCCCGGCACCACCACCGTCGAAGTCTTCGGCGACTGCCTGCACACCTACACCGTCGTTGACGCCATCAACGACAAGAACGTGCTGAAATTCCACCTGGAATACACCAACACCAGCCCCGACTTTGCCGAACTCGAAGAAGCCTCCTACGCAGACGAAATTGCCGCCGAACGCGCCGAAACCCCCGACGCGAAGGAACTCGCCAAGTTCGCAAAGAGCAAGGAAGTACTCGAAAGCCCCCAGCGCATCGAAGCCGTAGCCACCTACATTCTGGACAACTACGACCGCAAAACCAACCAGAGCGCAGCCACCAGCTACGACATCAAAAAGACCCGCACCATCAACGGCGTCACCGAACACTACGTAGAGCGCGTGCGCGGCTTCAACTCGATCCTGGCAACCTCCTCCATCGACGCCGCCTGCACCTACTACGACGCCCTCAACACCCTGCAAGAAGAACGCATCGCAGACGGCACCCTGAGCCCCGAACAGAAGCTCAAGGTCGCCATCATCTACTCGCAGGGCAACGGCGGGCAGCTCTTCGACACCTTCGGCGAAGAAGAAAACTTTACCTTCGCCACCGAAGACACCGGCAGCCGCATGGACGGCTTCCTCGAAGACTACAACACCATGTTCGGCACTAACTTCAGCACCGACGGCGACTCCTTCGACAACTACTACAAGGACGTCTCCCGCCGCATGAAGGTGCGCGAACTGGACCTGCTCATCGTCGTGAACATGTTCCTCACCGGTTTTGACTCCAAGACCGTCAACACCCTCTGGGTGGATAAGAACCTGAAGATGCACGGCCTGGTGCAGGCATACAGCCGCACCAACCGAATCCTCAACTCGCTCAAGCCCTCCGGCAATATCGTGTGCTTCCGCGACCTCGAACAGGCAACCAAGGACGCCTTCACCCTCTTCGGCGACACCGAAAACAGCAGCGGCCAGTCCGCCCTCGACATCGCCTTCACCCGACCCTACAAGGACGCCTACGCCGCATACGATAAGGCCGTCTCTGAACTGCGCGAAGAATTCCCCATCGACGAGGGCGGCTCCATCACCGTGGACACCTCCGAAGACAAGGCCCGCTACATCAAGCTCATGAACGATGTGCTTGAACTGCAGCAGGAACTGCGCGTACACGACGAGTTCATCCGCGACGGCGGCAACGAACTCATCAGCGACTACGAAATGCAGGGCTACACCGGTGTCTACAACGACATCTACGAAGAAGCCCGCGAACTGCGCAAGGCACAGGAAGAAGGAACCGACGAGGGCGAGGACAGGACCGATGAGGTCGACCCGTTCGCCGGTGTCCACTTCCTCACTGAGCTGGTGAAGCAGCAGGAAGTCGGTGTGCTCTACATCCTCGAGCTCGTCAAGGCAGCCCGCGCAGCACGCCAAGGCAAGGCCGACGCGGCAGGGGAGAACAACACCGCCGAAACCGCCCAGGACAGCGTGGAGTACTTCCGCGACCGCGTGCGCCTCGCTATCCGTAACGACGCCGACCTGCGCGAAAGCGGCGACATCATCGAGGACTACTTCGACACCTACCTGAACGAGTCCGAAGACCACGACGTGCAGGAACACTTCCACCACTACGTGACCGACCGCCGCACCCGCGAAGAAGACACCATCGTCAAGGACGAAGAGCTGGACTCCGCAGAGACCCAGCGCGTCGTCAACCGTGCGCTCAAGGAAAACCGCCGCACCATCCCCGGCAAGATCAGCCGCCTGGTCAAGGGCAAGATCTCGCTCTTCGGCGGCAAGCTCGGCGGCGCGAAGACCGAGGACGCAGCAACCAAGGCGAAGCGTGTGAAGCAGAAGCTGGAGAAGCACATCGTCCGCTTCATGCCGTTCCTCGGCGGAAACTAA
>ERZ773196.1126-NODE-1126-length-15476-cov-2.948123_pt1 | contig 15476 bp, 11 predicted proteins | sample MGYA00581009_ERZ773196 | MGnify/ENA primary metagenome ERZ773196 (study PRJEB29015, sample SAMEA2738162) | human oral metagenome | biome: human oral; feature: human-associated habitat; material: saliva | place: China | collected 2243 ... | reverse complement strand
TTGACCGGCTCCTCTTTTTTTGTTGCAAATTGTGCAGGCGGTGCTTGCACAATTATTTCCAGATTTTCTTGCACACATTGTATTCGATATCGTTTTTATTTCGGCTCCTTTTTTAGCTCCTTTTTTAGCTCCTTTTCGGCTCCTTTTCGGCTCTCTTTCTTACAATTACTATCCATTTCACATCTGCATGTGATAGAGCCTCACCTTTTCCTTGAATGACAGCCCCGGATCAATGCCGACTTCTTCCCACATCACGCCGAATGGTGCACCGCCATCTGTATATCCAGCGATAAAAGCAAAATGATCATCACAATCCTCATACAGTTCTGTCATCCGTTCTCGTTCTTTCGCTTCCCGCTCCATTCTCCGCTGCCGGAGCCGCTATTCTTCAGCCTGTTTAATCTGGTCGAGCTGCTCCTGTGTATAATTGACCCCAAACTCCTGCAAATCTCTAGCGGCGGTCACAGCATCCACATGAAAGCGTTCCCGGTAATGCTTATTCATCTTTTTCAGCGAGCCAGTATAGGTGAGCAGCCACTGCTTGCCTTTTCGTAGATGTGCTTCCTTTCGCTCACCCTTCGTCAGTTTCTTTTTCTTTGCCATTTGCGGAATCTCCCGGATTTTTTGCTGTTGACTTTGGATTTCGCTTTTTCGGCGCTGTCAGCTCATGGCTCAAAGAAAGCAGGTCTTTGATGGCATCATCCAGTTCCGGTTTGCCAAGCTGAATACTGAGCCATTTTTCCTTGTTCATGTGATAGGCCGGAAAATAGCCATCCTGTCCGCGAAGAGATCCAATCAACAGCGAATCGCTTTTCACATTAAGGACATCAACGATGCCTGCTTCTGGCAGCCCCAACTTATCAGCAGATACTTCCAGAACCACACCATACCACTTATTATTGTCATTGTGCCGCAGCACAGCATTCCAGTCATGCCATGGGTATTCCGGCTCTGTGCCGTACTGCTGGCGTATCCATGTAAATAATTCTTGTCGTGTCATTCCACATTGCAAGTGAAGTCAATCTATATTGCACTTCCCACTGCATCCTCCATTTCCACAGAATTCGCAGCCATGTGTATGCCCATGTCCATAATACCATCGTCCATAGCGATAACCATAGCGGGGAGGACAATGGGCACAATCTCCCGTGCATCTGCCTGTGCTTTTAGGTTTAGAACTGCCAGCCAGAGCATTCCCATTAATATACTGCTGAACAGTCCCAGCTTCTTCGGTTGTGCTTCTTTAAGCGAAATTTCCTAGTCAGGCTCATCCGGATCAGCATACGGAATGCTACTGCGCTTTGAAATCTTCCTAATCAGCGACTCGTCCACACCATAATCACACAACTCATTCAGCCCATTTTCTGTGAAAATTGCATCTGTCGAGTTGACCAGCTGATAGATAGATTCCTCATCTGGCAGATTAGGAAGCAGTGTCAGAACATCCTCCTCTGTAAAGTGCGTTGGTTTGGAAGTAATCTTATCAATCAACTCAAACACCGGTTCCGGATCAGGAAGACAGCTCAGCAGCGTATCCAGCTGTTCCCCCGTATAAGCATCCACAGCTGTCTGAATCAGCTTTTCCAGTGCTTCTTCATCTTCGATTTGTCCGCTATCTGCAATTTCCACGACTTCCGCGGCTCGAAACCGAACTCCCGCTGCTAATGCTCTGCGAAGAATGCTGGTCGCTGTGCGCGTATCCACATACTGAATGCAGTCACATATTTCCTCAGATGGACTTTCATCTGGTCCGAAGTCCTTGATAGAGGCCAGACGGCTATACTGAGTACTTTCCTGCCATCCGTCATATCGCTCATAATATTCAGCCTAGGTCACTTAGACGCACCTCCTTCACACTGCATCGCCATCAAAAATCATCTAATGCAGCATCTATTTCTTCCAGCCGATCAATCCAGCCCAGGTCAGATTTTTTCTTGGTTGCTGGTCTTTTCTTATCACCGCCACCCACTTCAAACCGTTTCTCTTCTGTCCCGAACAAACCTTTTACCTGAATTCTGAAATCCGGCTTGTTGTTGGTCAGTCCCTGCATGAGCTGTACATTCTTGTATCTGGGCAGGAGAATTTGACAGATAGCCTGAATATCTTGCTCCTTAACACACGGTACCGCCATAAACTTTTTCGTTATGTAAGGCTTTATATCTGTCAGTACCTGTGACATCGAAGCTTTCTTTCGATTATCAGCCATAAAAAATCTCCTTTCCTGGATATTTCATTTCAAGTTAAAGATATCGAAATCTCACCACCAAATGTACTGATTGAAAATCTGTTATCTGAAACAATAGTTTCCTTTTCAGTATGATATTCAAAGGGAAACAGATATACTGAATCATTTAATTCTTGAAAAGAGTAGTATCCACTGTCATCAACATTCATCACTACATATACCATAAATGCGCTGACTTGTTCACTATTTACTGCCATCCTGTTGATGTGATACTTTCCCGGTTTTTCACAGCGTAGCACATCGAATTCCTTCAGTGTTGAAATCAATTTATCAATCGAATGATATAAGGTTGTTCTTTCTCCCCACTCATCAAATAGCTTTTGTTTCAACTGAGCAAGCGTTATTTCATCCTGAAATTCCGACATTTTCCCAATCAGTTTGCACATATCAAGAAACACCGGATATGCTGCCAACATCATGCACCAGTTGATACTCACCGCATATTCCGGATACTTTTCTATCAGCTGTACTGCCTCGCTTTTTAAGCAAGAGCTGTAAAGATTATCGTAAACCCAGATGTTCATCAAAATCTCTCTGGTCTTACGAAGAACTGTTGGACTTTCAATCTCATAGCTCAAATACTCATTGAGCTTATCTTTAATCTCCGATTCCGATGTTTTGTCCGCCACTAAGTCAACCGTATATTTCAGCCAAGGCAATTTCAATTTTCTTGACAAACCAACCATTTTAGCCATGATAATCCTCCGTCCTCGCGATTATGAACGGAACCACCACTTCGTCAAGCGAAATCCCGCCATGTGTCATTACATTTTCACCTTTGATATCCAAAGAATCCCCCACATTGCAGATTAGATAGTCATAATCCTTGGGCAAATAGTATTTCGGATATTCCAAAAGGCCAAATCGTTCTATCAAACTGTCTTTATTAGCAAAATCCTTTAATACCACCATTTTGTGGCTTCTTGTTTCAACTTCAACGCCAGAGCCGGTCAATCGTCCCATCCCTGTACAAGGTGTGTTTCCATGATCTGCCGTAATATAGACATCAAAGCCATCCTGCAACAACCTTTTGGTCAGCTCAGCAAGCTTATTCTGTTTCATCAGCACCGTATCATCATTCAACATTCCAATACGTTCCTGATATTGAGCATGAACCAATTCATCAATATCAAGAATAATGACAGCCCCACACTTTACGAACGCCGAAAAGCTCGCATCATACCCCCGTTCGTAGCCTATCTGATTGTCCTTATACCCATATTTTCTTGCGCATTCATAAAATTCAATCTTCTCTTTACTTTGCCTCCACGGTTCAACCAACTGACTGGGATATTTTCCACTCAGTAAGCATTGGCGAGAAATAGATGTCGTAGATGGGATCATGGCAAAAGCAGCACTTTGGCGATAACAAATTCCTTCAAACGATCTTTTCAATATCATCCAGTCAAATTCTGACATACCATCCATTACGATAATTGCAGCCTTTTCACTATGGTCATGGATATAATCCATCACACTGCTTACCATGACCGGTGATTCCGGGTTGATTTCTGAAGACAGCTTACCAAAATTTTTCATCGCATAGGTGCAGAACGTCCGATTCAATTCCGAAGTATCAATGTCAACATTATGTTCTACTGCGGTTACATCAATCGTTGCTTTTTTCTCCGCAAGCTCAAACCAATCCCTATAATCTTCAACACCTTTTGCTTGGTTCAACGCACATTCGTATAAATCTCTCAAATATAGCTCAACATTTTTCTGAGCATACATTTCGAGGTGAAGAAACATTTCCGTCTGTTTCCGTTCATGGTATTCCTCAAAATCAGTCTGATATGCCCGCGTAAGCAGTTCCAAATCCAGATTTTTTCTTTCTCGCAAAACTGCGCTATTCAACTTTGGAAATAATGTCTCGAACGAAATTTCTTCCTTCCGGCATTTTTTCTGAATATCATATGGCACATAAACACCCGACTGTACCAGAATCGCAAGCTTTTCCTCTCCATTTAGAAGGCTTGTATTATTAACTCGGAAGTTCAAATCATCAGTATACACAACAGTCCTGAAGCCATGTGCCTGAAACACCGCACTATAATGCACTTTTTCTTCCAGATGATCTGCATCAACGAGCAGCATTTTTTTCGTATACTGTGCAGCTGTTTTTTCAAACACATAGTCTCCAAGCATCTGTTACGCCTCCAATCTTGCCATCATAATTAACCTGAAATCCGGATATACCTGTGAGCCTTTCCTGTGCTGTGCTTCAATGTTAGCCTTTTCTTTTTGCAGCTTTTGCAGGCGGCTTCTGCGGATATTTTCAATTCCAATATGTTCCGCAGCCTCTTGCCTCAGCTCCAAGGCATACATATATTTCTTGAAACTTTCCTCATTCTGCTGCATCTGCTTCTCTTTTAATTCAACAAATGTGTCATAGGCAAAATCCATACAGCTTTTTTCAAGCTCAGAATAAATTTCCGCATCCACATTCGGCGCAGATGAAACCCTAAGCTTGCTGCTTCCATCGAGGAAAACATCCATAATACGTTTTCCTGCCATCGGCCGCAATACCATTGCACTGTTGACGAATATCGGCAAAATCCGCTTTCCACTCTCTTTTTCAGAGATAGACAGCTCCCAAAGCATAAAATAGCCTTCCTCATTTGGGAAGTTGTCAATCTGGATTGACATAAGCGGTGCCGTCCGATCCTGCACTAACTCCGTCTTCAAATGCTGTGTAATTTCTTCATCTGCAATGCTAATGCGGTCAATCAAACGCGGGTCATGCCCCTGCCAGCACTCATAATAGGTCAGCATTGTGCGGAGCACACTGTCTACATCGAAATTCGACTCAGTTCCGACAAGTTTTGTCAAGTCTTTCTCTTCTCGGATCACATCTTTATATTTCTGCGCATTCGTAAGTTGCTGCTTCATCTCTGCCTCAACTGGGTACAGATTCTTCTCTACCTGTGAAGCATGACCAATGGAGCGCATATACACATCTGTAAAGTCACATTCTGCTACTTCGCTATCCAGAACATCGGAATACTTATCAACGCCCATCTCTTTCAGAATAACGGACAATTTTTCTTCCAACACTTCACGAACACGATTTTCTACTGTTTCGCCTACAATGAAGTTATAAATATGTACATCCCTCTGCTGACCAATACGGTCAACACGACCACAACGCTGCTCGATTTTCATTGGGTTCCACGGAAGGTCATAGTTGATGATAATATTGGCAAACTGCAAGTTCAAACCTTCGCCACCTGCATCTGTCGAAATAAAAATACTGGTACTGGTCTTAAACTCCTGCATGGCAGCATTTCGCTCGTCAATGCTCATACCACCGTTTAGAATCGTTACCGTATAGCCTCTATTCACAAGCAACTCCTGCAAATAAGTCTGCGTAGCAACAAATTCTGTAAAAATAATAACCTTCTGTGTACGATCCTCACTCAGAATAGCATCAATCTCATTCAACAGCGGCTCTACTTTTGCATCCTGGTTCTGGAACTGTGCTTGTTTTGCAATGGAGATAATTTGCTTCAACTCTTCAATTTCCAACTCCATATCCAGAGAAATCGCTTCAAGGGCATCCTCAACACCATCCTCGATATTCAGTTCGTCCAAATCTTCTTCCCTTAAATTACCCACGCAGGTGCGCTGCTCCAGAAGAACATTTAATCTGCGCTCCAGGCTCTGCCGAATGGCCGCCGTACTGCTCGTCACCATGCGTTGCATGATAATCAACAGGAAGATCAGGCACATATTTTTCTTACGATTGCGCAGTGCTTTGTTATAGGTCTTTTCGACATAAGAGCTGACCATCTCATATAGTTCCCGCTGCAAATTATTGCGTTCGTCCCATGAAATCGTCACAAAATGTGTGATACGGTTCTTGAACAGCAGATTACCGTTATTGTCAATGGCCTCGCGCTTTTCCGTGCGGATCAGGAATGGAGCAACCTGTTCTCGGACAATAGACTTGGCATTCGGGAAAGCATCCGCATCCAGCAAACGAATCAGACGCAAAAACGGCTCTGTTTTACCATTATGCGGTGTTGCCGACAACAGCAGAAGATATGGGCTTGCCTGTGCCAGTAAATTCCCCAACTTGTAGCGAGCCACTTCACCGGAAGAACCTGCCACACGATGTGCCTCATCTATGATGATTAAATCCCATCCGCTATTGATTATGGAATAGATTCGTTCCTCGTTGTACTTTTCGACCTTTTCCTCACTCCAACCGGCGTGTTTTTCAATCGGCTTGATGGAATCCATCGGGGAAATTACCTGATCGAACTGACCATACACATCATCATTATCCGTCAAACGGCGAATCGTATCAAAATCGGACGGCAAAATTACTTGAAATTTCTCATGGAACTTTTCCTGCATCTCGCTTGCCCACTGGGTCACCAGACCGGTCGGGCAAACAACGAGAATCCTACTGACAAGACCACGGCTCTTCAATTCACGGATGATCATTCCAGCTTCAATCGTCTTACCAAGACCAACTTCATCCGCCAGAATATAGCGAATGTTGTTGGTCTCCATTGCGCGGTTCAACACATGAAGCTGGTGCGGCAACGGAATAATCCCACTGACAAGAGAAGAAAGGAAGCCTCCGGCAGTTTCGTTTTTGATTTTTGAGAGCAGCGTAACATAGCGCAGGTAATTTTCATCGTACTGCATCGTACTGCCTGACGCGCTTAGCTGTTCCTCATTTGCCTTATATACCCGACCGGTTGCCGGATTAAAGACCTTGTAGGAAATATAGCCCCATGCTTCTATTTTTTCTAAAATCTGTACATTTTCTTTTTCTATCGTATCAAAGACGAACTCGCCGGTGTTTAACATTGAACCTTTCCTTTTCTACTGTAATTTCACATTTGATGCAGATTCCTTGTTATTTCTGGCATCTATGAATATTATATCTTCATTTCCAGCAAGCTCCAATTCATTCAAAACCCTGCACAGCTTATCATACTCAGAGTCTGTAAAGAACAAGATCACTTTAATAGCTCGGTCTGTTTCTGATGCAGCTTTATAAACATCGACCTGTTTTGCCAGATTTTGCTTCAATTTAGAGTTTGAAGCCAATTTGAATTCAACCAATGTAGAATTTTTCTTTCCGAATGAAATTTTGTAATCAACCGGACCTCTACCATTGTTTACTTCTCTATTAACGTCCAGCGTTGTTCCATACCATACCAAGCGATAAATTACTTGAAGATCAGATTCTCTTTTTATAGGATTTCCATCATGCTGATAAAACAGTCTATAACCTTCTTGATCCTCTATAACATGCTTTAAAAATAATACACGTTTTTTTGCTTCTTCATGTGCATCAGGTGAAGTTTGATAAAATGCAGTCGTATTACCCAAAATTTCTATCAACTGCTGAATTTGCGTATTGAACATAAATTGAACATCTCGAACATTTTCTTTGCTTACTGATGTCGCTTCTTCCTGATTATCTTCTTTGTACTTTAAGTAGTAGTCAATCAATTCCGGATGCTCCCGTATGAACATTTCTGCATACTGATCTTTTTCTGTTTTGTTGAGTTTTTTACTCTTTTTAAGTATTTCGCCAAAATACTGATTAAGCTGAAATCGAAGTGCATCATCTGGAATGGCGAAACTAATTTGCTCAATATTCCTCAACATATCGCTTCGATTGATGAAAGTATCATCTCTTGTCAGCATTTCTTTGGGAGTAAGAAGTACAAAATCGCCATTGCAATATGGTAAATAGAATGTTCCACTTTGCCATGTATGTGTATTCCAATTAAACGAAACTCGATTCACCGTAACATTACGGCAATACTGTTCATCAATATTATCTCTGGCAAACTGCTGAGTATATTCCAAAAGGTATTTCTTGGCAAAATTAGTTGTAAAATCACTGATTTTGTCACGACCCACATTTGGACTTATCAAACACAATTTTTCCATATGAGGGCTTTTGGTAATCGTTGTTTTTGAGAAGTCCTTAAATATGGATGTCAGCCCTTTATATAATCCGTCCGCAAATTCAGCTCCCATACCTCTCCCAGCATTTCCAGACTGACTAAATCCAAGCCATGTCTGTTTAACTTCTGAAAAGTGGAACCATGCTTGTCGCATTCCAGAAGACAACATCGGTGTTATTTGAGCCTGAGCATGAAGAAATTGAAGATATTTAATCATCTCAGTATGAATTGCCTGATAATCTGGATTTTCACTGTTAAACAACAAAAACGGATCAATAAATAACGGCAAATCATTTATCAAAGAAATATTGACTGCTCCATATTCTTCAATAATATCTTGATCAACATTAAAACAATCAGAAAAATAGACCGCAATTCCGCTCAATAAATACACCTCCTATTGCTTAAATACGTCCCAAGCTAATATCATAATACATCAACAGGTTGGAATCCTCATGAATGGTCTGCTCCGGCAGACGTTCTGCGATATCAACGATGGCTTTATAGTTCTTTTCTTTCCAAAGGCGAGAGAAGCCCACACGGATAGCCTCCGAACGGAACAGCTTCAGCCTGCCCTTGCTATTCATATAGCTTTCAAATTCCTTCCACAAGTTCTTCTCACGCAGCTTAACAAGGTCGCCTTCCTTGGTCACATCCGGGATGTACCAACGGCCTTTCTCGTCTTGCAAGAAGTTCTCTTCCAGAATGGTCGCAAGCTCCGGCATCTGCTCATACTTATCCACGGCTTTGACTTCCTGCATGAACTTCGGCTGGAGCTCTGCATAGGTCTGCGGACCGCAGAACTGCTCATCCAACTGCTGATACAGCCACGAAATAGCAGACTTCTCATTCGTAACAAACAACTCAAACTGGATATTCTCCACTTCGGTCGTGATACGGGCAGTATCGTACTCATTGACCTGATCCGGCAGGAAGTACATATTATCGCGCTTCAGGAACTTCTCGTCCAAGCCACGATAAAAGTCCGTAGCGTCCAGCGGAACAGGTATGCCCCTCATAATATGGTATGCTACCATACGATCAAATAGTAAATAGGCTTGTCTTTCCGCAATCATTTGTATTTTGCCATTTTCGATACTAACCACAGGCAAATTATCCAAATATTGACCAACAAAAAACCAAGCCGTTTCTTCGCTTCCTGCTTGTTCCGAGAACTTGCGTTCAAATTCCTCTTTTGGTTTATAAGCAGAAATTGCCAAGTCTTGTTTTACTGCTCCATTTGCCGTCTGCTGATTATAGCTGCCCTGCCCTTTGTCGAGAGTCTTGACATAAGAAACAACAAATCCTGCCTTCTGAATTGCTTCGTTAATTGCCATCCATACTGTATTCTTGCTATTATGAAACTCTATTGTTATCCATCGATTTGGTTTGAGACATCTGTAAAATTCTCTAAAACATTTTTCAAAAAGGTCTTGATAATCAGACAATGCCTTTTGTTGTGCTCTGCAAATTATTGCTTCTTTCTCATTATTTGTAACAATTTTCAACCATGCATCCCAAATAAAACTCAATTCAGAATAAATCAAGTTATCACCAAAAGGAGGATCAACGAAAATATAGTCTATTGAATTGCTGGGAACCATACGTAAATCTGTAGATGAGCCACACGATACGCAACTATTTCCATCCTTCTTTGTAAAAGAAAATACAGGTTCTATATCCTTTATTTTCCCTCTCACAAGTGTAAAAATATTTCTTTCTGCCAGGATACTCGGAATATACAGTGCATTTGGCATAGCGCCCGCCAAATTGATTTTTCCTTTCTTCATACCGACATTATGCAATTTTGATGCTGTTTTCATCAGGACTGCTGTTACACAAAACATTATCTGATTTTTGTACTTACTTCTTTGTGCCATATCCCATATCAAAGCAAGTGCGCAAAGATTTCTTTCCGTATAGAAAAGATTGACCTTATTAAATCCAGCTTTTATTGGGTCAGAAGTTTTTTCCCCATATGGAACCTCTGCTGTCGGATACCATTTATTCGTATCCATTTCCTTGATTTTCTCTATGAGCGCAATATCTTCAGCATCCGGTACTTTATCGTAACGTTTACCACCATAAGAGTAATTAATCAGCACTGGAACCTGCTTAGAGATTTCTATAGTCTTTCCACTTTTCCTGTCAATGAGTATATCTTTAGCCCTTGCGCATTGTGACTTTTTAATAATAGAGCCACATGAATCGCAACGAAGCTCCTTTTTCATATTTCCATCGCTGTCAATAGCAATATTCCAGAAAACAATTTCCTTTCCACAATGAGGACAATAAAAAACGTCAGACCAAAGAGTATAATTTATTACAGCCTTTTCTCCCAAGAGTTTTTCCTGTATGGGATGAGTAGAATACATCCATCCCAGTTCACGTTCAGCTGCATCTACGATACGATGAGCCTCTTCAGAAAAATCATATCCATTAACCGCAGCATTGTAATTTGAGGCAATAAAAGTCGCGGACGGCGAAAGATCATTCAGGATAGCTTTCCGTGCGCCCCAGGAAACATTGGGATTCAGCTGTTCGATTTTGTATCTAAAATCATTATCTGGGCAACCACACATTTGTGCAGCTACACCGGTCATTCCAGTACCACAAAAACCATCCAAAACCAAATCACCGGGCTTTGTATAATGCAAAATATACTGCATGATGGCTTTGTGCGGTACTTTTGTGTGATATGTATGTGCCATGTAGATTGGATCTGTTTTACCTTCACTCACATCCGCCGCAAATGGCTCTCGATGGTAATCATCCATCGCTTCATCATAAGGTGTCCCATTCTCTTTGATAAACTCCTCGATAAACGGATTCGGGCAGGCAGTATAAAACGGTGCATCTGAAAGTGCAATGATATCCTCATCCGCACCAATGGGGAAGCCCTCAATATTGCGCACTTTATCTATATCTTCTTTGGTCAGCTTTCTGCGTTCCATAGCTGTTTCCTCACTTTCGTTTTCTAAACTGTGCAAGCGGCACTTGCACAATTTCATTTAATTCGCTTCTGGATATCCTCAACGGATGGCAACTGCTTTTCCAGATCATCCGGCAAGCTGCTGGTAACTTTATATTCGCTCACACCAATCGGCTTGGAGATATCCTTGAGGGAGTATTCCGCCACCACATTGTTCTTGCTCTTGCAAAGGAGCAGACCAACGGATGGGTTATCCTGCTCTTTCTTTAAGATACCATCCACCGCTGACAGATAAAAGTTCAGCTGTCCGGCATATTCCGGCTTGAATTCTCCGGTCTTCAGTTCGATAACCACATAGCAACGCAGATTCAGATTATAGAACAACAGGTCTATATAGAAATCATCGCCGCCAACATTCAGGTGGTACTGATTTCCCAAGAACGCAAAGCCTGTTCCAAGTTCCAGAAGCAGCTTGGTCACATCCCGCACTAATGCCTGCTCAATGTCCCGCTCCAACATATCTTCCCGAAACGGAATGAAGTCAAAGACATACGGGTCTTTCATAGTCTGCACTGCAAGCTCGCTCTGCGGAGATGGCAGACGGCGTTCAAAATTCGCGACCTTATCTGCCAGAACCTGCCGCTGGTATAATCCACTTTCGATTTGATGCACAAGAACATTGCGAGACCAGCCGTTTTGCGCTGATTTTTCAATATACCATTCGCGCTCGTTTGGATCAGCTATCTTGTCCAGAAGAACAATATTGTGCCCCCACGGAATTTGTGCAACAACCTGTTGCACAAATTCTCGATTGTGGTAAGTCTCAGCGAACTTTGCCATGTACTTCAGATTGCGAACGGAATATCCCTTGCTCTCCGGAAAAGCAATCCGAATATCAGTGGCCAGGTTATCTACAAACTTATTGCCCCATGCTTTATGCTCATTGATCACACAACCAATATCATGGTAGAGAATCAGCATATCAGTATTCGCATGAACTGCTGCGCGATATTGTGCGGCCTTGATCTCACTTTTGATATTTTCGATGATGGAGAGATACTCCGGTGTATTCATCAGCACACGCTTCGCCTCGCTTTCTCACAATTTTTCTTACTTAACAATAATACGGAGTTTACCTTCGTCTTTGCCTGTGGTGTAGCCAGCAATCAGCTCATTCAGCTTCTGCTTAAAGCTAACTTCATCCATCGGTGGCAGCTTCGTCAGCTTATCCATCAGATCTTTTGCATCCACTACCACAGGTTCAAAGCCCTTCAGCAGTGCCTGAATCTCCTTGATGAAGAAATCGTCAACACGCTTCGGCAAAGTACCGGATGCAATAAAATCATCAATTGCTTTCTGCTGTTCCGCACTCAGGTACTCTTTCTGGCTTGCTACAATCGGGTCAGAAATCGTATTCAGCAGAGTCTGCGTCCACTCCGTCACCAGATCATAAATCCGAATATCCAGATTATCCAGCTGGCCCGCTACATTCGGCACTTGATCGCCAAGGTTATAATGGCAATGCGGGCAGATGTGAGTTGTTTTCAGCTCAGTCGGTGTCAGCTCATAGCAAACCTTCAGGTTCGCCATATCCTGTTCGATTTTCGTCAGCTTGGCTGCCGAAAGGATTTCAATACTGCGCAGCTTACGCAGATTTGCCAGTACAGAACTCTCCTGTAATTTACCGCGCCGTTTTGCATCGTCAATGTCCAGACGTTTTTTCTTATGTTCTTCAAAATAAATGCCGATATACTCTTCTTTAACCTTTTCAAGAGCAGCATTTACCTTCTGTGCGGCTGCATCTCCAGATATACCGGTCAGAATACTGTCGCGTGCAGAACGGAGCTCATCTTTTGCAGCTTCCAGTTTTTGTTTGAAGTTCGCGCCAAGGTCGATGAACTCAATGTTACTCAGATAGGAAACATTGTTTGCGCAATCCGTTTTGAGAGTCACATATTCCGCAATCGCCTTGATCAGTGCAATCTGCTCTGCCAGCTTATCAATTTCATCAAAGGTTAGCGTAAAGTTATTTAGCTTCGCCGGGGTATTGAACCGGGCGGCATAATTGCTAAATTCATCCTTAACTGCTGCACAGGCTTTCTGCATGGCAATCAGATGCTGCGCATCCACAAGTGGTTCGGTCCAAAGTTCAAACCCATTGTTCAACTTCTGGTTCGCAAGAACAGCAGCGTTGCTCGTTTCCTGTGCTTTTTTCAGCAGTTGTTTTACTCCCTCATCACGGTCATTCGGGTTGTCCAGCAGAGCCGGATTGATTTCCAGCACATCAAAGAGCTTTTTCAGCTCCGCCATTGCCATCTGCGCAGGCCGCGCCAGATATTTGAACTCATATAAATCCAGAACACCAATGCGAGGCACCGTATCCAGATTCGATGCACTCAGAACAGTGCCATTGCGCAGAGTCATCGTTGCATAGCCCGCATATACCATGGACAGGAAGATGATCGGTGTAAAAAGATAGTTAATCTTGAAATGCTTATCTTCGTACTGGTCATCATATTTGACATCAAAGATATCCGAATAATTGATAACTCCCTGCGGCGGTAGCTGTTTCAGCTGATCAATGTAGTAAGCTGCATACTTGGAACCTTCCGGTCGAATCTTATCGCCATCCAGAACGCCAAAGCTCTGGAGCATCAAGGTTGCAGTCTGCGTTTTACGACCTGCAAAATAATCAAATGCCTGCCGTACATTTTCTGCCATGTTTTTCCGAGTTGCCTTTGTTTTCATCATAGGACAATCCGGATATTTTCCGCAGAAATATTCATCCAGACACAGGGAAGCCGCCAAATCAACGGTGTCCTTAAAGTCCATATCTCGGTTATAGCGTCCACGGAGTACTTCGATCATCTGCCGCTTCTGCCCCTTGTACTGGATATCAAAGCAGGTATTCTTATTTTCACTCAGATACTTAATCAGCTTTTTGCGGATCATCGCTGCTTTGCTCAAATAGGCATCCTTATCTTTACCTTCACTGATCTGTGCCTGTGCATTGGCAGCAGAGAAGAAGCCCAGAATCTCCTTGAACTCCGCAGTGGATTTGAAGAAGAAATAAACTTCATCCTCTAAGTTTTTCACAGCAATGCTGCCGTTGCTATATGGCGGCATGATATGGATATAAAAATCCCGTTCCGGCTGCGCAGTGCTGCGCTCTCCCGGCAGACCGAGGAACAGATAGCCTTCACGGAAAATGTTATGACTATCCCAGTTTAAGTCGCGCTGATAAATCTCAAATCCAGGAACATACTGCTTTGCGTCCCAATCAAGGCAGCTGTAAATCAGCTGATAGAAATAGCGATTCAGCTCGCCATCTGCCATGATGGAAGCCTTTTGTTTGATCTTCTCATCATAGTCAACGACCTTATCTACATCTATGTAATACTGGTTATTGGCATCGTTGTAGATAATAAACTGACCTGATACCGTAGTCATGATATCCTTCAGCGTAGTCTTAATCAGAGCCAGCAGAAAATCAGCATCCTGCTCCGGCATCGGCAGAAACAGGCAAAGATCATCTTTCAGATTCTCTGCTGTCAGGCCGAAATGCACGTCCAAGCCATTTGTAGTCAGACGATGGACACTCAATGCATAGATGATTTTAATAGCCAGCGGCTTGTACGCAGGCTTAGGGAATGCACGGTTAATGATATCCTCCAGCTGTCCACTGGCAGTAACAACACGATTGATGGTTACGTCACTCTTGAGCAATCCATTGGATTTGATTGCAGGCCAATAATTATCAAAAGAGATAATGCCCGGCTCATTCTCCGGCACATCGCGGTTAAAAATATCGCGAATTGTCATTGAGATGTTTTTCAAGATATGCCGGTTCTCAATCAGGTAAATCTTGTTGAATACATCAATATAGGACGGATGAATTGGGAACAGATCTACAAACTCGTCCATCCGGGAAGACATACCTGTATAAAGCATTGAGAATTTTTCCAAATGCTTGCGAATCAAAGCCTTCTGCTCAGGTGTTTTCTTCAAGATACGCTCAGACACAACATAAGATGTTGCCTCTTTGGTGATGACAATCTGTGTAAAGCGATCAGAAACATGTTTCAGTGTGTCCGACACAAAGCTGAATCGCGGATTATCGAAAATCTTCTCCTGCACACCAAAAATTACGCGCAGTTTGCTCTTGGAGCACATCTCGCCAAGTGCACGGAAAAACTCAAGATCTAGGACGATTTGCCGCTCGTCACGGGAAGTCAGATAACTCAGGAACTCATCCACAACAATCAAATATCCCTTGTCCGGATACTTTGCAGAGAAGGCCATCATCATATCACGAATCAGCTTTTTATTATCGCGGACCGTATCAAAATCCGGCACTTCA
>ERZ773196.1123-NODE-1123-length-15482-cov-7.701044_pt1 | contig 15482 bp, 15 predicted proteins | sample MGYA00581009_ERZ773196 | MGnify/ENA primary metagenome ERZ773196 (study PRJEB29015, sample SAMEA2738162) | human oral metagenome | biome: human oral; feature: human-associated habitat; material: saliva | place: China | collected 2243 ... | reverse complement strand
TTGAAACCTCGTCTTCTGCGTGTGCGATACTTGTTATAGCCAGTAAAGATAATGTTAGTAGATTTAATTTGAAATTCGGATTCATGATAGTTACCTCAGAAACGAAGTCGCTACTTTATAACATATTATTAAACTTTACAAACATTTTGATAATGGTTTTTATTTATTAAAAAATAAAGTAAAATTTTGTTTTAGAAGATAATCCAAGCGCATATGATTGGGCTGGTTGAAAAGATAAAGCAGGTCTGAATTTGAATTTGATTGGTTGAGAAGAAGGGAGATTTAATTGAATTTAAACAGCCGGAAGAAGAAAATTTGATTGCGATATGTGAATTGAGCCGTCGGTTTCAAATGAAACCGGTAAAAAACATGAAATGCAAAATATAAAGTCGATATAGAAAGATTTGAAGTCAATTGAAGAAAAGGCCGTCTGAAAATGATATTTCAGACGGCCTTTATTGTTTTAAGCCTTATTCCGGACCGCGGAATGTGTCGTGGCAGGATTTGCAGGTTGCACCGGTTTCGCCGTAAGCGGCTTTGATTTCTTCGAGTTTGCCGGTTTGGGCGGCGGCGTTGAGTTTCTCAACCGCTGCAACGAATTTTTCTTCTTCGGCTTTGAATGTGGCTGTGTCTGTCCAGATGGCAGGCAGGGCGCGGCCGTTGCCTTGAGGGTCGGATTCAAACAGGGTGAACGGTTTTTTGCTGTTTTCGGCGAAGGTTGCGGCGGCTTGTTTGAATTTTTCTACGTCGTAAGGCTCTTCGTCTTTGACCATTTTGCCCATGCGGGTAAACTCAGGCATCATGGATTTGAACGCGGCCGTACGGTCTTCGGAAATAGGGCCTTTAGGCTGGGAAGGCGCACCGCTGCCGCCGCAGGCGGAAAGGGTAAGCGCTACTGCTGCCAAAGCGACAGGGAGAAAACGGGTTTTCATATGGAGTGTGTCCTATTGTGATGATATGATTATCGTTAAATTTAGAATCGGCCGGCCAAATATTCAGGCCGTCTGATAAGGCGTTATCATACCTTAAACCCAAGTCTGAAACGAGTACAGAAAGGAAACGATATGGCAATTTTGATTACCGGGGCATCGGCGGGATTCGGCGCGGCAATGTGCCGTACTTTTGTTGCGGCAGGCTATCATGTCATCGGCGCGGCACGGCGCGAAGACAAATTGCAACAGTTGGCTGAGGAATTGGGCGAGCAGTTTTACCCTTTGGAAATGGATGTTTCGCGCACGGAGTCGATTCAAAACGCTTTAAACAGCCTGCCCGAGCATTTGTCCGAAATCGATTGCCTGATCAACAATGCCGGTTTGGCTTTGGGTTTGGATACTGCCGATAAAGCCGATTTTGGCGATTGGGAAACCATGATTCAAACCAATATCATCGGCCTGACTTTTCTGACCCGCCAGATTTTGCCGCAAATGGTAGCGCGCAAACAGGGCTACATCATCAATTTGGGTTCGATTGCCGGCAGTTATGCTTATCCCGGCAGTAATGTCTATGGCGCGACCAAGGCTTTTGTGCATCAATTCAGCATGAACCTGCGCGCCGAATTGGCAGACAAAAACATCCGCATTACCAATATCGAACCGGGCTTGTGCGGCGATACCGAGTTTTCCAACGTCCGTTTCAAAGGCGACGACCAGCGTGCGGCCGAGGTTTATGAGAATGTCGAGTTTATCCAGCCGCAAGATATTGCCGATACCGCTTTGTGGCTCTATCAGCGTCCGGCGCGGATGAACGTCAATTCCATCGAAATCATGCCGGTTGCCCAGACCTTTGCAGGCATGAAAGTTTACCGCGACACGCCTGCTCCGGCGAAGGAAGAAACGTTTGAAAAACAAAGTATGTCTTTGTTTGGAAAAATTAAATCTTGGTTTAAGTAATCGGCATCAGGCCGTCTGAACGTTTCAGACGGCCTCTTTGTTATCTGAAATTGAGTAAACACGCTATAATGTAATTTTTTATTAACAAGGCCGTCTGAAAGGCTGTTTCAGTTATGAACGCAATCAAACAAAAAATCTTAGAACAAGCGCAGCGCGATGGCGTGCAGGTAACCGCATTGCGCGAGCAAGTGCTTGATATTGTTTTGAAACAAAGCGGCGTGATTAAAGCCTACAACGTTCTGTCGCAGATGCAGCAGCAAAGCGAGGGCGTGGTTGCGCCGCCGACGGCCTACCGCGCCCTTGATTTTTGGGCGGAGCAGGGCGTTTTGCATAAAGTGGCGGCGGTCAACGGCTATATTTTGTGCAGCCACGCGCAGCACGAGTGCAACGACCATTGCCACGACCACGAAGAAGCCGAAGCGCACCACAGCGCATTTATTTTGGTCTGCACCGAATGCGGCACGGCGGACGAGCAAACCCTGAGCCACGAATGGGCGGCACTGTGTGCAGGCGTTGCCGAAAGCGGCTTTGCGCTGAAAGAAGAACACGTTGTTTTAACTGGAATCTGTAAAAAATGTCAGAAGTGAAAAAAACCAAAGTCCACCTGATTTCAGGTTTTCTGGGAACAGGCAAAACCACCGCGCTCAAAAGCCTGATGGAGCAGAAAGACCCGAACGAGAAATGGGTCATCATCGTCAATGAGTTCGGTGAAATCGGCATTGACGGCGCGGTATTGAGCGACAACGGCATCCCTGTGGCAGAAATCGCCGGCGGCTGTTTGTGTTGCACAGCCGGCCCGCAAATGGGCGTAACCGTACAGAAAATGCTGCGCGACGCCAAGCCCGACCGCCTGATGATTGAGGCAAGCGGACTGGCGCACGCCGCCAGCGTCATCGACGAATTGAAAGCCAAACCGCTGGACAGCCTTTTGGAAATCGGCGCTGTCTTTACCGTCGTCGATCCGCGCCAGTTCATCAACCCCGATTACGCGCAGCAGGCATTGTATAAAGACCAAATCGGCATCTGCGACGTATTGGTCGCCAGCAAAACCGATTTATGTACCCCCGAACAGCTTGCCGAATTTCACGACAAAGCGGCAAAACTGTTCCCGCCCAAAGCCAAAGTGGTTGAAGTCCAAAACGCACAACTCGACATCCAATGGCTCGACATTCCCGTCATCGAAAAATCACGCTACCGCCTCAAAGCCCTGCCGGACAACACCATGGGCTTCCAGTCGCAAGGTTTCACTTTCCCCGCCGGACGCGACTTCGACGGCGAAAAGCTGACCAACTTCTTCAACGACCTGCCCAAATTCACAGACGACCTCGTCCGCGCCAAAGGCGTGTTCCAAGTGCTTGGCACATGGGTGTGGCTCAACTGGGTGGACGGGCAGTGGGGCGCCAACCAAGTCTCATGGCGGCGCGACTCGCGCTTTGAGCTGATTGCCAAATCGTTTGATGCGGATTTGATTGAGAAGAAACTGCAAGAGGCTTTGGAGAAATAAGAGGATATATAGTACTAATTTTCAAAGTTACATTAGAAACTTCTATTTGATAAGTGATTTGTTTATTTTTTGAGGTAAGTAAATGTTTAATATTCTAAAAAGAAAGAAAGCTGATAGCAATAATATAGGAAAAGTATATAAATTATCTGATATTAATTTAAATAATATTTTAAATATCCAGCAGTTAAAGAATCGTATTGAAATTGCCGTCATTGATGATCAAGTATTTTCACAGGCAGAATTGTTATTAAATAATAATTTCAAATTAAAAGAGCTTGGAGATATTAGAAGTATTAAAAATATAGAAGGATATCCTATAATAGTTTGTGATATACATGGAGTAGGGGCTAAATTTGATCCTTCTGGGCTAGGAGGGGCTTTTTTAATTTCAGAAATTAGGAAAAATTATCCTGATAAATATATAATCGCATATTCTACTCATTCAAATGATTTATCCTTGCAAAGACATACTAAGTATGCTGATTATGTTATGCCAGTTCCTTCTACTATTGAGCAATGGACAGAGGCATTGGAACAAGCGATTAAAAATGTTGGAGATCCTGTGCTGAGATGGAAACGGTTTCGATATTATTTGTTAGAGCATGATATAGAATTAAGTGAAGTATATAAGTTAGAACAGGCATATATAAAATATTATGTAACTCCGAATTTAGATACTAATAGCATAGATGAAGTTGTTTCAGAATTATCAATTTCAAAGGAATTTAAAGATGTAATAAAACAATTTACAGTATCAGTTGTAGTTGAAGTTGGCAAATCTTTAATGTCGGGAGTTTAGAGTATGGCAATAAATTATAATAAACAGAATAAAAAAATGCAGCAGCTTGAACAGAAAATTTTAATCTTGGAAAATAATATAAAGAATGCTGAGTATAAAAATGATAGTTTTTCTAATCTTAAACATGAAGTTGCTAGATTGAATACTTCTATACTTACTATTTCTGAAGAATTGCATAACAAAATTGATTCTGAACAAAATGCAAAAGAATTAAGAAAATTTTTTAAATCAATAAAAGATAAAATTAATACTATATACCATACGTCTTCTATGATTTCTTCTCGTATGATATATGCTGATTTGGAATTAAATCCAAGTTCTTTAAAGCAACAGATGAGATTTGAATCTAATATTTATAAAAAATTTGATAAGGCTAGGTATATACTATTTGATGAGGCTCATAAATCTAGAAAAGAAATAAAGTTTAATAGAAATTCTTATTTTACTATTCGTACGATTTCTGCTTTTGATTGTGTTCCTTTTATTCTATTGGATAATGCAATTAAATATTCCCCTCAAAATACAGAAATTACAGTTTCATTTTATGAAAATTACCAACAAAATATCCCTTTGAGGGTATCTATCGAATCTTTTGGTCCATTAGTCAGTGAAAATAATTTAAAAAAATTGATAACTCGTGGTTTTAGAGATGAAAATGTTTTAAATACACAGCTACAAGGACAGGGGCTTGGCTTATATATTGCAAATGAATTATGTATCATACATGGCATAAAAATGTCATTTTCTTCAGTTCCTAAAGATTATTCTATGAATATTAATGATGCTAAATATGGTTTATTTACTGTGACATTAGATTTTTATGAGCCGTAAATGTCAGACGACCTTAAAACCCAAATAGAGGAATACCCCAAGCATGTACCGTTACATCCTCCACCGCCTATTACTCTTAATCCCCACGCTGTTGGGGATTTTGGCGATTACTTTTGCCGTTATCCAATTCGTGCCGGGCGGGCCGGTGGAGCAGATGGTGCAGCAGTTGACGCATGGTGCGGTCAGCGGCGAGACGGCAAATGCGACGGCGGGCAATATCATGAAAAACGGCAACCGCATCAGTCCGGAAGATTTGGCGGCGTTGAATGCGCTGTACGGTTTCGACAAGCCGCCGCTGACGCGGTTTGCGGATATGGTGTGGCGGTTTGCCCGTTTTGATTTGGGCAAGAGTTTTTTCCATCATGAAACCGTGTTCGAGCTGGTCAAACAGAAAATGCCGGTGTCGATGAGTTTGGGCTTGTGGACGTTTTTCCTGACTTATTTGATTTGTATCCCGCTGGGCATTGCCAAGGCGGTGCGCGACGGCAGCCGTTTTGATGCGGTAACGGGGATGGTGGTGCTGGTCGGTTATACCATACCGCCGTTTGTGTTGGGTTTGGTGCTGCTGGTGTTGTTCGGCGGCGGCAGCTTTTTTGCGTGGTTCCCGCAGGGCGGTTTGGTCGGCGATGATTTCGACACGTTGTCGTGGGCGGGCAAAATCAAGGATTATCTGTGGCACATGGCGCTGCCGATTACGGCTTCGGTGGCGGGCAGTCTGGCGGTGACGACGGTGTTGACGAAAAACGTGTTTCTTGAAGAAATACGCCGCCAATATGTCTATACCGCCCGCGCCAAGGGCTTGCCGGAAAAGCAGATTTTGTGGAAACACGTTTTCCGTAACGCGATGATTCCGCTGATTACCGGCTTTCCCGCTGCCTTTATCGGCGCGTTTTTTACCGGCAGCCTGCTGATTGAAACCTTGTTCTCGCTCGACGGGCTGGGTCTGCTTTCCTACGAGGCGGTGATGAAGCGCGATTATCCGGTGGTGATGGGGACGCTGTATGTGTTCACGCTGATGGGTTTGCTGGCGAAATTGGTTTCGGATATTTCTTATTCGTGGGTCGATCCGCGCATTCATTTCGGCGGACAGAAATAGGTCGTCTGAAAACTTAAAGAATTTTGGAGTTAAATATGATTAAACGTTTAAAAGCTATTTCTGAAGAAAGCCGCGAACATAAAAACGATGGTGCAAAAGTAGTCCGTATGGAATTGCAGGATGATGAAGCAACCAAACGGTTGGTCATGCATAGCGCAAAGCGCGTAATTGCCGCGCATAAGTCAGAATTGGAAAAGTTGGCTTATAAGTAATCTCCATGGTTGAATATTCAGACGACCTTTGTGCAACCCAATTATGAAAACACACACCTCAAACCCCACTTGGCAGGCCTTCAAGCAACACAAACGCGGCTGGTTCGCGTTGCGGGTTTTAGCCGTTTTGTTCGCCGTTGCGCTGCTTGCGCCTTTGTGGAGCAACGACAAGCCGTTGTGGATACGTTATCAGGGAGAATATTATTTTCCGTTGGTAAACGAATACAACGAAACCGTGTTTGGCGGCGACTTCGACACGCCTGCCGATTACCTCGACCCGCTGATACGCGGCAACATCACGTCAAACGGCAATTACGCCGTTTATCTGCCTAATCCCTACGATGCCGATACGCTCAATGATTTCGACACGCAGCCCGACCCTGCAAGCCCGTCTGAAAGGCACTTGCTCGGCACGGACGACCGCGGTCGTGACGTATTGGCGCGTTTGGTTTACGGATTCCGCGATTCTCTATTATTCGCCCTTGCGCTGACTTTGGTAACGACCGTAATCGGCGTGATTACCGGCGCGGTGCAGGGTTATTTCGGCGGCAAGACTGACCTTTTGATGCAGCGTTTTATCGAAATCTGGGGCGGGATGCCGGAACTTTATTTGCTGATTATCTTGTCTTCGTTTTTTAATCCCAGTTTGTTGATATTGCTGGTGTTGCTGTCGCTGTTCGGCTGGATGGGGCTGTCGGACTACGTCCGCGCCGAGTTTTTGAAAAACCGTCAGGCGGATTACGTTTTGGCGGCGCGTTCGATGGGCGTGGGCAACCGCGCGATTATGTGGCGGCACATCCTGCCCAACAGCCTGACGCCCGTATTGGCGTTTCTGCCCTTCCGTATCTCCGGCGCGGTGCTTGCGCTGACCAGCTTGGATTTTCTCGGTTTGGGCGTTCCCGCGTCGCAGGCGAGTTTGGGCGAACTCTTGGCACAGGGCAAGGACAACTTGGACGCTTGGTGGATAGGCTTGTCCACCGTCGGTACGCTGACGGTTATGCTGCTTTTGCTGGTGATGATAGGCGAGGGCTTGCGTCAGGCGTTTGACGTGCGCGCTAGGGGATAGTATAAGCACGGAAATTCTGAGGGAGCGCCCATTGATGGGCAACCCGTGCCTTCAGGAGTTTCAGACGACCTCTATAATATTTTACTCACTTCATTTTTAAAGAATTCCAATGAATCAAACACACAACACAAACTTTTACGAAATGCTGGCCGCTGCCTGCCGTAAAAACGGCAAAGGGACTGCGGTGTTCAATGATAAAGAAAAAACCACTTACGATGCGCTCAAGCGGGAAGTCGATGCCGTAGCCGCATATCTGCAAAATATGGGCGTCAAGTTCGGCGACAAAGTGGCTTTGGCGGTATCCAATTCGCCGGAGTTTATCAGTGCCTATTTTGCCGTCTCCGCCATCGGCGCGGTTGCCGTACCGATGAATACGTTTTTGAAAAACAACGAATACGCGTATATTTTGAACGACTGCAAAGCGCGGTTTATGTTTGCTTCGGCAGGTTTGCAGAAAGAATTGAAGGGGCTGAAAAAACAGACCCGCGTCGAGAAAATCATTTGGATAGGCGAAGCGAAAGCAGCGGACGAAGCCGATGTGCGTTTTGAAGAAGCGCGCCGTTTTTCGGGTATGCCCGATTTGAGCCGCCAACCGAAAATCGATGATTTGGCGCATATTATTTACACTTCCGGCACGACAGGCCATCCTAAAGGCGCGTTAATCAGCTATGGCAACCTGTTTTCCAACCTTGAAGGCATCGAGCGCATCTTTAAGATTACCAAACGCGACCGCTTCGTCGTGTTCCTGCCGATGTTCCACAGTTTTACGCTGACGGCCATGGTGTTGCTGCCGATTTATATGGCGTGTTCGATTATTTTGGTGAAATCCGTTTTCCCGTTCTCCAACGTTTTGAAACAGGTTTTATTCAAACGCGCGACCGTGTTTTTGGGCGTACCCGCGATTTACACCGCCATGAGCAAGGCGAAAATCCCTTGGTATTTCAGATGGTTCAACCGCGTCCGTCTGTTTATCAGCGGCGGTGCGCCTTTGGCGGAACAAACCATCCTTGACTTTAAAGCGAAGTTCCCGCGTGCCAAGCTTTTGGAAGGCTACGGCTTGAGCGAATGCTCGCCCGTTGTCGCCGTCAACACGCCCGAAAGGCAAAAAGCCCGCAGCGTCGGCATCGCCTTGCCCGGATTGGAAGTCAAAGCCGTCAACGACGAATTGGTCGAAGTGCCGACGGGTGAAGTGGGCGAACTCATCGTCAAAGGCGGTTCGGTCATGCAGGGCTACCTGAATATGCGCGATGCCACGGACGAAGCCATCGTCAACGGCTGGCTGAAAACAGGCGATTTTGTCACGATAGACGAAGACGGCTTTATCTTTATCGTCGACCGCAAAAAAGACCTGATTATTTCCAAAGGGCAAAACGTTTATCCGCGCGAAATCGAAGAGGCGATTTACAAACTCGACGCCGTCGAAGCCGCAGCCGTCATCGGCGTGAAAGACCAATACGCCGACGAAGAAATCATCGCCTTTATCCAACTCAAAGACGGCGAAACGTTGGACGAAGCCGACGTGCGCGCCCATTTGCGCGGACATTTGGCGAATTTCAAAATCCCCAAACAGATTTACTTTAAAGACGAACTGCCGAAAAACGCCACAGGCAAAGTGTTGAAACGGGTGTTGAAAGAGCAGTTTCAGAAATAATAAGCGTTCAGACGACCTCGGTTTGCGGGTTTGAATCAGAGGTCGTCTGAAAAGCAGAAAGCCGATGTTTGTTGGGCGCGTTTCTTGTAAACCATCAGATATGGCTTATTGCTTCGTAAAGATTTCTGCCCGTGCGGCGGGTATTGCCGATTTGATTCCACCCGTTTTCCGTTTTCAGACGACCTCGATACCATGACGAAACCCATCCTTGAAATTGAAAACCTAAACGCCTTTTTCCCCGGCAAGCAAGTCCTGCACAATGTCAGCCTGACCGTACAGACCGGCAGGAAACTGGCATTGGTCGGTGAGAGCGGCAGCGGTAAAACCGTGTTGGCGCAGGGCATTATGCGGCTGAATCCGCTGGTGTCGTTTGAAGGTCGTCTGAAGTTCGACGGCAACGATTTGCTGACCCAATCCGAACGCGCCCTGCAAAAGCTGCGCGGGCGGGAAATCGGCATGGTGTTTCAAGAGCCGATGACCGCGCTCAACCCCGTGATGCGCGTCGGTGCGCAGATTGCCGAAGTGTTGACCCTGCATCTGGGTTTGGATAAAAAACAGGCATGGGCGAGGGCGGTCGAACTTTTGGCGGAAACCGGCATTCGCGAGCCGGAGCAGAAAGCCTTTGCCTATCCCTTCCAGCTTTCCGGCGGGCAGCGGCAGCGGGCGATGATTGCGATGGCGGTTGCCGCCGAACCCAAGCTCCTGATTGCCGACGAACCGACCACCGCCTTGGATGTTGCCGTACAGGCGCAAATTCTCGATTTGTTGGCGCGCTTGCAGCAGGCGCACAACATGACCATGCTCTACATCACCCACGACCTGAACCTTGTCCGCCGCTTTGCCGACGACGTTGCCGTGATGCGCGGCGGACGCATTGTCGAAACGGGCGCAGCGGCGGAAGTGTTCGCCCGTCCGCAACACGAATACACGCAAATGCTGTTGAATGCCGGTGCCGCGCGCAAGGTCGAACCTTTGGCGGGCAGTCCTGCCACCGTCTTGCAGGCGGAGCAGCTTTCCGTCGCCGTCAAAGAAACGGCGGGCTGGTTCAAAAAACGCAGCAAAACCCTGTTGGAGCCGGTTTCCTTCGATTTGAAAGCGGGCGAAACGCTGGGCGTCATCGGCGAAAGCGGCTGCGGTAAAACCACGCTGGCAAAAGCCGTGATGCACCTTATCGAAGCGGAAGGTCGTCTGAAAATCAACGGCGAAGCCTGGACGCGCGAATCAAGGCGCGACATCCAAATGGTGTTCCAAGACCCGTTCGGCGCATTCAACCCGCGCATGAACGTCTTTAATATTGTTTCCGAAGCCCTGCGCGTCCACGAACCCGATTTGTCCCGCGCAGAAATGCGGCAGCGCGTGCAAGACGTATTGCGGCAGGTCGGTCTGCCCGAAGATGCACTCGAACGCTATCCGCACGCCTTTTCCGGCGGACAACGCCAGCGGCTCGCCATCGCCCGCGCCATCATCGTCCGCCCGAAAATCCTCGTTTTGGACGAACCTACCAGCGCGCTCGACGTACAATGGCAGCAACAGATTCTGGAGCTGCTCGCCGATTTGCAGAAAAAACACGGTCTCAGCCTCATCATCATCAGCCACGACCTCGCCGTCATCCGCGCCCTGTCGCACCGCGTGATGGTGTTGAAAGACGGCAAAATCGTCGAAGAGGGCGGCTGCGAAACCGTATTTGCCAATCCTTCCAGCGATTACACGCGCCATCTGATGAGCTTTAGGGCAGGTTGAACTGTCGGATAGGCCGTCTGAAAAACATTAGCCAATCCTGATGGCAACCTTACAAAAAAGCTATTACACTTTTGCAACACTTGAAATTTTCAGCCCCAAGCCCTATCCTGCACAACATCTGATTCAATTTGACACAAAAAGGAAAAACTCATGAGCAGCGAACTGATTATCCACACCACCGATGCAAATTTCGAACAAGACGTTTTGAAATCCGACGTTCCCGTATTGCTGGACTTCTGGGCACCTTGGTGCGGCCCTTGCAAAATGATCGCTCCGATCTTGGACGACATCGCCGCCGAATTTGAAGGCCGTCTGAAAGTCGTTAAAATCAACATCGATGACAACGAAGTTACCCCCGCCAAATTCGGCGTGCGCGGTATTCCGACGCTGATGGTGTTCAAAAACGGCGAAAACGTCGCTACCAAAGTCGGCGCATTGGCAAAAGGTCAATTGACTGCATTTGTAAACGCTTCTTTGGCTTAAGTTTCAACAACGCAAAAGGTCGTCTGAAAATGTTCAGACGACCTTTTTGTTATAATTTCCCTTTTCCCCGAACCGAAAACAGGCGGCAATATGGAAGTCATCCAATACCCAAATTCCCCCTTCAAACTCCACCAGCCCTTCCCACCCGCCGGCGACCAGCCTACCGCCATTGCCGGCCTGCTCGAAGGGCTTTCAGACGGCCTGGCCTATCAAACCCTGCTCGGCGTAACCGGTTCGGGCAAAACCTACACCATGGCGAACGTCATCGCCCAAAGCGGCCGCCCCGCCATCATTATGGCGCACAACAAGACCCTTGCCGCCCAGCTTTATGCCGAAATGCGCGAGTTTTTCCCAGAAAACGCGGTGGAATATTTCGTCTCCTACTATGACTATTACCAGCCCGAAGCCTATGTACCCAGCCGCGACTTGTTCATCGAAAAAGACAGCGCGATCAACGAACACATCGAGCAGATGCGCCTTTCCGCCACCAAAAACCTAATGACGCGCGACGACGTGATTATCGTCGCCACTGTGTCCGCCATTTACGGTATCGGCGACCCGACCGAATACCAACAAATGGTGTTGTCCGTCAAAGAAGGCGACACCATCGAGCAGCGCGACATCATCGCCACGCTCGTTTCCATGCAGTACGAACGCGGCGATTTGGACTTCAAACGCGGCAGCTTCCGCGTGCGCGGCGACGTGATTGACGTGTATCCCGCCGAAAGCTCCGAAAACGCCTTGCGCATCAGCCTGTTCGACGACGAAATCGACCGCCTCGATATGTTCGACCCACTTTCAGGCAGCCTTATCCAGCGCGTCGGCCGCTACACCGTCTTCCCGTCCAGCCACTACGTTACCCCGCGCGACACCGTCTTGCGCGCCTGCGAGTCCATCAAAGAAGAATTGCGCGAACGCATCGAATTTTTCGCCCGCGAACAACGCCCCGTTGAGCAACAACGCATTGAGCAGCGCACCCGTTTCGACCTCGAAATGCTCTACGAAATGGGCTTCTGCAAAGGCATCGAAAACTACTCCCGCCACTTCTCCGGCAAAAAAGAAGGCGAACCGCCGCCCACGCTGATGGACTACCTGCCCGACAACGCCATCATGTTCATCGACGAAAGCCACGTTACCGTTACCCAAATCGGCGGCATGTACAAAGGCGACGCATCGCGCAAGCAAAACCTCGTGGACTACGGCTTCCGCCTGCCTTCCGCCCGCGACAACCGCCCGCTCAAATTCCACGAATTTGAAAAAGTCATGCCGCAAACCGTCTTCGTTTCCGCCACCCCCGCCAAATACGAAGAAGAACACGCCGGACAAGTGGTCGAACAAGTCGTCCGCCCCACAGGGCTGGTCGACCCCCAAATCATCATCCGCCCCGTCGCCACCCAAGTTGACGACTTAATGAGCGAAATCAACGACCGCATCCAAAAAGGCGAGCGCGTACTCGTTACCACCCTCACCAAACGCATGGCGGAGCAACTCACCGACTATTACAGCGAACTCGGCATCAAAGTGCGCTACCTGCACAGCGACATCGACACCGTCGAGCGCGTTGAAATCATTAGAGATTTACGGCTTGGCCTGTTTGACGTACTCGTCGGCATCAACCTGTTGCGCGAAGGCTTGGACATCCCCGAAGTCTCCCTCGTCGCCATCCTCGACGCCGACAAAGAAGGCTTCCTGCGCTCCCACCGCAGCCTGATTCAAACCATAGGCCGCGCCGCGCGCAACGTGAACGGCGTTGCGATTTTGTACGCCGACAAAATCACCGACTCCATGAAAGCCGCCATCGACGAAACCGAACGCCGCCGCGAAAAACAGATGAAATTCAACGAAGAACACGGCATCGTGCCGCAGCAGATTAAAAAACAAGTCAAAGACATCATCGACGGCGTGTACCACGAAGAAGACAGCGGCAAAGGTCGTCTGAAAGGCAAAAACAAGGTTAAAGTCGGTGAAATCCACAACGAAGAAGACGCGATTAAAGAAATCGCCAAACTGGAGAAAGCCATGCAGCAGGCGGCTAGAGATTTGCAGTTTGAAGAGGCAGCTGTACTGAGGGATAGGATTCGGGGGATTAAAGAGAATTTGTTGTTTGGTGTGAAGTGAATTTAAGTTTAGGAGATATTAAATGAAAAGCGTTGATTTAATTAAGATATTAGAAAACAATTACGACTATTATACTTGCAGGATTGTTGAGAATTGTTATATTTTTTTTGATGAATTAAGTACAGTTTTTGATAGTATTGAATTTGAATTAATTGAATTAATACATGAAGATTTATTTCATGAAATTAATAAATCCTCTAGAGAAAACATCATTAATATAGTAGGAGAAAATTATGACACGTTAACTAATCAGCAAAAAAATAATCTTGAAAATTTTATTAAGTTTTTTCACGATAATATTTATATTGAAACATATGAGCTATCTCACAAGTATTTAACTGAGATAATTTTTAATTCTCTAAAAAATACAATTGATTATAATAAGGAAAGTCACCCTAGAAAATCCATTGAAGAAATTAAAATCTTTTTTTCTAATTACTTTAAAAAAAATAAATCAATTTTACTTCAGAATTTAAGAAGCAAATTACGCAATAGTCTTACTATCCCAGAGGTATTTATCATCGAAGGTGTAAGCAAGATTGATAAAAAATCATGCAGATTAGATGGAAAGCATTTATATGATTTACTTAACATGGGTGGTTATAATCCAAAATATTATGAAGTTTCCTCATTTGAGGAATTAAATGATGTATTAAAAATATTTAAAAAATCAAAGTATAGATTTTTACATTTTTCTACACATGCTTCTTTGGAGGAAATTTATATTTCAGATGAAAAAAAATCTTATTTAGAGTTTTGTAAGAAAATGGGGGAAGAACATCAAAAGACATTTTTTCAACATAGAATAACTTTTTCTGCATGTGAATTAGGTAATGAATTATTCATGCGTTTATTTGGAAATATTAATTTAGGTGGTATACATTCAATTGTAGCACCTGTACAAAAGATTCGATTTGAAGATGCAAGCGCAATTTGGGCAAGTTTCTATTTAGCAATGTTGGCGCAAAATGAAATTGGTATGAACTCAAAGATGTTGAATCATATAGCTGAAAATGTTTCTGCGTTATTTCCAAAGGTAGGATTAGCTACTTTAGTATATATGCCAAAGGAGAAGGATTTAATTTTTGAAAAATATCCTAAAAGCGACGTCTAGCAAGCGTAGGTTGGGTCAAGACCCAACAAAACTGTTAAATTACACGAAATGTTGGGTTTGCAACCCAACCTACATTTTGCTCAAGTGGCACATAATAAAAAGCAAGCCGTAGCCTGCATCTCCACCAACCGCGTGCGTGGCTGCGCCACACACCCTACCTGCGGCGGCACAGACTTTAAAACTGAGGTGTAGGGTGTGTGCGGTACGCACGCACGCGTTCTTTGCCGTTCACACCATTGTTTCAAACTTTCAGACGACCTTAAACGTCGTCTGAAAATCTCTTAGTGTAAAGGTCGTCTGAAAACCGTGAATCCGTTTTCAGACGACCTTTGTTTCATTTCAGGCAACGAATATAATAACGCATAGCAAGCACAGATTAAATATTTTATTAACACAGCAACTTTGGAGATAACAAATGAACATTGAATATTTATTAGATATTTTGAAAGATAGGGGATATATCAGCATTCAAGATGATAGAAACTTACATGGAAGAGCATCTAGCAATCATTTATTGAGTGAGTTACGGAAGAATGATAAATCAGGCATGGAATTAAAAAAATATGGTATGTATCGTCCAACAGAATTAGTAGACATTTATTGGATTCAAAATGATACCCATGAGGATATTCACGATGGTGTGTTAGATATGAAAAATATTATGGAAGATATTTATTTGGAAGAACTCCACAAATTACAACAAGACATGTAGCAAGCCGTAGCCTGTATCCCTCCTACCGCGTGCGTGGCTACGCCACACACCCTACCTGTAGCGGTACAAACTTTAAAACCGATGTGTAGCAACTGTATTTTTCACTCCGTCGGGCAAAAATACCAAAACTCAAATCAAGCCGTTCGGATGCTGTTTTCGGTGATACCGTTTTCGGCAAAGTAATCACGCATCCGGGCATTCAATATCGTCAGCAGTTTGCGCATACATGCCGTAACGGCAACCTTATACGGCTTACCCTTGGACAGC